>Ga0157362_1000517_pt1 | contig 13318 bp, 8 predicted proteins | sample AttlaeALBM3_FD_111480 | JGI IMG/M metagenome (GOLD analysis project Ga0157362, IMG submission 111480) | Fungus gardens microbial communities from leaf cutter ant in Ribeirão Preto, State of São Paulo, Brazil - Atta laevigata ALBM3 | ecosystem: Host-associated > Fungi > Mycelium > Unclassified ... | reverse complement strand
GGACTGACGCGGCCCGGACTCGGGAACTGATCGAACGGCTGAACCGGCTGACCTTCCGCGACGCCCACCAACTGGGCCGAAGGCTGGAAGGGGTGGTTCTGGGGCGGCCGCGTTGACCCGGCCGCGTTGACGGATTTCGTCGCGGACCTCGAGCGGGCCGAGTTGCGGCTGGCCGCGCGGGCCGCGTCGGTGCCGACGGTGACCTATCCGGCGGATCTGCCGATATCCGCGCGCCGCGACGAGATCGTCGCGGCCCTGCGCGGGCATCAGGTATTGGTCGTGACGGGGGAAACCGGATCGGGAAAGACCACCCAACTGCCGAAGATGTGCCTGGAGGTCGGCCGGGGCGTCCGCGGGCAGATCGGTCATACCCAGCCCCGCCGGTTGGCCGCGCGGACGGTGGCCGAACGGCTGGCCGAGGAGCTGGACAGCGCTGTCGGCGAGGTCGTCGGTTGGACGGTCCGCTTCACCGAGCGTGCGTCCGGGGACAGCCTCGTGCGGGTGATGACCGACGGCATCCTGCTCGCGCAGATAGGTCGTGATCCGCGTCTGCTCGCCTACGACACAGTGATCGTCGACGAGGCTCACGAACGCAGCCTCAACATCGATTTCCTCCTCGGCTATCTGCACCGGTTGCTGCCGCAACGGCCGGAACTCAAATTGGTCATCACGTCGGCCACGATCGATCCCGGTCGATTTGCCGCACACTTTCGCACCGCGGGCACGCCCGCGCCGGTGATCGAGGTCTCCGGGCGCAGCTACCCGGTTGAGATCCGCTACCGCCCGCTGCTGCCGGACGAGGCATCCGAGGGCGACCTCGACGAGCCGCGCGATCAGACGACCGCGGTGTGCGATGCCGTTGCCGAGCTGCTCTCCGAGGGCCCGGGCGACATGCTGGTGTTCGTCTCCGGCGAACGGGAGATCCGGGACACCGCCGACGCGCTGCGCGCTCGATCGCTGCCGATCGAGGTCCTCCCGCTGTACGCGCGGCTGTCGGTGGCCGACCAGCATCGGGTGTTCGCCCCGCACACCGGACGACGCGTGGTGCTCGCCACCAACGTCGCCGAGACGTCGCTCACGATCCCGGGCATCCGCTATGTCATCGACGCGGGCACCGCGCGGGTATCGCGGTACAACGCGCGCCGCAAGGTGCAGCGCTTGCCGATCGAGCCGGTGTCGCGGGCTTCGGCGGACCAGCGCGCCGGGCGATGCGGCCGGTTGGCCGCAGGCGTGTGCATTCGGCTGTACTCGCGGGCCGACTACGCCGGGCGGCCCGCCTTCACCGACCCGGAGATCCTGCGCACGTCCCTGGCCTCGGTGATCCTGCAGATGGCCGCGCTCGAGCTGGGCGAGGTGGCCGACTTCGGCTTCCTCGACCCGCCGGATCGGCGCGCCGTGACCGACGGCGTCACGTTGCTGGTCGAGCTCGGCGCGCTGACCGGCTCGCCCGATACCCCACCCGTGCTCACCGGGCTAGGACGCAAGCTCGCCGCACTCCCGGTGGACCCCCGTTTCGCGCGGATGCTCGTGGAGGCCGACCGCGTCGGTGCGTTGCGCGAAGTGATCGTGATCGTGGCCGCGCTGTCGATCCAGGACCCGCGCGAGCACCCGGCCGAGGCATTGGACTCGGCCCGGGCCAAGCACGCCCGGTTCGCCGATCCAACCTCGGATTTCCTGGCCTGGCTCAACCTGTGGGCCTATCTGAGGGAGCGTCAGGCTGCGTTGAGCTCGGCGGCCTTCCGCCGCCTGTGCGCCACCGACAACCTCCACTATCTTCGGGTTCGCGAGTGGCAGGACCTGGTCGCGCAGCTGCGCGAGCTGACCGGCGCGCTCGGGCTGCGGTGGAATTCGGATCCGGCGCCCGCGCAGCAGGTGCACCTGGCGCTGCTCTGCGGCCTGCTTACCCAGATCGGGATGCAGGATCCAATCGCGACCGAGGGGACGTTCCTCGGTACCCGAAACACCCGCTTCGCGGTGTTTCCGGGATCCGGCCTGGCCAAACGCCCACCGCGGTGGATCATGGCCGCGGAGCTGGTGGAGACCTCCCGGCTGTGGGCCCGCACCGTGGCCCGCATCGAACCCGGCTGGGTCGAACCGCTCGCCGCGCACCTGGTGAGCCGTCAGTACTCCGAACCGCATTGGGACCCCGAACGGGGTTCGGCGGTGGCCACCGAGCGGGTGAGTCTGCACGGACTGCCGCTCGTGGTTGGCCGGCGGGTCGATTACGCCCGCATCGACGCCGCGGGCGCCCGCGAGCTGTTCATCCGGCGGGGCCTGGTCGAGGGCGAATGGCGCGCCCGGCACCGCTTCCTGGAGCACAATCGGGCGCTGCGACACCGCGTCGGCGAACTTGAGGAACGCACTCGCCGACGCGGGCTGGTCATTGACGATGCCGGCTTGTTCGCGTTCTACGACGCGCGGTTACCGCCCGAAATCTGCTCGGCCGCGGGCTTCAACGCCTGGTGGAAGACCGAACGTCGCGGCCACCCGCACGCCCTGGACCTGGATGAGGTGACGGTGCGGTCGGCGACGGCCGTTGACGTGGCCGCGGAGGATTACCCGACCGACTGGACCCGGGGCGATCTGCGGCTGAAGCTGCATTACGAGTTCTCCCCCGGTACGGAGTTCGACGGGGTGACGGTGGATGTCCCGTTACCGGTGTTGAACCGCATCGGGCCGGATGGCTTCGACTGGGGCATACCGGGGCTGCGCGAGGAACTGGTCGTGGCCCTGATCCGCTCGCTGCCCAAGGGGCTGCGGCGTGGGCTGTCCCCCGCCCCGACATATGCCGCGGCGGTGCTCCCCCGGCTGGACCCGGCCCGGGGCGAGCCGATCACCGCCGCGTTGGGGCGCGAACTGCAATCGGCGTTCGGGGTGCGGGTGGAGTCCGAGGACTGGGACTGGGCCCGGGTGCCCGGCCATCTGCGGATGACGTTTCGCCTGGTGGCCGAGGACGGTCGGACTCTGGCCGTCGACAAGGACCTGCTCGGGCTCCGCGCCCGCTTCGCCCCCGCGGTGGCGGAGTTGGTGTCGGCCGGCGCCGCCGCTTTCGAGCGGTCGGGGCTGACGGCCTGGCCGGACCTGTCGGGGGCCGCGGCGGAGCCGGACGGAATCGATCGACTGCCCGCCACCCACGAGTACCTGCGGGATGGCCACGTGGTGCGCGGCTTTCCCGCTCTCGTCGACGAGGGCGGAACGGTGGCGGTTCGGGTGCTGCCCGACGCAGATTCGGCGCGGACCGCGATGTGGGCCGGCACGCGACGGCTGCTGCTGAGAATTCAACCCCCGCCGGTGCGACAGGTGCTGGCCGCGCTGAACAGCCGCGACAAACTGGCCCTGGCCGCGGCGCCGCACGCCGGCGGCGCCGAGCTCTTCGACGACTGCGCGACGGCCGCGGCAGACGCGGTGCTGCGCGAGCACGGCGGACCGGCCCGTGACCGGGCCGGCTTCGAGGTGTTGCTGCGCGCGGTGCGGGCGGAACTGCCCGCACGGTTGACCGCGGTGGTGACCGACGTCGTCCGGATTCTGACGGTAGCTCAGGAAGTCGACGCCGCGTTGGCCGCGGCGGGCAACAGCCCATACCGTGCGGCCGTGACGGACATGCGCACCCAGCACGACGGGCTGCTGCACCCGGGTTTCGTTGCCGCGACGGGCGCAGCCCGTCTGCCCGACCTGCCCCGATACCTCCGGGGAATTGCGCGGCGGTTGGAGCGGTTGCCTGCCGACCCGGTGCGCGACGGGTCCCGGATGGCGACGGTAACGCAGGTTTCCCGGGAGTTCGCACAATTTCGTGCCGCACTGCCCATCGCCCGTCGCTCCGACGAGGATGTGGTCGCCATCAGATGGATGATCGAGGAGCTGCGGGTGAGCCTGTTTGCGCAGGCGCTGGGTACCGCCGCGCCGGTGTCGGAGAAGCGGATCCTGCGCGCGATGGACGCGGCCGAGGCGCGCGTCTCAGCCTGACAGGTACCCGTCGGCGATCAGTTCCCGCACAACCGGCAGGACCCGGTCGCGCACCGCATCGGTGCCCTCGCCGAGCACCTCGGCCACCGCGGCGATCAGCGCCCCCAACGGCAGACTCCCGTCGCAGGCACCGACAAGGGCCGCGGTCGCGGTGTCCACCTCCCGGAACCGGCGGAGGCCGAATTCCTGACGGAGGATCAGCCGGTCCGGATCCTCGGCGCCCGGCCTGGAGTGCTGATCCTGCACGACCCGGTCGGCCACACGCAGCCGGGCGGACAGGAGTTGGTCGGGCTCACGGTGGGTGCGCAGCCAGTCGATGCGCTCGAACGTTGCCGCCACATGCGGGCCGAGTGGATGCTCGAGCGGGTTCGGCCACTCCTCGAGCCGCCGGTGGGGCTGATCGGTGTCGCTGCGGCGCAGCGATATCCACCCGAGCCCGATCCCCTCCACGCCGGCGTCCTCAAACCCGCTCAACCAACGGTCGTAGCGAGTCGAATAATCGGTCGCGGCCACGTCACCGCCATCGTGCAGCCACAGCGAAACATAGGCCGCCGGATCGAGCACCTCGCGTTGCAACACCCACGCGTCGACACCGGCCGGCAGCCAACCACCCACCCTGCTGCGCCAGTCCTCACCCCGCAGGTGCAGCCAGTTGGCCAACACCTGGCACCAACCGCCGGGGTTCAGATGCGCCGGAGCCGCGGCGACCAGCGCTTGACACAACTGGTCGGCCGGCAGATCGGAGTCCCGATACGCCCGCCGGCTGGAAGGTTCAGCACCGATCACGAACGGCGGGTTTGAGACGATCAGGTCGAACCGTTCCCCCGCCACGGGATCGAACAGCGGGCCGTGCCGCAGCTCGATCTCCACATCGGAGAGTGCGGCGCCGAAAGCCGCCAGTCGCAGGGCTCGTGGCAGCACGTCGGTGGCCACCACACGTTGGGCGTGCCGGACCAGATGCAGGGCCTGGACACCCGCGCCGGTACCCAAGTCGAGGGCCGAGCCGACATTATGACGCACCGTCAGATCAGCCAGCGACAGGGACGCACCCCCCGGGCCCAGAACATGGTCGGCCGCCACCGGTTTCACGCGCCCATCGATACCGGTGCCCAAATCCGAGACGACGTAGCACCCCTCGTCGTAGGGCCGCACGTCCAGCAGCGCGCCGACGACTGCCCCGGAGGTCTCGACCAGACCGAGCCGTTGGGCCACGCCGATCGGCAGCACCCCGGCCACCGTGTCGGCATCAAGCCGATCCTGGAGCAGGAACAGGCGGATCAACGTGGCGGCGGGACCGCGATTGGCCAGGCAGGCGCGGCGGGCCGGGACGGTCTCGTGGCGCGCCAGTGCCGCCATGGCCGAGGGACCGAGCGTGTCGGTCACTCCCTCGCCGGTGTAGCCCGCCTGCTCGAGCGCCCGACGGAGAAGGTTCAGGTCCGCTCGTGTCCGCGCATCCAGGGACAGCTGCATGTCTCAGGGGCTCTTGCCCGGCAGCTTCACGACCACCGAACGGGTGGCCGAACGCGGCAGCCCGGGCCGGGCGGCCAGCAGAAACAGGCCGGGAATCACTGCCACCGCCGAACCGGCCGCCAACAGACCGTCCAGATTCGTAGGGCCGGCCGGGTCGACCCCGAGTTCGATCAGGATCTCGGCTTGCGCGATCTCCACGGGAATCAGCGCGAAGGGCCCCACAACCAGGCTTCGGGCGGACCGCACGGCATCGTAGAGCGTGTGCGTGGGCGTTCCGGCGAACGACCACCCCTGTCCGGCGGCGTCCCGCACCAAGGCCTTGGCCAGCGCGTACTGTCCTTCGTCGCTGATCGGTGTGCGGTCCCGGTGCAGGCCGGACCCCAGCGCGGTCAGCACCGTGAACAGGTCGAGTTCGTAGCGCTCCGAGGCTGAAGACGGCCGCCGCCCGCCCGACGATCGGCGACGACGTCGGGAATCGGCCATCCGAGCCCCTTTCTCGCGCCGACGCCGTACCCGCGGCACGCCGAGGCGGGCACAGCCGGCCGTTCTGCGACCCTACGAGGCCCCGGGACGCGCGTCACGCCCGGCTCGACTGCCACCAATCGGAGGCCCGCGGGGCGCCGCGGATCACGAGCAGCCGCTGGTGGACCCACACCCCTCACAGACGTAGCAGGACCCGGCCGGGCGCATCTTGATCCCGCAGGTCAGGCACAGCGGGGCATCCGCCGTTCGCCCCTGGTGCGCCTCGACCAATTCCATGGAGGATCCGGCCAGTTCCCAGGTTGCCGACACGCCCCCCACCGAAAGATCAACCGGTTCAATCGGCGCGGACTGCGACAACGTCTGCACGTCGAGATCATCACCGCCCTGTTCGGACTCGAAATACGAACCGGTCTCGAGCTGCCGGGCGCGTTCGGCCGCGGTGTGGATGCCGAGCGTGGCGCGGTCCTCAGGCGGCAGATAGTCCAGAGCAAGGCGCCGGAAGATGTAATCCATGATCGAGACCGACATCCGAACATCCGGATCGTCGGTCATTCCGGCCGGCTCGAACCGCATGTTCGTGAACTTCTGCACATACGTCTCGAGAGGCACGCCGTACTGCAGCCCGATCGAAATCGCGATCGAGAACGCGTCCATCATCCCGGCCAACGTCGAGCCCTGCTTGGACATCTTCAGGAAGATCTCGCCGAGCCCACCGTCGGAAAAGCCGGCCGCGGTCATATAACCCTCCGCGCCGCCCACGGAGAACGAGACCGTCTTGGAATCCCGGACCTTTGGCAGCCGCTTTCGGATCGGGCGATGCTCGACCACGGGGGACGCCCCGGCACCTTCGGCTGCCGCGGCCGACGAGGCCCGGGCCGTCAGCGGCTGCCCCACCTTGCAGTTGTCCCGGTACACCGCGAGCGCCTTCAGGCCCAGCCGCCAGCCTGCGGCGTACACCTCCTCGATGTCCTCGACCGTCGCCGACTCCGGCATGTTGACGGTCTTGGAGATCGCACCCGAGATGAACGGCTGGACTGCAGCCATCATTGCCACATGACCCATCGGGCGAATGGTGCGCTTGCCCATGGCACAGTCGAAGACCTCGTAATGATCGGGACGCAGCCCCGGCGCATCGACGACGTGGCCGTGCTCGGCGATGTACTCCACGATCGCCTCGATCTGCTCGACCTGGTACCCCAGCTGTTTGAGGGCGCGCGGCACCGTCTGGTTGACGATCTGCATCGATCCGCCGCCGACCAACTTCTTGAACTTCACCAGCGCCAGGTCGGGCTCGATCCCGGTGGTGTCGCAGTCCATCATCAGCCCGATCGTGCCGGTCGGGGCCAGGACGGACGCCTGTGAGTTGCGCCAGCCGTTCTCGCCGCCCACGCGAAGACATTCGGCCCAGACCCGAGTCGCGGCGTCGAGGACCTTCCGATCCAGCTCATCCACCGACCGCACGGCGTCGTTGGCGGCCGCGTGCTTGCGCATGACCCGCGTGTGCGCGGCCGCATTTCTCGCGTAACCGTCGTACGGGCCGACGACACCAGCCAGCTCCGCCGATCGCCGATACGCCGTGGCGGTCATCAGCGAGGTGATCGCGGCGGCGAGGACCCGGCCGCCCTCGGAGTCATAGCCATGTCCGGTGGCCATGAGCAACGCCCCGAGGTTGGCGTATCCGATCCCCAGCTGGCGAAATGCCCGCGTCGTGGCGGCGATCGGCTCGGTGGGGAAGTCCGCGAAGCAGATGGAGATGTCCATCGCGGTGATCACCAGTTCGACGACCTTCGTGAACGACTCGGCGTCGAACGATCCGTCCTCCCGCAGGAACGCCATCAGGTTCAACGAGGCCAGATTGCAGGAGGAGTTGTCCAGGTGCATGTATTCCGAGCACGGGTTGCTCGCCGTGATCCGGCCGCTCTCCGGACAGGTATGCCAATCGTTGATGGTCCCGTCGTACTGGATGCCGGGGTCGGCGCACTCCCAGGCAGCGAGGGCCATTGATCGGAACAACTCGCGCGCGTCGACCTGCTCGATCACCTCGCCGGATGTTCGGGCGCGAAGCGAGAAGGGCGCACCGGCCTCGACCGACCGCATGAACTCATCGGTCACGCGCACCGAGTTGTTGGCGTTCTGGTACTGCACGCTCGTGATGTCGGCCCCGCCGAGATCCATGTCGAAGCCCGCGTCGCGAAGGACCCGGATCTTCTCCTCCTCACGCGCCTTGGTGTGGATGAACTCGGCAATGTCGGGATGGTCGACGTCGAGGATCACCATCTTTGCCGCCCGGCGCGTCGCACCACCGGACTTGATGGTGCCGGCGGACGCGTCTGCACCGCGCATAAAGCTGACCGGGCCCGACGCCGTGCCGCCCGAGGACAGCAGCTCCTTCGACGACCGGATCCGGGAGAGGTTGAGGCCGGCCCCGGACCCGCCCTTGAAGATCAGCTCCTCTTCCCGATACCAGTTCAGGATCGAATCCATGGTGTCGTCGACGGAGAGGATGAAACAGGCCGAAACCTGCTGGGGCGCGGGGGTCCCGACGTTGAACCACACCGGTGAATTGAACGAGAAGACCTGATGGAGCAGGGCGTGGGTCAGCTCATCGGAGAACACCTCGGCGTCGGTTGGGGTCGCGAAATAGCCGTGTTGATCGCCGGCCGCACGGTAGGAGTGCACCACCCGGTCGATGAGCTGGCGCAGGCTCCACTCCCGGGTCGCGGACCCAACCGCGCCGCGGAAGTATTTGGTGGTCACGATGTTCGCGGCATTCACCGACCAGAACTCCGGGAACTCGACCCCCTTCTGCTCGAACACCACCGAGCCGTCACGCCAGTTGGTCATGACGACATCGCGGCGCTCCCAGGTCACCTGGTCGTACGGGTGCATCCCGGCGGTGGTGAAAATCCGACCGATGCGAAGCCCGCCGGCCCGCCGCAGCGACCCGGAGCCATCGGACCACCCGGCGCCCGGCACCGTTGCCGCCCCGCCGTTGACCGTATCCGTCACGTCCGTCCTCCCTGGGATTACAACAACCGTTGCCCTTGACTCAATGCCCTCGGAGCCCATGTCTCACGCCGAATCGGTGCCGACCGGGGTCAGGCGATCCGCGCGCAATGCCGCGATCTCCGCCTCGAAGTCGGCCATCGAATCGAACCCGCGGTAGACGCTGGCGAATCGCAGGTACGCCACCTCATCCAGCTCCCGCAGCGGCCCGAGCACAGCCAGACCGATGTCGTGGGCGGCCACCTCCGGGCCGCCCGCCGAGCGCACGTTCTCCTCGACACGATGGGCGAGCACCGCCAGCTCGTCCTCACTCACCGGCCTCCCCTGGCAGGCCTTGCGGACCCCGGCGAGCACCTTGTCCCTGCTGAACGGCTCGCGGGCGCCACTGCGCTTGACGACGAGGAGCCCGGCGGTCTCGATCGTGGTGAAGCGGCGCTGGCACTTCTCGCACTGGCGGCGGCGTCGAATCGCCGCCCCGTCGTCGGCTGTGCGCGAGTCGACTACGCGGGTGTCGGCCACTCGACAGAAGGGACAGTTCAACCTCGACTCCCACCGTTTTCCACCCACTCGTGTGGACCGGCTGTGTACGCCCTGGTGGCACCGTGTGCACAACTTGTGGACTACTTACAATGGTGTAACTACTAGATCTGGGAACCGTAGAACTACCTGCTCCGACGCGCAAGCAATCCGGGCAACGATTTGTCGAACCGACGCGGTCTCGGCGTTCCTGCACGTCAACGCCCCCTGCACCGAGCGAGGAGCGGCGGACTGGCGTGGCGACCCGGCAAGCGGACCTCACGGCAGCAGCAGCCGACGGCCGGATTCAACCCGGGCACTCGGCAGGGCGTTCAGGTCCATGATCCGTGCGACCGTGACCCGCGGATCGGCGTGCGGGGCGGCTGCGCGGGCTATCGACCACAGCGTCTGGCCCGGTTGCACCACGATCTCCTGCCGCACCGGCCCCGGCGCCGGCCGGGAGTCGGTGCCGCTGGCCCGCGACCCGAAGATCAGACCGAGGCAGAAGATCACCGCGAGCAGCAGCCCAAGCAGCACCATCCGGCCGCGCCGGGTCAGCTGCGATCGAAGCCGCGGCGGCTCCCCGCCGCAGCGAGCCGGTGGCCGCTCCGCGGGCACCACCAGCCGCAGCGGCACGACCGCCCGCGCCGACATCGTGGCCGGCCCGCCCGCTCTCAGCCGGGATCCGGCCGGGTGGCGCAGGCGGGCCCCTTCCAGAGTTCCGGCGTTCATGAGTACCTCCCCAAGTTCGCGTTCGGGCCCCCCGGCCTCGAACATATTTTCGAGCGACTTCACGGGAACAGTTCTACTCCAGCTCACCGACACTTTCCACGATCTCTCGAACATATGTTTGAATCGGTGTCCGGGCCGCGCTACGGTTCGAGGCAGCCGGCGTCCTCCAATCGCGGAGCGGGCCGGAAGGAACGAGCAGGAGGCGGCATGATCGGCCGGGCCAGGAACGGCACAGGCGTGGCGGGCGGCGAGGCCGGCGGCTCCGATCCGGGCGGCGAACTCCACGCGCTTCCCGACGGGCCCGCGGACAGCGCGGGTCTGACGCCCCGTCAGCGAAAGGTGCTGGAGGTCATCCGCGACTCGGTGGACCGGCGCGGCTATCCACCGTCGATGCGGGAAATCGGCGACGCCGTCGGGCTGACCTCGACCTCGTCGGTGTCCCATCAATTGACCACACTCGAGCGCAAGGGTTATCTGCGGCGGGACCCGAACCGCCCGCGAGCCGTTGAGGTGAGGCTTCCGGAGGGGGTTGAACCGCACCCGGCCCACGATGCCGATGCCGAACAGATGCGCGCGGCCCGACCGGCCGCGGCGTACGTGCCGGTGGTCGGGCGAATCGCCGCGGGTGGGCCGATCCTCGCCGAACAGGCCGTCGAGTCGGTGTTTCCACTACCCCGGGAACTGGTCGGCGAGGGCACGTTGTTCCTGCTGCGGGTCAGCGGCGACTCCATGGTCGACGCCGCGATTTGCGACGGCGACTGGGTTGTCGTGCGCCAGCAACCGGTTGCCGAGTCGGGCGAGATTGTGGCGGCGATGATCGAGGGCGAGGCCACCGTCAAGACCTTCAAGCGCCGTGGCGGGAAGGTGTGGCTAATGCCCGCGAACAGCGCTTACGAGCCGATCCCGGGTCGGGACGCGGTGATCCTCGGCCGGGTGGTGAGCGTGCTGCGCAGAGTATGACTGGCCGTCAGATCAGCTGTCCGACCCCACCGGCGCCTGCCGGGAGAGACGGGACAGGGCGGATCGGGCCACGGTCGGGTCGGTGGTGTACCAGAACGGCGGCAACGAGGAGCGCAGGAACGGTCCGTAGCGGGCCGTCGCCAGCCGTGAGTCCAGCACGGCCACCAGGCCGCGGTCGGTGTCGGAACGGACCAGCCGGCCGGCGCCCTGCGCGAGACGGACCGCGGCGTGTGCCGCGAACACCGTCATGAAGCCGTTGCGACCGGTCCGATCGGCAGCCCGGGCCCGCGCCGCGGCCAGCGGTTCATCGGGCCGCGGGAACGGTATTCGATCGATCACCACCAATTGGCAGGACGCACCGGGGACGTCGATCCCGTGCCACAGCGACAACGTGCCGAACAGGCACGCTGCCGGGTCCTCGGTGAACTGCCGCACCAGCTGCGCAAGGGTGTCCTCCCCCTGGCAGAACAACGGGTGGGCGAGGCCGGGACGCAGCGCCTCGGCCGCCTGCTCGGCGGCCCGGCGCGAGGAGAACAGGCCGAGCGTGCGACCGCCGGCGCAGTCGATCAGGTCCCGCAGCTCGACGAGCGCCTCCTCGGACAACCCGTCACGTCCCGGTGCCGGGAGATGGCGGGCGACGTAGAGGATTCCCTGCCGCGGGTAGGCGAAGGGCGACCCGACGTCAAGTCCGTGCCATCGGAGGGGCCGGGGCGCAGCGGGGGTCTCGCCCGCAGGTTCGTCCCGACCGACCGGCGTCGTCCCGGCCGGGCCGGGAGTTTGGGCGGAATCCAGGCCGAAGCTCCGGGCCGTTGGTTCCAGGTGGCCACCGACGCCGAGCGTCGCCGAGGTCAGCACGACCGTGCGCGAACCGAACAGGGCGGCGCGCAGCACGGCCGCCACCTCCAGGGGCGCGACCCGCAACGTCCGACCCCGCTGCTCATCGATCGTCAGCCAGGCGACGTCGGCGTCCGACGGCACGGCCAACCGCTGCGCGGTATCGGCGACCTCCTCGATCGCCGTTCGGGCAATCCGCTTCGCCAAAAGCTGCTCGGCGCCCTCCCCGGCGGATGTCGAGATCGAGGTGAGGACGCGACGGGCGGCATCGCGCAGCGCGGCAAGCTCGGCACCCAGCAGCGCGGGCATCGCCTCGATCGGTCCGGGGTCGGCGCCCGCGAGGGTTGCGGCGAACCCGTCGGCGACCCCGAGGAGGATCTCGACGGCCCGTTCCTCGGCCACCCGTGCCGCCGAACGGGCCGCCCGCTGCACGGCGGTCACGGTCAATTCCGCGGTTCCCACCGCGGTGACGCGGTCGATCAATTCGTGGGCCTCATCGACGATCACCACTCCGTGCTCGGGCAGGACCGGGATCTCCGCCAACGCGTCGATGGCCAGCAGAGCGTGATTGGTGATCACCAGATCGACCCGCCCCGCATCGCCGCGCGCCAGCTCGCCGAAACAGCTCTCGCCGGCCGGACAACGGCTTGCGCCCAGGCACTCCCGCGCCGACACCGAGATCTGGGCCCAGGCCCGGTCGCTCACACCGGGCACGAGATCGTCGCGATCCCCGGTGGGGCTGGATGCCGCCCACTCCCTGGCGCGAAGCACCTCGCGGCCCAGCGTGCTCGTCGGCGCGGGCTCGAAGAGGCCCCCGGCCTCGTCCGCGGGCGTCGAGGAGTCGAGTCGATGGCGGCAGGCGTAGTTGTTCCGGCCCTTGAGCAACGCGAACGTCGGCCGTCGCCCGAGCAGCGGCTCGGCCGCCTCCACCAGCCGCGGCAGGTCACGGCGGACGAGCTGGGCCTGCAGCCCCAGTGTGGCAGTGGCCACCACGACGGGCCCGGGGTGCAGCAGCGCGGGGACCAGATACGCCAACGACTTGCCCGTCCCGGTGCCCGCCTGCACCAGCAGGTGTTCCCCGGTTCGGATCGCCTCGGCGACGGCCTCGGCCATGCGCAGCTGCCCCGGCCGATCTGCCCCATCGAGGGCCCCGACCGCGGCGTTCAACAACTCGCGCACCGACGGTGCCGACGGCATCGGCCGAGCCTAGCGCCGACCGGGCGCCTATCCGGACGCCGCGAACGGGGCCAGCTCGGCGGCCAGCGCGTCCCCGACCCGGGCCCGCATCCGGGTGCCCTGCCCGGTGTGTTCCTCAACCAGCACGTCCCCATGCCGGTGCACCCGCGCGACCAGG
>Ga0157362_1000516_pt1 | contig 13320 bp, 6 predicted proteins | sample AttlaeALBM3_FD_111480 | JGI IMG/M metagenome (GOLD analysis project Ga0157362, IMG submission 111480) | Fungus gardens microbial communities from leaf cutter ant in Ribeirão Preto, State of São Paulo, Brazil - Atta laevigata ALBM3 | ecosystem: Host-associated > Fungi > Mycelium > Unclassified ... | reverse complement strand
ATTTTTAACATTATAAAAGTCAAAATGATAATTTTTTTTAATTACAAAATTTAACTATTTATTAATATTAATAATTAAAATAAGTCATTTCAATATTTTATTGACTTTTATGCGTTTCTTGAACAACATAATAATATAGAATTTGATTAATTTAGATTTGAATAATGGACAGCAACGATTTGATTGCATAGGAATGGCATGAGTTTTAATCCGATCTTATGTATGCCCTGTCTCAAGATTTCTTCAAGCTGGATTCTATAAATTTAGCTTAAAGTTTGCAAGTGTAATTGAGAAGAGTATTATAGATACGAACGCGATGAATCGATTGTGGCGTGACTCGCCCTATTGTGAACTTATTCTATTTCTTATGTCCGATGTGTCCGATGTCATGGCGATTACATAAAACGCCAATCCGTGTGTAATCAGACCACATGCGTGATCGACGTGGGTAGACCGTGTCGATCTCATATGCATCTTGAGAAGAATACATGTCTTTTTTTACATAATCCGATCTCGCGCTACTTCTTTTTGTATTTTGTTCGCGACGCGATTAATATCCGCGGTCTAATTTTCCAGAATCAGAAATGTATAATTATAATCGATCGTGCGAAGTGAATATCGCAGATGGTTCAGCAATCGATTTGCAACGTTTAAATGTCAAAATGTATACGTTTTATCTGGAAAAAAAAAATTCATTATATTATAATTATCGTTAATTATATTGACTACTATTGTTCGTATTTTTTAATCTTCAAAGGAAATCTCTAAGAAAAAAAAATCATCTTTTTATCTAATCTATCGATATTGGTATCGTATTGTGAAATAACCGGATATCTACGCAAATCTGACACATGTATAAAAAGTAATATATAACATAATAATCTATTTTACTAAAAAATAATAGATGTTTCTCCATCTTGCTGATATCAATTTTAAGATTAATCTTTATTTTAAGTTCTATGCAATATGTATAATGTAAAAAATTGGATATTCAGTTTGCATGAATTTTTATTGAAGATGATATTTTGTCATGTTCTCAATTAATTTTATAATCGATGATTTTGTTTCAATAATGATAATAGCGTTTGAAGTTATCGCCAATAGAGGCGTTACAGTTTCGCCAATGTTTGATTAGTCAACGCCAATGTCGACGATGCGATGGTGTAAATGAACGTAGCACGTAGAATACATGAAACGTTATATTTGAAAGTATAGACAGAAGTCTTTTTCCTCGTGATTTCTTCCTAGAAGAGAACATTAGCGTCGTCGACAATTTCTACTGCGAAGTTAAGTCTGTGCACGAAAGAAAATCGTTGTAAGCGAAGAATATTGATTCGCTTGAGCTGTGTAACAGCTGACATCGTACGTAATCATACCAACCTATCAAACACGTGACTCTTCTTGCAATCTGGCGCTTAATTTAAATGAAATAAGGAAGCTTGACAGAACAGTGAGTTAAAAAAACGAAAGAATTATTTCACTGCGTAAACGCAATAAAAAAAAAAGTCGTATCTATTTCTTGTCTACAATTAGCTTTGCGTTCATCAATTTATTATTATTGAAATTGAATATCGAGGAGAAATTTGAAGTAATCGCATATCTCTGATTCTCGCCACGATCGATAAATGATAACACAAAGTAAATAGGTCGTGACTAAACAACTATTTGCATAAGATTTAACTTTCGATTGATAGAGCGAATCAGCTATCCGTCGATAAGGTGAACCGTGTGATAAAGCGAGGTCGTACGATCGTCGATAGACAGAAAGAATCAGAGGCGAGATGTTGACTGTAATACGTAAAGCTACGCTCAGTCGTTTCTTGGAACTTTCAACGAATAGTTCGTCGTTACGCGCGCGCACCGTTGTCGCCAGAATAATGTCCTCTTGCAATCAGGATCAGGATCATGATCAGAAAGTTGTCCCTAAGGATGAGGTTATTAGATTTATCAAGGAGAGCATGTGTAAAGCCGGTACCATGACAGAAGACGCATGCATCGTCGCTCATCATCTAATGATAGCGGATTACAGAGGTCATTTCAGCCATGGGATAAATCGATTGGAAATGTACGTAACGGACATCGAAAAGAGAATCACCGATCCCACCGCTCGACCGCAGATTATCAATGATTTTCAGGTTCGCACAGATCTCTCTCATTAAACCTGTTTTTTTTAGCTGAACTTTTGTATCAGTTCATTTTTCTTCCTTTTCTCTCCAGAAGAAATGAAGAGGAAAAAAGATGAATTGTTGCAAAAGTTCAGCTAAAAAGAATAGGACTTTTCTCGATGGCTGCTGGTGAAATTTAAATATCGCGACAAAAAAGGATCCTTAATCCTTTCAGATCCTGTATATATGTAACATCAGATTATCTGGAACACATTATCCATTGAAATTATTTAGTATTATCGAGTCATCATCTGAGATATTAAAATAGTCTAAATTTTGAAAAAAATTAATTTTTTAATAAATTATTTATTAAAGTGCTTATTGAATTGAAATAAAAATTTTTTAATATGATTCCATTAAAATCAAGTTTGAAGAGGTTAAATCGTATAATTCACTCGTCTCACACACACTTCGATATTTTATAATGTTCATGTTTCTAATGAAGCCATTCGTATATATTTGTATAAGATATTTGTAAAGATATTCGTTATCAATTAATTGCAGCGAATGTCATCAATGACGTAAATGTTTTTCGAGCCAATAAGAAGATACATTTGATACCATAAAAAATGGTGTTTACTTGTTCCACAGTAATGATGATGGGATAACTCTTTCTCTTCTCTCTAAAGCCGCTTTTGTAAGATCGACCTTCATATCTTAACAACCGATGACCTAATAAGATACTCGTTTCCTCTGATTAATAGAATTTGCTTTTTTTGCTGGTAAAGACATTTATCGCCGTATATCTTACATGTTTCCTTTATCGTATTTTCAATCAATCATAAATATTAAGTAGTAGTTGTAATTTCGCTGTAAAGCGGTTGTTTTGTATCAGTATTTATTGTATTTTTGTACTCAATTGGATAAAATCATTTATGTTATCTTCCTTAAAACAGAACACTTTTTGAATAGAATTCTATTGGCAATTTGACAATTGGCAACACGAACGTTAATTACTGCTATCGTAATTATCTTTTAGAATAGCATTGCGAAAATCGCCAGCACGGTCGGAAGCACGTGCGCAATAATTTATCAGATAAACGCGCCGATAATTTGGCGATCGATAATAAATGTGTGAACAATAATTAGCACGGCTCTAATTACTTTTCGAAGCGTATCTTTACTCGCGAGAATTGCAGGTGTCATCGGAAATATGTGCGCTTGCATGTATAATACGATTACATTCGAGTGCGTTGAGCGTGATACGTTTTTAGCAAATCAAACGTAATAAATGCAATCTTAGTATCTCAGAAACTCACGTATAAAATATTTTTACTTTAAATACGAAACGCTGAATGTTAAGATATTGAACTATTGTATATATTCATTTAAATGAATATATAAAATATTTTTATTTTCAATTCGCGTATAAAATATTTTTTGTTTTCAAAATTTTTTATTTTAAAGAAGCAATATTGCAGAAAAGTATACAAAAGCGAAACTAGATTACGACTGCAAATTCCACCAGACTCGCCAGACTTTAGGAATTATAGACTTTGTATAGCTATAATATTTAGATAGTTTGCATATCTTTCAGGCGGTAGCCCTCGTTGATGGAAAAAACGGGTTAGGTCAAGTGATCGGCAAATTTTGCATGGAGCTTGCCATAGATAAGGCCAAAAAATTCGGTATCGGCATGGTGTCGGCACGTGGCTCTAATCACTACGGCATCAGTGGTTACTACACCATGATGGCGATGGAACAAGGACTGATCGGTTTCAACTGCACTAACACGAGTCCACTGATGGTACCGACGCGCAGCACAAAATCCGCTCTAGGAACGAATCCCTTGTCTTTCGGTATGTCCACCTGCGACGGCGATGAGTTTCTTCTTGATATGGCAACCACAACCGTTGCCTTGGGCAAGATCGAGTTAGCCGTTCAGAAGAACGAGAACATTCCCGAGGGCTGGGCACTTGGATCTGACGGAAGAGTGACCTGTAATGCCGAAGAGGCTTACAAAGTTTCTTCATTGTTGCCTCTCGGTGGCAGCGAACGCAATTCTGGATACAAGGGTTATGGTCTGGGTCTGATGGTTGAGATACTCTGTGGTATCCTGAGCGCAAGTCATTTCGGACTGAACATCCGCAACTGGAAGTCCGGCGACACAGCCGCCAATCTCGGACATTGCTTTATAGTCATTAATCCGGATGCCTTTGATTGCGGATCAAAAGAGAGATTGACGATCCTGCTCAAACAGATGAGAGACCTACCTTCCTTCTGCAACGAGCCAGTTCTGATCGCCGGTGATCCCGAAAAACAACACATGAAAAAAGTCGACATGGAGGGCGGTTTGACGTATCATTCAAATCAATTAAAGATTTTGCAAGAAATCTCTAAACGCATGGGCATACGACCGTTGAAACTCGTATCTAAATCCGTTTGATTTTTTATCAGCAAAAAATTAATCTATTCTATCTAATCTCATTTCTTTTATATATTGATTGTTCGTCTATTTTTAATAAATCCTAGTATGAAAAAAAAGATAATCGAAAATTAATTAAATGCTAACTTAATTGTTGTAATAAAGAAAATATATTAAAATTGTTGTAATAAAGAAATATCTATTTTGAAGAAGAATATCTATTTTGATATTATATGATGACTAATATATGAACATTATGTAATACTTAACAATTTTCTACTTAAATTGCGTCCAAAAATGACCATATATGCTTTATGAAATGAGTACTTCCAAATATAACGTAACAAGACTGATATAAGACCTACTTATGAAAGCCAATGAGACATTTATATCAATCTCAGAATTGTACAAATAATATTTATGCCGAGGCAAATCAGATCGCATGTGCAATTCGATGATTTGAACAGATATGATGTTCGCTACGATGATATAACCAGCCATGCGGTTTGATCACCAGTCGATGATGCTGGCCTTGGACTTGTCCGCTCGTTCTCGATTATAGTCGTTATGTCTTTGCGAATGGGTTTCGATAATATGAAACATAGCAGATTATTGAAAACAAATAAGTCGCAAAACACGCGAGATCATTTTATAAGTACTACAAATTAATTACATTTTTTTGCTTATGCGATGGTGCCTTCTTGAAAAGAGATTTTGTGCATATAAATTAATATAAATAAAATACAAACATAAATATTATTTTTTATAACAATTATATTGGTTGTGGCTTTGCAGAGTATAGATTTTAATATATAATATATATTAAAATATGTATGTATACATATATACAAATATATGTATCTTATAATAATATTAGGTCTGCTTTCTATTCCTGCACTAGAATTCTCTTTCTCACTTTCGCCAAACATATACCTATCTTATTTAAATTCCTATCTTACTTCAATTCCAAAAGTGTACACTAGATCAGTTATAAAAAATAGAATCATTGTATACAATAATGTTAAATTGCTGTATTCCTTTTCTTTACCAATACTCGTATAAAATATATTCTCATAAATTAATTTTAAATTTCAAGAAACTCTTCTATTTATTTGCTCGCTTTTTAGTTCGAAAACAGTGAATAGGGTTATCAAGCGACATAGACGCAGCGTCTGATTCGAGTTCACATATCAATTCCTATCAAAAGAGGACAAGATATAAATGCTAATGTTTGTTTTTAATTTCTCAGAATCAAAAGTTAACGGAATGAATAGATAAAAAATTTAATTCGTTCTATGAGGTCTAGAGTGATCCGTTTTACAATAATTTTCCGTCAAAGATTTTGTTATAGATATTTCTTAAGCAGCACTGAAACACTTGATTTCCTCACCAGATTTGTTACAATAATAGATCTTTGATTTATTGACAAAATTTCTGTCGAATGATCGAAAGATTGCCCCACAAATATATGTTGCGTGTTTGAGATGGGAAAATTGCAATGTTGCGTTCTCTCAGTCGATAGAAATTTGACATGACATTTATTTTTATTATTTTATTATTATATATTTTTCTCTTATATGTTAAACAAATCTAATTATGATTATCTCTCTCGTTTGTATTTCTAAAAATCTCATAAAATTTCGTAAATAACTGTAAATACTTCTACAATAGTGCTACATTAACATATAACAGTGTTCGTCGAATACAATGAAATTAGAGCTTCTCGCGGCGAAGGTTGGTTGCAATTATCACCATTGACTTTATTTCGAAAAGACAATCTACATAAACGATTATATATGAAGAAAAGAATCAGTCTTAAGAAAGGCGATTTTACGGAAAACTCTTAAGAATATATAAGCGTTAATCAACCATTGGTAGCGTGAATCTTAGAATCTATTCTTTACAGTCGTTTGTTTAAACCTATTGTTATATTGCATAACGGAATTTTTCCTTCTAGAAAAATTTACGCATTAATTTTCAAAAAGAATGTACTGCTTATACCCACATTCTGCTTTTCGAGAGATAAACAACCGTGACGAGCGATTCGACTCCGCATATTTTTCAGTCCGACGGAATCAGCAAATGCACAGGAGGTTCAAAAGTTATCTTCGGCATGCTTTGTTTGTCCTCGTATTATCGAGCAGACAGGAATGAAACGCTGTTCCATCTTGCTTTTTCATGCGATAACGCGGCTCGTCGATCCTAGAAGTAATTAAATACTTAAATGAAAAATATGTTATTGCACGAAATCATACATTATCACTGTTAACGATAAAGTCGAAAATAAAAATTCAAACTTGTTTCTAAAAATTTGCATAATTTATATTCTGTGACTCAGACAGATGATCGACGAATTAGTAGCAAAGCACGATTTGCTAAAAGAGAACTATATGACTCATTAAAAATGCCGTCGGCTAATAGCTGATGTTAATTAGACTTATCTCTTTGTTGAATCTCTGATTAAACGTTCAATAATCACAATATATATTTCCTTATCAATAGTTCTTCGAAGAAATAAAGCCACGAACGTTTGGCAAAAAACATTTACAAAAAATATTAATACTTTGCTAGAGCGTAATTTATGTGTAATTAATTGTAAAATATTTAATTTTCTAAATATAATTGAGATAAATAATTTGTATTTATTGTAATCGTCGAAATTTATTATTAATCGTTCATTATTATAATAATCGCGCTTAATAATTTTTTTAATATTACGTCTTACGATAAAATTTTCATATACGCATGTGATTTGCAAATCACGCGCTCTTGCAATTTGTTGGAGGAAAAAGGAACACGATAAGGATTGTTGAGCCCACGATGTGACTCATCTTTCCGTCGCGGCTAAACAGGAAGGAAGGTCCAATAACTGGACAAATGATCTTGTCCAAAATGCAATAGTCTACACTGTTGATACATCACGGGCACAATAATTCATCACTGCTCCATGTGACTCGCATTAACTAATTCACTGCGATCTAACATACTGTCAGGGGGTCATGGAACCCATGGGACATCCGTGGCGTTCTGAGACTTCCATTCCCATGACGATTTCAACCGCCTTTAATGTTTGTCAAATGAAGCGCCCGCTGATGTATCTCTAGTGTACATTATAAATACTCTATATCTTTTATTTGTACGTAAGAAATGCTTTTCAGTTATCTGAAGATAAAGACTTTATTACTTAAGCGAGATCACGTGAAAAAATGGCGAAACGGGAAGACATTATGATTTAACGAATAACATTCGATTCGTATTCACATCCGCGTCTGTTGTAACTGCAATCGCGAGTTTAATATAGCAGGTTTAATAAATCAAAGTATTTAATGACAATGCATAATATTGCGATGATTGATGAACTTTCGTCACGTACAAAAGCAAGCTCGTGAGAACACGAGTTTAAATGAAAAATATCGAAAATATTCGAATCACAAGGGAAAGTACAAAAACGTAATAAAAAAAAATATATTAATTCTCGTACAATGATGTTTGTGTGCGAGAATGTAAAAATGCTGGTTGATTCAGAAACTATTAAGAGATCAGTTTATTCTCGGAAAAAATTTATCTCTGGGTTTATACTGACAATGAATCAACAATCAAACACTTTTCAGGATCCTTTATCGCATCTCTTCATCTTCATTAATTATCATATTGTTGTTGATATTTATTATCAGTGATCGCGATCAGCAAAAATATGCGCAATCTGCATGATTTCTTTACGAATCGCCTCACAATGTTTTGTTCGATGCAGTTTCACGAATTTTTCGCGCTGCACAAATTAATTAATTAACGCAATCATGGATATGCAAAACTCGGCGAAATAATATTTTCGTAATTGAAGAAGGTCGACATCTTCTGACGTCTTTTTTCTGACGTCTTTCTTATGATTATACAAAAATGTCTATTGTTAAATTAATCAACCAATTAATCAGACGTCGCCAAAGAGATATATCGTATATATGGCCCATTTTACTTTTAGTCTTTGTGCTTCGTGCTTTCGAAAGTACAAGCGATACTTGCCGTCCGTCTGTATTATTTAAATGGATTCAATATTTCTGGAAATGGAGGTAACATATTATCGATATCGATCAATTACCGCTTCTTTTCTTCCACTATCATTTCTCTCGCATGGCAATTTTCAAATTTCTTGACATGGTTAAGAGAAAGCGTGATAAAACATTTTGTGAATCTTAGCCGTGACGAAAGAGGCGTTACATTATCGGAAGTTACATTATCGTGTAGCGCAAATTTGCGTACTCGGCGGAGCTTTTGAGCGTACTACGCGCACAATATTATCTTTTTGCACATCTCGGTGTCCAATGTAGAAATAAGACGATAAACAAACGACTTTTACAGCCCGATCGGTCAACAATTAGCTCCTTTCTTGCAGCCGGATCTTGTTTAATTATTCTGCATCTCGCTTTCGAGAATCACTCTACATTCAGCCGTGCGAGGAGGTACGTAACGATATATCGTCTTTAATATCGTGACTATACGTTACTTTGGACGGTACAAGATCAATTTAATATCCGCTGCAAAATTAAACTTTACATTCGTTCCTTATGGATCGATCACGAGCTGTGTTTATTTTGTTATATACTGTGAATGCGGATGGACATTGTAAGTAATCCATATAGAAAATTAAACATCTATTATTTAAAAATAATATCTATTTATATCTATTTATAAAAATAATACCGGGAGATATATCGGAGATGTCATCGATCGGAGCTGACGGCCGGCGCTGGTTAAGACGACCATTCATCAAATTACGTGGTAATTTTGGTCAATGATAACTCATGACTTTGAAGGCAGCTTCCTACGAGCCCTCGTCGAGGGAAGTAGCCAATTGTCGTGTACGGCTTTCGTACAGTCGCTACTAGAAATGCCGCCAATAAGATTCCTCTCGTGATAATATTTTGATAGAATCAGTTACATTTACAATCAATGCATAACGCATAATTTTTTTATAAATTTCTGTTGCCTGCAGAGAATTGATCATAAAATTTTCTCACACATAACTTATTGCACGCAAATTAATTTTTAACCCTCTCTTTCTCTTTATAATGTGAATCGAACTGTTGTAGGACGTTGATTGATAATTATTGGCATTTTTTAATAATAAATTATAAAATGGTCGACTTGATTAACGCAAAAAATAAATATAGAACATGTAAATGTAAACATAGTTTGCTCTCAAAGGCAAATAGTGACTACTGTATTTCTAAATTGAATTAATATACTCGAATTAAATTAAAATATTGAATTTGACAAGAAGATAGCGATTTTTTCTAGCACTACGACGTACGCGAGGTGACAATGGGCAATTTAACCGGCTGTGGGGGGAAAATCGCGCGTGTATATACGTGTGCAACGTCGACAGCTGTCAGTGCGATCTAATGAGTCCGTAAATTGGACCAGGCTATAGGGCCTTCTATCTGAGAATTGCACGGTTGGCTCTCTCATCTCGCTGTCAGTGTGACTTCGTGTGCGACGAGTTCTCGCTTGCGATTCTCGAACTTTCTACATTCTTCCCTGCCGATTTGTCGCGTTTCTCTCAGCGTATATCTGGTGTCAGTGTTACGGTGCCAGTCCCTTTCCTCGTTACTCCCCCGTCCACGGTAAGGCTCCAAATCGGTTTTAGTTTTACTGCGACTATTCCACGAAAAAGAAAGAAACGGCGAAACTCTACGAGTTCAATGTATCACGAGAAAATTGGTTCGTCGCAAAAACGCTTTTGGGCACGGCGAAGCGAGACAATCGGCTGTCAATCGATTCTTCCATTCTCTCTGGGGAATATGGAACTATATATTTAGCATGCAGAAGAGGAGGATGTCGTAAAATATTAATGCATTGCGAGGAAATATCGAACGACTGCACGCACGCAGGTGCATAATCTGTGAAATCGACGCGATCGAACGGACAGCGCAAAAATGGCGAGTCAAACCGTAAAGAAGGAACTTCTGGAGGAGACTCTACATCATCATCCGGAAGGTAGCGAGGAGGAAGTGGATAAAGAATGGGAGGAGTTCACGAGACTAATGGCGAAGTTAAAGGAAAATCGGCGGAATCGACCACACAGGTACATTCACGCGGAATGTTCCTCCCTGATTCTTAATAGCAAAAAAGCAAAAAAGCACCAAAATTTCGAGAAAAAGAAATTTAATATTTGAATGTAAAATTTAAAAAATTTTCAAAGAAAACGAAAGATCAAATAATTGGATGCGGATTTAGAAAATGCAAATGAACAATTCAAATTTTCTAATATTATATTAAAATTGTTTAAAAATGGAAGAATAGGATTAAGTAGCAAAATTTGAACCTGGAATCTTTTTTTAGACCGTCGCAAGCTTTTTATCCGTGTCCTCCAGCATATGCTGATGAAGAGCAGCAAGAGTTCGATCCTTTCGACTATATTAACACGATTGTAAGCAGTTCTCTTTTGGAAATAAGTTGACTTCTCAGTCTTTTTCTGTTCCTTAAAGTCACCGCAAATATTAGCGTATGCTACTTATATGAGCATGCAGTTTGGAAATAGCCGCACTAAAACGCTTTATCGCTAGTTTTTCCAATGTTTCGAAGTATACTTTATTTCAATGACGATTTTTAAATTTATAGTCAAAGGCTATAATTGAAGGCATTTACAATCGTGTATTACATGAGTTACTGCAGTAAAATTTGCTAATAACGTTAATGACTACCCCTTATAATTAAACCGCAAATATTGTTGCAAATATTATTGCAAAAAAATCCAAGATTATTTGTCAACATCCGTTATGCGTTAAGTTGAATATTCATTATAATATATCTCTTTTTTTATCAAGTTTTTTTTAAATTTGATGTTATATTCAAATTATATATATATATATGATAATCGCTAAAGATTTTAGCAGATTATTCGCTTATCATATATATTTAAAGTTCCACGTTTCTCATCTGGAACTAATATTTCCTAATTAAATTACTGACTCAACTAGCTTTGACATAACGACGCGATGATTTGTCTAAGATTTTCTATGGTTCGTAAACTGCATTCTGCAACACTGAACCCAATAGTGCGACCTTTGGATAATTGCCAAGTAGGCGAGACTACATTTCAAATAAATGATTTCGCGAGATGGTTATTAGATACGGCTGCATTGAAGGAACGTGCATATTTTCTTTTTATGCAAAGCATTTCTGACAGTTAACGACATAATTTTAAGACTTAAGATGTCAAGTTCGACATTTAACATATATGTTATTTTATTATATTTCGCGTTATCTTATTGGAGACAGGTTTCTCATTACGTGCATTACAAAAAATTGGTTGATCCTTAATACTTGAAATGTACGTACACAATGAATCTTGACGTATCATTCGAGAAATATCGGTCTTATCTTGTAATGTTTAGTGCTGCATGTCGAAATCTTTAAGCAAATTTGAAAGTGCTGACCGGCATGAATCTTAATATTTGTACAAAACTATAGAGAAAAAATCTCAATTTGCATTTCTCTTTTGTACACTGGGATGAAAATCTGCTTGGAATCCTGATTGAAAAGGGACAAATCAGAATTTTCTGATTGAATCTATTATAATTCTAATTGAGAATAGATAGAATATTCTAATTGATATGATTAAAATCTTCCGGTTTATTCATTTTCAATCAGATCATTTTTCTTGTATACTCCTTATCAGAATGTGAAAAGGATTTTCAATTTAATCGATTATAAATATCTGCATAATTTAAGAAGTATAAATCCACATATATGTTTTTGCTGCGATATCTCGCACGATGTAATTCTCTTCTTACAATTGTATTTATTTGTAATGAACATTTTATAAAATATACTTACAAAAATGCATTATATAATATACAGCAACAGAAGCCTATAATAAATGTTTCTCATGTAATCCTGCTTAGGTACTACGGTGTGTCTTCTCGTGTTGCGAAATTTACGATTTACTTCGGGCAGGTTTGAGTAAACGGGACGTTCACGATTTATTGGCAGTTCTGCATAATACGATGCGATATTAAGTAACCGCTGTAATCTGTCAAGTATTATATGAGCGACAGGTGTCCCTTTTTCATATCTCGTTACAAATTGAAAATTGCGACTCTCGGACTGACTGTTATTTCGCGAAAACAATACGTTTCCCGACAAGCAAGGTTTAACAACGCGTGGTAACAATTCACATTAGTCATCGCAATTAACCAGTTGATCAGCTGCCAACGAATCGCGAACAATTCTCGCGACTGTTTCATAATTCGCGGCGGTATAAATGCGGAGTCTCAGACGTTTGTAAGTACTTATAATGCAAGAACGTCTGCGATTGAATTGTGGCAAAGATCAAAGAATCGACGTTGTCAAATTTCGCACACTATTAAATATGTATAGCAAATTTAATATCATCTAAATAATTAATTATAATGACCGTTATATTATATAAATAACTGTTATATTGTAAATTAGTTAGTCTGTTGATAAACTAGTTCAGTCTGCTGATATCTCTTATAAATGCTTTAATTTACGTCAGGTATCTAAATTGCCTGGTAGCAGGAGACTCTGATTTATATCGTTTATGCAAAGCGTCCAAGGTGGATTTGAGAAAATTCTAATAGTGCGTATAATTTCGTGTACCCGCGTATCAATTTTCGCAGAGCTTTATAATTCAAAGGAGTATGCGCGATCTTTGCAGAGACGCCTTTCTAAGCAACGCTTTTATGCACGAATGAGCTCTTAAGGAGCGTTATGCTTATCGAGCACGCGTGACTAGCATGAAGAGATCCTCATGTTATCATGACACAT
>Ga0157362_1000515_pt1 | contig 13331 bp, 5 predicted proteins | sample AttlaeALBM3_FD_111480 | JGI IMG/M metagenome (GOLD analysis project Ga0157362, IMG submission 111480) | Fungus gardens microbial communities from leaf cutter ant in Ribeirão Preto, State of São Paulo, Brazil - Atta laevigata ALBM3 | ecosystem: Host-associated > Fungi > Mycelium > Unclassified ... | reverse complement strand
GTGGGTGGGTGTGTGGTTGTGTGTGTGTGTGTGGGGGTGTGTGTAAATGAATTAGCTTTACTTGTAATGTACTTTTATTTTATCTTTTTACACCTCCTGTATTTTTATTACTTTCAGACAAATAAAGCTTGTCATAAGTTCGGCAAAAATAGTCAGAATATTTTTAGTCTTGTAGGATAAAAATTAATCAACCACTTTTCTTCGAACATACATCACGCAGAAATAACATTTTACAAGGAATGTACTAACAAGCAAAACTATAGCTAAACTTTCACAGGCACATAATTTTCGATCCCCCAATTTCGCTTCTTTTGTTCGAGCTACTGCTTATTTGCCCGTTTACGTTTTCCCGCTAAAGACGCTGCGTGTTCTAGCGACCTAGCCCGGCATATTAGCGATAATGTATGCGCATAGCTGCAACAAATGCCGTATAAACGGTAGCGCAATCCACGTGGCGGCGTAGGCGCAGAAGGGCACAGATGGTCGCCCCAGGCACTTACCAGTTACCACCCCGGCACGCTGCCCCCTTCGGTCAAAGGGATCTAAGGGCCTTGGCTGGCCACTAACCGTATTTATTCACGGGGTTGAATTTACCGTGCTACTGGTGGATAAGTCGTTGCCTTAGCTGCGGCACTGTCTTAGTAGTGCGAACGCTTTTAGCAGTTCGAAGAATGTCCATTGATTATCAAACAACGATCGATTGGTAAACTTCGAGAAATTTAAAACTAATATCTTTTTAAAATTATTTTATTTTAAAATAGTTATCTGAAAATTTATTAAATTTGTCTGGCTTTAAGGAGATTTTAAAGACGATATTAATCATGATATAAGTAGGACTTACACAGAGACAATTTATGTGTCACTGACACATCACTATATACTACTACATCAATATCTCACACATATATACACATAAATTTTTATATAACAAAATTTATATTGTTTTTAATTAGACGTTTAAGTCTAATTCTAAGAACTCCCATTGTTTCTTCATGTAAACTACTAATCTGTGAACTCTCTTTCTACTATTTCGTAAGTACAGATTGCACTTTTTATATGAAGCAAATGTCACAATGGATCAATTTTAGAGTTCATATTGGACTAAAAAATTGTAAAAAAAATCTTAATTTTGAAATTTTTTGAGATTTTTGGCATAAACTGCATCTCACAGACAATATTATAATGCGTATATTTTAATCTTAGAAAAGAATTTGTAGAATCTGTAAAAAAGAAACAAATAATTATTATATAAAAATTATAAGATTTAGTCGTTAATACAGCTTCAAGATCGTCTTAAAACTGTTATGCCCAATTTTAATAAAAGAAATATGAAAAATTGCTGTGATAGTTATTTGTATCCCATTCTTGGTTGCCAAGATATCGAGTGCTTGAGAATTTAGAGGCACAAAGTTGTGACAAAGCTCGTTATTTACTAAGGTAGAACAGCTACGAGAAATACTAAAGGAAATATCTGTACACCGACGCGGTCTATCGCGTGCTGTTTAGTCTCACGCGCCTGTATACGAATGTACATAAACGCACACGAGTACAAGGGCACCTTCATGGACTAGACAGTACACGCGTACACGCATACACGCGCCAGATCACCGGCAAGTGGTCCGAGCAACAGATAAGTTTGATTTATTTTAATTTCTCACCGGCAACGCGCGCGGGGCTGTTAGTGTGGATTCTCTGCACTCCGGTGAATTATTGCGAAGTTATTTTCGAGTTCGTATTGATTTACGAGCGGCTTTTGGGAGCATCGTGTGCACTTTATCGTCGTTAAAGGTGGGGCGGATAGGTACGCGGAAATACAAAAGAATTCATCAAAATTTCAGACCAAACTTAATCGAATGTTTTATAATGGACTTCAAATAAAAATATCCCTTTTCTAATTGGAAAGAATTCAAATGACTTTATACGTGACCGATTACGTATAATCAATTTACTTATTGATAAATTAATTGGTATTTTAATTTTGCATTTATTTTAAATATTTCTCCTACTTCATGTAGATAAATCATTATAAAGTTATCGTTAACTTGCAGTCATATACAACGCGAGAAGTTACTTATCCGAGCCAACAAGACTGGGAGCGAGCAGCTCTCGAGGAGGAGGACGGTGTGTTAGTTGTATCGTTGTTTGTAACATTAATCATGGAATCACCCCTTGCCCGCGGTCCATGGGTTCGGTCGACGAATGAGGCTGCGTTGCTATCGTTTACTACAGGTTTAGCCGCCGGCCGTGCTCGCGCAACCAAACTTGGCAAGTACTCGATCCGTATACAGTACGCGATAAAAATGTTCATTCTAGAGATCACATACAGCCTGTAGCCTGGTTATACGTCAGTTAGGAAAATGTAACATGTGTTAGTATTAAGATATATATAATACATTTGAGAATTGGTAAAACTTCTGCATTACATTTAAAGTAAGATAACTAACCTATTACCATACTAATCTATTACCGACATAATCTATTTATTTGAAATTTGACAGTAAAATTTTGTGTTTACTTATGTTATATACGTTATATAGTAGATGTAAGAAAAAGTTCGTGGCGTTTTTTTAATGCCATCTAACGCGAAACACGCCACGAACTTTTTCCTACACCTAATATATAAAATAACAAGAAAATTACGATTTTGTAAGGAATTTCATTCAAAAGGATTAAAAATTGACAAAGTAATTTATATCTTCTTGTCTGTAAGACGTGGTTGGTTCAATTGTGTGTTCATTCGTATATAAGAGACAGCATTGGACCGCGAATATTATTATGATTCAACAACTTGACTATGTCTCTCGCGTACCAGCAACGATTCCGTCAGAATGTGATCAATCTCTCAAGAGGTTCTCAGTTCGCATATTATAGTCTTGTCGTTGGCAACTTTTCTTCTTATCCCACGACCTTAATTTCCCTCGCAGTCAGCTTTAGTCGCGCGTCATTTGGCAGGCAAAGTAAGCGGAGAATTAATCGGGACTTAATTACCAGGTTAGGCGGATACTTGTTGCAGTGAGGCGAAGGCGCCTACTGTAGGAGGCGCGTGAGGGTGCCGTAGCGTAATAAGATTCTCTTTAATGGCATTACACGCCTCATTGGGACTTGCCAAGTCCGAAGTTCGCGCGACTTTACGCCGTGTTTGACTTAACCGGAAGTTACAACCTGCCGTCCAACTGACTACATGGTCGAACAAAGTCGAACATCGGTTTCAAGCCTCTCGAAGGACTAAGAATTACGGCGAAAATAAGTCGTTAAAATGACTTTTACAATTATTTTAATTATGTCGTAAGTTAATTTTTTTAATTACGAACAAAGAGTTTCAGAAAATTCTTGTAATTATAATTAAATTTGTTTACTTTATAAATTGATCATATTTGTAATATTTTGATGTGTACTTTTTTATAAGAATGAAATAACTTTTCTAGATTTCTTTATAAAGATAATATTACTTATTAAATTGTTAAATTATATTGTATGTTTTAATTAATTACTTTTATGACTTACAAATGTGATCAATTTTTTTATCTATTATTTTAGTGATACATATTACAAAATAATTTTTTTTTTTTAGTTAGACGATTGACTTCAAAGACAAATCTTTCCGTACCGTCTGTTACATATAGCAAGGAAAATAAAACAAAAAAATTCCTGTCGGATAATCAGTTGAAAAAGGATGTCGGCGCCCTGATTAATTACACTATCGCATCGGAGCATCTTAGAGCGAACCGTAACGCCTGTGCAAGAAGCGGTCGTTTCTTCATCGGTCGGCCATTAATTACGGCGTCACTTGAATTTCCAACGATCGTGCCCACTAAGGAAGGAGATCCAATACTCATTTCAACATTGCGATCTTCTAAGCGGCTATCGGTAGGCGCGAAGAAATCTTGCACGATTCTGAGTCTCCTTCGTTAATATAAAAAAGTGCTTCGGAAGAAATCCAGGTGTCGACGTCGCATCGCATCAAACGGGAGAACAATCGGACACTCTGACCCAAAATGGATCTAAATGAGTCAGTGATCATCTTTGTAATTTTCGTATGAAGTTCATTGGACTTGCGCAAGAAACATTCGACATAGATTTAATAGTTTAATTTATAATTCACATGACGAAAAGAAATCACATAAAAGGTTTCGAAACAAGAACAGAATGGATAAGGATGAGGAGGAACTGAATGTAGAAAGGAGAAAGAAACACGGATAAGTGAAGGATAAAAGAAGAAGTGGAAGGTAAGAGACGATGAAAAACGGGCACAAAAGAAAAGAAGATCAGATGTAAGGAGATAGAGAAAGAAAGTTGGAGAGATACCGGGATTGCGCGTGTCTAAGAAGAAGAAGGAGAAGAAGAAGAATAAGGAGCCAGCAGAAAGAAGTTAAAACGGAAAGAATGCAGACGCTGCCGCCTGCGCCGATGGCAATGATTCGACAATGCGGTTCGCAAGGACGCTTTATATGGAGCGTTGTCCCCGTGGGTGGTCCCCGTAGAACGTCTTGCCAGGCGTCATCTTGGATTCTCCCGGTTGATCGGTCGCCACGTTGAGAACCGTCGATAGCAAATCTAGAAGATGGAGAGTGAGATCAAACTGCGACGCGTGTTGAATCACTCATCATGTTTATAGTTGTACTCGCCATCGTTGTCAACGAACGGTGTGCACGAGTTCTTCCAGAAGTCGGCTATTAACTCACTAGTATGTTCTGTCGTTCTTCAAGATCATATTGTACGTTACATTTTGTCAAAGCCAAATTATTATTGTATATTATTGTATTGAACATATATTATTTGAATCATATCATTTTCGTTAATACATTACTATGAATCTAACTTACAAATAAAAGTATTCCTCCTTCGAACTTATTAATTTTAAACCGATGATTTCATGTCGGCCGATAGAAAAAAAAGGTAATTCAATAATTATGATTGATTTCAAAATGACACAAAAAAGTAAAAGTATTTTATTATCAAATTTTTGTTATTTATTATCAAATTTTTGTTATTTAAAATAAAATTCAAATTATACTTAACACTTTTAATATTCTCACCATTAAGTAAACATACGAAATAAAAACAATGAGTAGCTTTCGCAAGAGAAACAAGCAACCGAAGCGAACATAGTAATTTTAAGTGAATTGATCCTAAGTCTTCTCATTTTTTCCTGAGAGAGCATGAGCCATCGTACAGCAAAAGCTTGAAGGAAGGAAGAAGGAAAGAATGAAGGAAGAAGAAACGAAAAGAAACTCAACGAGCGCTGGCCAAAGCTATTCTCTGAAATCCGGCGATTCTTTCGGGCGTCTTCGGAGATGATATTTGCTCGGATCAATCCATAAGGTCGCCATGGCAACCGGTCAGCCTGGTTTGTCCACCCCACGGCCGAAGTCTGGAAAGCCAGTCGGCCCAACGAATGGGCGAATGTACCCGGGGGTGCGGTACTGATGGCTGGTTATCCGAGCGAACCCGCGAAGGGCGGACAGTAGGTCCTGGTATACTTGTCTCTCTGGTGCAACTGTTTTGTTTGTATCGGTAATCCCGCACAGGAACATATAAGAAGACCTCGCGGTCTTCTTACATACAATTCGCAATTTTCACGCAGTATTTGCATATTCGAACTATAAAATCCTGGCACGGACAACATATTCATGAGATTTACCCACGAAACTGTCCACACAGTCCTTCTTTCTCGTTTTGTTTTTTGTACGATCGACCTTCGCTTCATTCTTTGTTCAAAAAAACTTACAGATTCGTATCTTGAGGATGGTTCCATTTGCATAAAAAAAATTAAAAATTCGAAATGTTATAAAATATTTCAAAATTTCTAGCCTATCTATTCTTTGACATGTCGTGTGCAATCGATTTCTTCCTAATTTTTGAAAGTACTGAGATCGATGAGAAGCGAGTGATTCGCTAGCTCGTTTCCGTAGCTTCTCGAATTTCGTGTAAAATAACGGCTTCTGGTTCTTGTCAAAATGAAATTAGGCGACGCAAGGCGTTTGGAGAAGTGGGAGCACTCACGAAACGCGCGACGACAGATGCGACAGGCTATCCTCCGCACCTATCGTTCGTGAGAATATCCGCAAGTATTCTACATGCAAATTTATAGAGATCCTTCGGACACCGGCGCTTCGGAGGGAGATGTATTCCCGGAGGAGCGGAGACACCAGGACTAAGAGCGCTTCCTTGTACTGTCACTCCGCTCCGTTCGAATCAATCGCATAAATCTCGACGCCTCGATCGTCCCATTCGGTAACACGGTCGGACGCCCACGAAAATTTTTCTCGTTCCTACTTCTGTACGCCGGCAAAATGATACCGTTCTAGTTTTGTCATTCTGTATTTGAATGCGCGAAAGATTCGACGCAGAGAAGAGGATGATAAATAAATTCTCCGCGGTAAAAGTATTTTTAAAATCTGCTTGCGTAAGCATATTTTTCCCAAGATGCAAAAGGTAACAGATTCTATGAAATGCAAACGCACTTACAAGATATTCAAAATAGCACATATGAACTGACATATATAAAAAAAAAGGTTTTATGTAATTCGAAGTCATAATTGGAATAGTACGATATTTTATTATTACGTAAATTTTTGTATTAATCATAATTTCTCAAAAAAGTTACAAAAACATTAAAACCAGCAACAGAATGTTTCTATTATTAATAAAAAAATTTTCAAATTCATTTAAATAGAGTTCAATAATTGTCATCTTGATTGATTTATGGAATCCGTATTACAAATTCATTGTTTTTGTCGGAATGGTGCATTGAGTATCGAACATGTGATAAATCGATAGACAGTTCATAAGGGAAAAAGTTTTCGAGATCATCTGAAAAATTCCAGTAACTCAAAGTCCCGTAGTTTACGTTCCATCGTGACAATCATGCCTACTATTTTCATCGCACCGTGTTAGGGGATGGCAGACGCTTGTGATTCCAACGAGATAGAGCAGTGGATCATCATTAACCAGATAGGCATAAAACCGTGGACATCTGATTGACAGGCTCGCAAAGACTTCCCGTTTTTCCTAAACTTGCCGTTTAGTTCCCGGTAGGACGGGACCCTTCTGCATTGCCGAAGAGCAATACACGGCCGATGAGGAAGTGGAAGAAGAACGGACAGGGCGAGGACAGGATGCTCCAGGAAGGAGAAAGGGTTCTTTAAGCCTGACGGATAGCCGAGAGGCGCCAAGCTATGCGAACTATTTGGCTTTTGTATCAAGCTACCTGCTTGTATACGTCGATGCAGTTTCTGCGATCTATACAAAAGTAAATAAGTATGAGCGTGCGCAAAATGTACAAAGTGTGCGTGCGATGTCTGTGTGCTACCAATAAACTAAGTCGAATTCCAAGGTGTCAATCCACTATTCCGTTGTGTCTTTCGCGTAGGATTTTCAGATTCCTTTCTTTCTGTATCACTCGCGTAAAGAAGAGAAAATATTTTGCTCTTTTCTTTGTGAACATTTGCCTTCTAAAATATTTATTAATCGGAGATGATGGAAAAGCGGTCTTGATTTCTGCGGAAAGCTAGGCAAAAGGGTCTAACACGAATTGATGCGGTCACAAGACTGAGAAGCTTTGTAATCGTTTACCCGCAGTCCCTTACAGCGGTCGCACGCAAGTCACCTACTGATCGATGCTGAGGTATAGTAAACCAAGAGATTCTTCCCTCCACTTACGTATAATGTAAATTCGATTCATTTAATCAAGAGCGGAAATTTCGCCATTTTCTTATTTTACAAAAAATATTTTATATTTTTACTTAATTCCTTTTTTACAAATATTTTTTTCTAATTAATGCAGTAAACATTTTTTACAATTATTATTTTTACACAGATGAAAGAACAAATAAATATAAAACTTTAATAATATTAAATGAAAATCGACATTCAATATAAATGAGCACAAATGGCCATATTCGATTAAAACGATTTTTGCCTAATAATAATTTTGTATAAATTTTACAATTTTCAGTTTAGACAAACTATACGCAAAATATTTTTATTTCGATCATAATTCGAAACATAATTCTAAATCGATACTAAAATAACAAATTAATTAAGCAATTTAAGATTTGTTGGTGCTAATGAGCATCTTCAAAATATTGTAAATTTATTGCAAAAAATATTACTTTACCCGAGATTCAAACTCGCATGCAAATCTGTGCGAGTCTTTTTTTCGCAATAAATTTTTAAAGCTGTTCATTAGCATCAATAAATCTTAAATTAATAAATCTTAAATTTCTTAATTAATTTGTTAGTATTACGTATTTCAGCTTCAATTTAGAAGTATGTTAAGATCGACAAATAATTGACACATAATTCATCTGAACTGGAAATTATAAAATTTATACATTTAGAAGTATTAGATATCAAGAACTACTTTGACTAACCTTCTTTGTTAATTTGTATTGATAAAACTTCAGGATTACAAGTTCCTAAGTATAACAGAATACGCTATTATTAAAATATCTTTTTAAAATAGTGAATATCATCGTAATTTTATAAACTATATTTTATAATTATACTATATTTTATAATTTTGTAACTATAATTTATATATTATCAGTTTATATATAATAAATTTTTAGTGATGATTACGCAGACCATAGAATTGGAACAATGAAATGGCACTTTCTCTATTTTATTGCTCCCGCGCGCGAGCGTGCCAGCAGCAATCCGAGTATTGATACGTGCCCGATGTTTAGAGGCTCTAGAAAGTAATTGAGTGGCCACGCGACTCTTCAAGTGGTTCCCCTCCCCAATCCACATCATGCACTAGTCCCTGTTAGTTCGCTTTCGTCGTTGGTAACCACCTGTTCTGAGTGGAGAACCTGGCTCCCTTTCTCGCTCATTTTTCTCACTTACTCACACGCGCACGGCACAAAAAGAGAACACAAAAAGAAAACACGGACCACTACTACATCTCTCTAAATTTGCGTCGCGCGATTCATCGAGGGATTGACATACGGCCGATGGGCGCCACCGTTTTTAAACCCCCTCGAAAGGATCGCTGCCATTGATCGCCACCGCGACGTTGTCATTCTACGACCCCGTGTATGCGGATGCGCCCCTCAGATCTGTTTGCTCACGTCCTTCAAATGAGTCCTTCCTTGCGCTCGTGCAATTCTCTCGCTGAATCGTAACCATTAACGATGGTGTTATGATTACTTATCTATTCATCGTTCTGTAATTTTATTTGAACAGGAAATAAAAGTCTTCAATGTTATTTTGCATATACAATATTAATATCAACGTTGCAAAATTAGAATTAATTTGTATAAATGTAGTGATACAAATTGTTTCGTGCTAAAGAAACTAGAGTAAAGCTCTTTAGACAAAGTGTCGCAACTCTAAGAATAATAAGAGAAAGAAGAAGAGATAAGAGTGGAGATCGATTTCGTAAGACATAGAAGAGCGAGAGAGGTCGTGGGGAGAGAGGGGGGGGGAGGGAGAGAATGCAGAGGACCGAATGCCATTTAGAGTCATCCACCGTGTCTCAATCTAGAAGCACCCTTCCAGCCATCGGCGAGCCGTGACGGTTGGCATCTGTTCCGCGGGCCGGGACCCCAACGAGGCTGGTAGAAGCAGTGCCGGTGGAAGCATATAATGCCGCGTTGGTGCCGCTACAAAATGCCAAGGGTCTACCGACATGACGCCTAGACGATACACCATCGAAAACGAGTTCGCGCGAATCGGGCCGCTTTCCAAACGGTTTCATTCTCCAATTGGCTGGAAATAATCGTCTCACGTATAGAATCACGGAAAGCATTAAGTGATAACACATAGTCTGAAAATGTATTGAACTTATTAATTTTTTAGTCATTTAATTCTACAATTTTATTTCATTTTAAATTTATAAGAATACAGTCGTAATCATATCCGATATTCTAAAAATAAAATTATTCATTTAATTAAAAGAAATGATGCATGTAATATTAAAAATCAATAGAAAAATGAAGAGTAATGCTAATTCACTTTCAAGATTCAAATAAAAAATAAAATACATTCAGAAGAATTCTAATATTCTTATATACAAATTAACATGCACAAGTACGCGGCTTGATTCGTTTGGCATGGAAACCGGAAGGAGAAATAAGCTAGGCTTTGTCGACGAGCAAGTAGATGGAAGGCCGCCGGTGAAAGAGAGAGAATACTTCTATCTTTCCGGAAGGTAGATCGATGGCGATTTTTCACTCACTTAGTTCGGCGCGCATCAATATGCATTAAGCTGATCGGTTCTCCCTATTGGCTTCTTCTCCTCGGGAGTAAGAAAGACGGGATTCCGTGGCAGTGAGAGGAGGAAGTTAGATCGAGAGAGCGCCGAAGACGTGGCTGGTACGCTCCGAGCTTTTCCACTCTACCATTTTACCCCTTTCCTCAGCAATGTAAGGGGAGAATAGCAGACGCTGTGAGGGAGGCTGTTAAGATATTCTTCGAAAATAAGGATACCGTATCGGGGTAATTCTCGGCAGGTGGAATAACCGTAAGAGAATCGAGCCGAAGTCCGGAGTACGGCAGAGATTCCGTGGCGTCACGAGGCTCCAGGGTACATTTTGGTATCTGGCTAGGCTTTCGTATTGCCACAGCTGCACTTATTACTTTTTGTACAGACGGGTAGACCAATCAGCGTCCACTTGTTCGACGACTTTTGGAAAGTCTTGAGTTTTCCTTATTGTACGCGACGCGTCCTACTTTTACAGCCAAGAGCTTTATTCCTATTTCGTGCGAAACATTTAAGTTATTCTGTCGATATGTTTTCAGAATCACATAATATTGAGCGGCATAAATTATTATCAAATAATTATTCTAATAAATGTTTTAATTATAAATAAAAAATTATTAAATTGGTATAAACGCGTTTACAATTATCAACAAGGCCAAAAAGAAGTTATTAGAAAATTTGTTATATATGTATAAACTAAAACGATTATATTGCTACTTATTAAATTTCATAGATCCTCGTTGCATGTACTTTGTACGTAAAATTGCGAAACTTTAAACCAAGTATTGATGCCCAAACAATATACATATCAAAATCGAGGCAGAAGACATCTTAAACATATCGTAAATATTTTAAGAGTAAATGTTATATTCTGATGTGTACTGTCTAGGCATTTTTTCAAATTTGATACAAAATTGTTTCATTTGAGTTAAAGATACTCCATTTTATGATATGGAGGTATTATTTTATATGTAGTAATTTTTATCAAATAAAAAGCCTTTGAAAAATTTGATATAAAAAATATGATATATGATAAATATAATTATATGATAAATATGTGAATGATAATTATATGATGAAAAATATAAAATATTTAAAGAATTCCATAATAATTAATACACAGACCATTAGATATGAAAAATCTATTTCACTAAGATGGCGATAAGAAGAAGGTATTTGAATCAGAATGTAAATGATTTTTTTGGGCAGAATCGAAAAAAAAACATATAAGAAAAACGTATACCAAGTGGTTATACCTGAATAATTCCAGAACAAATTCCCTTGATACATAATGGATCAAAGTTAACTTAGCATAAGTTTTCCATTAGCTAACTGAATAGATCAAGAAATCAATAATATTCAATATAGATTCGAGATGTATATTGCAATTGGAGCGAATATTTTAGGCGCATTCTGATCGCTATTGGCCCAAAAACCTTCTCCTCAAATCTATCTCATATTCGTTCAACATTAGAGACAGAGACTCCTAAGTTTATCGAATCGATTAATTGGAACGAATTTATGACTTTACATTGTAAGCCAAGCCAAACCGATTTTAGCTCCTAGTATTTTTTCTTCTCTCTTTATGATCAAAAAGATTTACATATTTCTATATTTTGCATAAGAAAAAATATAATAAAGCAAATATCTGCCATATCAATTAAATTCTCATCAAGAAGAACTTTGTAAAACTGATTTTGAATTAATAATACGTTGTAACACAACATTGGAATGATTTGTAAACTTTTGAGTTTTGTTTCAATTTTACAAAAATAATTTGTTGTTCAGTCAATTCTTTGAATGATTCACCGAAAAATAATTAGTAGAGCAAATACCGGGATATTTAATCGACGATTTCGCGCTCGAACGATCAGCCGTTTTCGTTTTAATACAGAAGCGTACACGCGCACTCTCGTCCATTTATTTTAGGGGTATGTCGAAAACGGAGGGTGTGATACCTCGCCAACTATAGAGTCCCATATGCTCTACAAGAGAAAAGAGAGGAGAAAGGGGGAGAGAGAGAGAGAGAGAAAGAGAGAGAGGAAGAGAAAAAATATGTTTGTATGCTTCTTAATATGTTTTGATTTCCCTAATAGTCATGTCAGAAAAATTCTTCCAAGATTAGAGCCAAAAATGCTGACGCGATTTAATTTCTGTTAATTACTACAATTCAGAAAAAAAGAATATAATGTATAAAATTTATTTTATTGCGGTATACATAATATTGAACTTAACTTATAATAATAATTTACCGATAAATCGATAGCATTATATTGTACTAATTATACTAATGTAAAAAATAACTTTGCGATATAAACTGATTTTAACGTGGAAAAATCGCACATTGAAAAATTGAAAAAGAATGGTTCTAGTTAGAAATCTAACAATGATAACCAAGTAAGATTTCCCACTGGAACGCTTGGCTCAACCAATGGATAGGCGTCTCTATGCATTGCGTATGTCGTTCGCTTAATAAGTTTTTCTTATCAATGTGTGTCATCTACGGTTGGTCAAAACCTGTTATTATCGGTATTATCTTTGTCGATTGTTGCCAATTATTTTTAAAAAAGTCGCCCAATATAGATACGTATGCGTACTTGTAATATAAAATAGAATCAATTCTGATCTGACCATTTCCGGTTACTTGTTACATATAATCGATATTTTATAGCTTTTGAAAAGTGTGGACACAGCATGTAGTAATTATTATTATTTCTTATAGAAATCCAATTTAATACTGATCAATCTAATACTGAAAATTATCTATTTTGAATATTAAAAGCAACAAACAACAATGCTTTTAATTTTCAAAACAAGTAATTTCTTTACTAAGATAAACGTTCCATTAACCGAACCTGTATCTATGTCCGGACACTTATACAAAATTTTATTATTATTAATCGTAAGAGTACATTTCTTATTACAATATTTTATTACAATAATTTAATTATATTTAAAGATTGCAGTTAAATTATATTATATTTAAAAAAGCATTTGGGATTAATAATAATATAAACAAATAAAATTTTGTGTAAATGTCTAAACATAGGTACATGTCCGGTCATTGGAATATTTGTCTTACTCTCTAGAATTAAATTTCTGTAAAGGATCATATTGATCATAC
>Ga0157362_1000514_pt1 | contig 13341 bp, 6 predicted proteins | sample AttlaeALBM3_FD_111480 | JGI IMG/M metagenome (GOLD analysis project Ga0157362, IMG submission 111480) | Fungus gardens microbial communities from leaf cutter ant in Ribeirão Preto, State of São Paulo, Brazil - Atta laevigata ALBM3 | ecosystem: Host-associated > Fungi > Mycelium > Unclassified ... | reverse complement strand
GTTTTCAATAAAAAAATTTGATCGACGCAATTCACATTTTTCTTGAAAATGATTATCTTTTTTTTTATTTTTTCCACAATAAAAAAAAGAACTTAAAATTTCATACATTGAATAAAAATACTACACATAATTTATAAATTAAAGAAAAATATTTTATTCCCTATGTACATTCCATCTCAGAAAAAATTTCTATCTCTAATATTGCAAACTAGCTTTCACCATTATCAATACCTTAAATTTTATTAAGAGAGATAAGGATAAGTTAGAATTGCTTTCGAATCAAAATGTTGTATATAGGATCTCATATGATGATGTGGCATCAGCTATATTGGCCAAACAAAGAGAAAACTAAGTACTACATTACACACATTTTGGATATCAATAAAAAGACAGGTTCTCCATCTATTATATTCGATTATCACATTAACTTTAATCATAATTTCAGATGGAATGATGTGAAGATATTTTAGATAGTGAGTCTTCTTATAATAAAAGATTGGTATCTGAAATAATTAAAAGATAAAGATAAGGTTTAAACAAACAAAAATGATACTGAATCGCTGCCAGAATCCTACTTACAAATTATACAATTCCTTTCTCCCTCATAATTATCTTCTTTTCTTTCTATATGTCCCCTCTCTATGTTCCTTCTATCCTCTTTCTTTAATCTTACCTCTCACTATTATCTACATTTATAACATTAACTTTACTTTCCTTCTCTGAAAATCATTTTAAATTTATTTATCTAATAACGTCGAAGATAAGACATCGATCTTTCTTTCATCACACTATCTATTGTTATTGTACTTTATTCATATTATTTAATTTTATTAGACTCTCAACTACAATTATGAAAAGTATTTTTCTTATTTAATTTTAACAAGTATTTAATTATTTACTTGAATAAATAGATTTACATTGTATATTTTTAACTTTCACTTATATCAATATTGTATTGTCTCATCAGATTATATTTTTCTGTCGTTGTTATAATCTTACATTATTATATTTATAGCTGTAATACATTATATTTCATTCTGGATACCAATATATAATCACACTTTGTGTGATTATAACACATCTTTCTTTTTGATCACACGTTCTTTTGCTACAATTTTACAAGACAAAGATTCTTTAATTATTATGTGGCGACTCGCCACCAGAGAGGTCCAACGGGACTCGCTCGGATTCGCGTGAGCAGCCACGCGAATTCCCTTTAAATAGAACATCAATCTAAAATTCATTCCAAGCGTCTAAGGGCCCACACTACATCGCCTTACTGATGAATCTAGTAGTATGGGAGATACCGAGACGAAACGCCGCGTCGATCATAAGGTCTTCGAGTCAAGACCTCCTTAATGAACACAAATATCATTTCCATACAGACATCTACAGTTGATACCAACAGATGTCTTGACATTGCGAAGTATATTTTCATTTGCCATCGACCGAGTCCAGAGTAAGTTTACTTTACTTTTTTGACAAATTCTAATGTATATATTTTATGTATGTTACTATTCAGTTTAACTAACAAGACGAAGATCCTTCTTAATTTATTGATGTCAACAATTATGTAATTATTCAATGCGAAATATATTTTCAATTTTCGATCGACTTTATATTATGTTTTTTTATGTTTAGATAAAATTTCTGGCTCGTAGCCTTTTTTCTTTTAACTTGGTTTTTAAATTATTGAGCCACTATATTACTATATAATTGTAATAATAATAATAATTTGTCTCTGAAGATGGCTAAAAAAAGTCGAAACATAAGCGGGTTATTTAATAAAGAGTTTTGTTGTATTCACATTGTTTTGCGCAACAATTATCGCGCCTGATCTATTGCCCTATTTTACTCAATTTCTTTGTGATTATTAAGGAGTCTTTACAAATCAACTTATGATTATTTAGTTTATTTGGTATGGAATTTAATTTGGCGCCAATTGTTGATATCAAATTTTTTTACAATATAATACATAAAATACAAATACATAAAATTTTGTGGAATTTAACTTGGTGCCAGTTTTGTTGATATCAAATATTTTATACGAATGATATATTAGAGTTAAGTAAATAAAAAGATAGATAGACTATTTGAGTTTTATTTTTTAATTTGATAGAATTTATATTGATTAAGAATGTAGCATCTGGGTTTTAATTTTTCATTTAATATATTAATTTTTTCCGAGAAGTAATTTTTGACAGAGAATTAAAGTTGTTATTACTTTTCCAACTTGGGTTGGAATAAGAAGATTCTTCAATAATAATATCCTTAAAGAATAATTAAAAACTACTTATTTAGGTTGGACTTAAGCTTTATTCGAGAAGCACGTATATTTTTAGTGCCTGTTTTTATCTTTTTTAAAAAAGTAAGTTGTACTACAATAACATTTCGTAATGATGAACGTCTTCCTATAAATAGTTTACTTAACCTCAAGAAATAGATTTTCTTGTATTCGAGAGGATCTTAAATTGACGTTATATTAAATATGTAAACGTATCATAATATTCGCAAATTAGATTTCTAATATTAAATTCGCTAATTATGCAATATAAGGGACTATCCTCCAATGATCTAGACCTTGACATATGTTATCAAGGTTATAAACCCAATCTTGAACAACTTTTAGCGTTGCTCGTTAAAAAGTTGTTAACAAAAAAAGTTCATGAAAAAAGTGGTTTCAAAGCAAAAAATTTGTATTTGTAAAGCAGAAAATATTTTATTATGTATAATTGACACATTTTCCATTTTTTTTATATGGATAATAGTTTAAATCTAATATTTCGCGATACCGATTGTTGGAAAGCATACAGCTTAATCAATTCAATATATCAACAAAATCAATCAACAATAAATCATAATATTTTTTGCTCCAGACATAGGCGTTCATACTCAAAATATTGAATGTCTGTGGAGAGATATTCGCGGAATTATTTCTCGATAAATAATCTCATTTTGTCCATTACCTTGCAGAATTCATGCTTAAAAAAGCATTTGATACACAGAACGATTAGACTTTTTTTAATATAATGGCTAAAGAATGTCCAATATCTGAAACTATAAATACTGAATGAATCAAATAAACAAAAATATATTTAGCAAAAGTATTATTTATTTATCTTCACACTACATAGATTGTAATAAGATTCCATATATAAGTGTAGAAATTCGGACAAATTTTCTGCTCTAAAGACACAAAAATTATATATGAAATTATATAAGAAAATATGTTGCGCTATTAAAGCAGGGAATTTGTTTTATCGGAGCGCAATCGTGTCCAAAAATTAGGTTTTATTCATGAATTTTTTGTTAATAATTTTTTAAGGAACAACGAGTGACGACTAAACTTTATCCAAGATCATTCGGAATCATGATCTTGACAACATATGATCAAGATCATTGCAGGGTAATCCCTTATATTAATAATTAATACATAATTAATTTAAATTCTTACGCATTTAATAAAAAAAATGTAAATTTTTTAAAATAATAAAATATCATCGAAAATATCATTATATCTATACAGATTTAATGTTATTGTGAATATAGTATTTTTTTCTTTTTATAACTATCACTTCCGTTAACTTTTACATTTTCTCTTTCAAATAATATAAAATTATTTAATTTGAACGAGATAATGAAGAACTTCCTTATATACATGATGAGAATGTTGAGATAGATGAATATTATCAGTAATCGAGCAGTTATTAAATAATGGAATTGCTATATGGATTTGTTAATGGCAATTACATCACGTTACTAAATGTTTAAGTTATGTTGGATTGATATAATATCGATTGAATATATCAACTAAATACAAGACTATGGTTAAAGTTAGATATTTAGAGTATGTATTTTAAATGCGATTGTTTCTAATTAGAACTATGATTGCGTGCCAATTATTTTCAGGTTTGTAAGTCAATTAATCTGAGATGCTAATAAAATTGTCCAAAATTAAATTAAAACCTATAAAGAATTTATTGCGAAAAATATTATCTAGGCAGGGAATTGAATTCGGATTTCATGTATACCATGCTAGTTGTCCTCAGAGATTAGCGTTCTCACAGATAAAAATATTTTTTGCAATAAGTTTGTTACTTCATTCGAACTAAATAATTTTATAATGATTTGAATAAAAAAGAATACTTTTAGAAGTACTCAAACATATGAAAACATTAGTAGAGGAAAGTAGTTTGAAGTATCTTTGGCAGACAAAATATATTGGATTCGATGTCTTATTATTAAAACACAAATTTTATATATAATTTTTGTTTTACAGTTGAAAATCTGTTTTCAAAGCAAAGAATTTGTGTTTTTAAAAACAGATACCTAACAGATACAAAACAAATTCTCTGCTGTAAAAACAAAAATTAACAATATATAGAAAATATTTTATATTTTTGAAGCAAAAAATGTGTTTTAAAGAATTACAAAATTTGTGTAATTGAAGCAAAAAATACTTATTGTAGCCTCATTTACATGTTTTTATGTCCCTTTTTATAGGTATGAAAGATTTCTTAACCTGAATAATCGTCGATTTTAACGATTAGTACCTCAGTTCATGGGGCATGCAAACACTTTTTTTCAGATTCATTTATTTCATGCAAAGATGCATTGAACGAACCCAATTTTATCAACATTGGAGATAAAAATGCTAAACTCAACAATTACCTATTTATTATTACTGAGACGCTTAGACTGATTTTATTGATCCTGTTAATTGAACCAACCAAGACACTATTGTAATACAGATTGTAGCGCTCACTGATCATGTATATCAATTGCGCTCCTTGCGTAAAAAATGTCAAATGAGCACCAAAGGAATGCGCGGAATGTGGTCGACGATGACGACGTATCTGAATTTGAAAAGTTACAGACTTCCGGACTTTGCGTCACAATATCTCTGCTTATAGGATAGAGAAAAAAATAAAAGTGTGTAATACAATAATTTAATAAGCTATCGATTAAGTTTAACATAAAACTCGATCGGAATAACCGTTACTGAAATCCGATAATCTCGATCTTGCGCAATTCGCCGGCTCGTGAGTGATCGCATGTCAGTAGCCTAGTTTATACCGAACACGTGATAAGCGTTAGTTTAAGTACCATATTCGTATTAAATTATTTGATATGCTTGATAAACGCTGGCGAATTAGTTTGGCCCAATACTTTTAAATCACGAATATCATACCAAGCTGGTACACATATCAAATAGTATCAAAGAATCTCAGCATGCTGTAAACGTTTAGTTCGTTTCGAATCGTACATTAAAATTCGCCTGCTTTTAAGTTCAGAAATAAATACAATAATAGGGCATGTAGAAGTCTAAACCATAAATATTTTTTTATATATTAAAAATCATTATATTTTAATCAATTATAATTAAATTACGATATTACATGTTTCGACCTTTCCATTAGGCCCTCTTCAGATATATACTAAACGCAAGCCATAATCAAACAGTGTTATTAGACATGGAATATATTATAAACGTATGTTAGACTAGTTGAACGTTGTACAGAGGAACAGAAATTGCTCGCCAAAAGGAAGATCGATTGAAAAAATTTCTTGATATTCTAATAAAATTATAAATTTCATTAATTATCATAAAATAGAAAGCAAACAAATTGTCACCTCGATAGAACACTCACTATGCCAATATAATTCGATGATATGATACTTGTCAAAATTCTATTAGTCAATGATAATAAATAATATATAGCTATAGTAAGAAAGTAAAATCAACAGAGTCATAAACCATAACCATAAAATTGAATTTTTCGATAAATAAACATTAAATTAAATATAAAGATATAAAATCAATCCAGGAATAAAATAAAAAATGTATAACTGTTGCAACGGACAAACATTGATTAAAAGAAAAATAATACAAGTGTGATCTTGGCAACACAAAGACCTTGTTAGACCTTGTTTACAATCAGAATGTATGCTTTATGTAAACACAATATCAATTTGAAAATTAAGATTATTCTTTTGTTTTTTTAATATAAAGCATCTCCAAAATTAACTACTTGTTATAATATTCTTCATCAAGAACTTCAACATTATTCCAATCAAAATCATGTTCAAATTCTAATCTATGTTCAGTTATAACTGAATGGGAAGATGTGTTCCAACGTATATTTAATTCTGCTCTTGACGATTGATGGGCTCAGAGGAATGCATATAGATATAATTATAAATAGATATAATTATAAATTAATTATAAATTATAAATTAATCATTAGATATCGTTTTACTTTTCACAAACATTTCGACAGACATAGCCTTAGATTTTGTCAATGACGACTGGAATTTTATATCGGATAAAAATGTAATTTAATTAAAAATGAGTTTCTGACTGCAGTTCGCTTAGTTTTAGATTCCACGTATTTTGATAATATTATTTACAAATAGAATTTTGGGGGCACGCCCAAATTTTGGGTTCTCCTTTGTCATCTATTATTGCTGATTTGGTAATGCAAAAATTAGAAAAGATAACATTCAGTATGTTTAATGATCATGTTCTTTTTAATTTTCGATGAGGACTTATGTGCTGCGATTCCATCATCTGAAGTTGTTAGTTTCTTGGAATGTTTTAATTCGTTCCACTTATGTCTTAAACTCATCCTCAAAGTTGGCGATAACTCACTAAATTTTCTAGATATTAAAATGAAGATTAAAGATAATCTTTTAACTTTTGACTGGTATCACAAACCTAATTTTTTTAGTAGATTTTTGAATTTTTTCTCTAACCATCTCATTATCTTAGAAAAAGGGTGTAATCATCAGTTTGATGGATAGAGTTATCTTACTGTTAGACTCTGTTTTTTACATGAAAAATTTAACACTTATAATAAACATTTTACTGAATAATATTTATCTACTCAAATTTATCTTTAATACAATCAATAAGAAACTAAAAAGCATCAGTTAGAAGTGTAGCGTTGATCGATTTAATAAGAACGATAATCTATTGATCGTTTCGTGGTTCACGTTTATTCCGCAGAAAATATTTAACAGAAAAATTTAATCAATTCAATAGGAATGATATTAAAGTCTCATTTTATAATTTGAATAAACTACAGAAATATATTAAAGTACATAAAGACCTCACTTTTCAAAAAAGTATGCAGTTTACAAGATTAATTGCAATAATTGTGATAATTGCAATAATTATGTATCATATGTTGGACAAAAGAAAGACAGCTAAAAACGCGAATCGCAGAGCATCAAAATCATATATGCTGAAATACAATCTTCCCGTTCATTATAAGCGAACATTTTGAATAATATTGAAATTCTTAACCATGTTATAACAAGCGGTTAATTTCGGAGATGCTTTATATTAAAAAACAAAAACATAGTCTAACTTTGTGTTGCCAAGGTCACACTAGTTTTGTATTGTTTTGTATTATTTTTCTTATAATCAGTGTTGTCCGTCGCAACAGTATACATTTTTAATTACCATTCCTGGACTGATATTATATTTTCATATTTAATTTAACATTTATTTATTCAAGAATTCAATTTTTAGTAGTCATAATTTATGACTGTTGATTTTACTTTCTGACTACGGCTATATATTATTTATTATCACACTGACTAATGGAATTTTGAGTATCATCAAATTGTATTAATATATTGGACATATTGGTGAGTGTTCTACCGAGATGACATATTTGCTTGCTTTTTATTTTATGATAATTAATTGTTGTATCCTTGGATAAAAGGATATCGGTAAGGGATTTGCCAAAGACGAGGTGAACAGAACAAGACTACTTAAATACATAAAGCAAACATTTTTAATTTAAATACTTGAATAATTTTACAAGATTTAAAACTTTAATTGCATTTAGGCATTTATTCGCGTCGATTTTGGATATTGATTTCACAATGTACGATTACGTATTGCGTTAACTTATTATTTCGGGCGATTTATAATTAGTATTAGACGCGTGAAGCTGTTGATCGGCATAGTCTCGGGTAACAGCTAATAAGACTCTGTCCAGTACGTCACAGCATACGTTAATATACTTGCTCGAGTTGCTGACCTGGCTTAAATTTGGTCAGCTGTTCGAGCTGGTTTCGGTCATTGACTTTCCGAATGCGGTCATTGTTGACAATCGCATCCATATTTTCCAATTTGACGGACAATTGCTTCCGTCTGTTTATAACTTGTGGAAAGCAGCTTTGGCGCGTTGCTTTCGCAAGATTACATTTTCGCAATTGAAGTACGCTTTTCAAAGCTCAATGGCCTGTAGATCAACTACCCTGCAATTGCTAAAAGAATCTATTGCTTAATCAATCTATTTGTTTATTATAGTTACCCTATTAACATAAATTTATAATTTTATTAGAATATCAAGAAATTCTTTTCAATCGGTCTTCCAACTTTTTGATGAGCAATTTCCGTTCCTCTGTGCAACGTTCAACTGGTCTCACGATATACGTTTATATTGTATGTTTAGAACGGATGATTCTCATGCAGAGTGAAGAGATCCCTCACATGTGAATATGAAATGGGCGGGCGGAGAGCAGAGTAAACCGGCATTGAGTAGACCAGACAGTCTTTTTTTGGTTACAACACGAAAAAAGATAGTTTTTTTCAGAAATTACGCGCGCGATCAATCCTACATAGTGAGGGCTCGTCCGGGATACGATCGGCCCGCGTGTGATTTTCGAACGTATGAAACAGAGCAGATATAAGACGAAAACGTCGAGACGAAGACATTAGAACAAAGACGTCGAGACAAAGACACGGAGACGAAGATGCTAAGACGAAGACGCCAAGACGAAGATGTTAAGACGAAGACGTCGAGACGAAGATATTAGCACAAAGACGCCGAGACGAAAATGTGGAGATGAAGACGCTAAAACGAAAACGCCAAAATGAAGACAAAGACACTGAGACGAAGACTTTAAGACGAAGATGCGAAGACGAAGAGGGAGATGCGAAGACGAAAAGGGAGATGCGAAGACGAAGAGGGAGATGCCAAGACGAGAACGCCAAGAAATGAAAATGCTAAGACGAGGATACTAAGACGAGAAAGTAAAGACGGAAACATTGAGACATAAGAGCCGAAATATGTTAATCAACGAAAGTCGAATGAAATTCGGAGATTACGACGAACTGCACCAAGATGGGTGGATAAAACGGCGAGCACGAGTCAAAAAATCGCCGCCATGTCTATAGACGAGTTAAAGCGGAAATTCGAAGAATTGGGACGCGACATCGAGGAAAGTAAAGCAGTGCTAAAGGAGAAACTATGAGAGGCATTGACGAGAGAAGCTGAAGAGAATGATAATGACGACGGCAAAGAAAGTGATAGAGACAAAGACGTTAGAGTCGACGCATTAACTATAACTCAATTGAAAGCACGTCTACGGAATTTGGGCCTTAAGGGGAATGGCGTCAAAAAAAAACGTGCGAACGCGGCTTAAGGAAGCTCTCAATAAAGATAGCAATGAGGCCGAGAACGATGACAGTGACACGGAAAAAGAGGGCGCAAGAAAGTAAGTCGCATGACACGGCGCGCGCGGACGAATCGGAAAGAAACGGCGCAGCCCCGATTTCAGAACATCGGCAGCCAATATTTACATTCAAAGATGTTGAAGACGCGCTCGAAACTTTCAGTGGAGACAACGGTGAAAATATAAGGCGATAGTTCAAGAACTTCGAAAAAATTGCTGATATGTAATTGGACTGAAGTACAGAGAATTACATTAAATGACTCCTGCGGGGATCCGCAAAAGTATTCGTCAGCTTCGAGGCTAAGGTAACTAGCTGGAAAAAGTTCAAGAAAAGTCTTACAAACGAATTTTTCAGGTCGCTTAATAGCAAACATATTCACCAAAAGCTCATGCGATCCAAGAAGAAACAGAATGAGACGTTCCAAATAGTATATGTGTACCGAATGTTGAAAATAGCTACGTAGATATCGAGCTTGATGTCCAGATACAAATACATAATAGACGGTGTATCAAACGATGAAACAAGTAAATCAATTCTATATAGCGCATCGATAATAAAAAAATTGATGCAAAGGCTACGGAAATTACGAAGGCTACGAAACACAGAAGGATAACATCAAATCAAAGACGACGAGGTCAGTTGAATAATACTCCTAAGCAAACTAATCAAACACCAACAAGTGAAAACCCAAAGAGATGTTTCAACTGCGAAAATAAGGATCTGAGCGCAAGTTGTCTCAACAAAACAAAAGGAATGAAGTGTTTCAAGTGTCAGGAATTTCGGTCACGTTGACTAAGTGTACGAATGTTGATAAAGACGAAACCATTGGAGGCGCGAAAACTGCTCAGGTACGCGGTTAAATCAAATGATAAAAAGACATATAAAACGATTACGATTCGCGGCAAGAATGTGACGACGATTATCGACAGGAAGTGACTTACATTTGATTCGCCTTAGTTTATACAAATGATTAGACGCATCGGAGTTAGAGAAAATCTCAGTTCCATTTGACAGTGTTGGATCGACGAACAATCGCACATTAGGTCGGTTCAAAACAGATGTGACAGTGTTGGATCGACGGATTGACTTTTGCATTTACTTAACGTAATTTTTGACGATCTCACGATCTCTTAGATCTGACGATCATTTCTTACGATCTAATAATTGGTGAGCTATCAGATCATGCCGAAGTTAAGTTAAAGAAAAAACAGTTGACGCTTACTAAAATAGATGAGACAAGTGATGGACAACGGAATGAAAATCAGCTCGAGATCGAATCCGTAAATCTGGAAAGAAGTATTGAAAATAGATGGAAGAGAGAAAAGGAGAAAACAGAAGTATTAACATCGAGCATGTGACAAATCCAGAAGTTAAAGAAGAATTACGTGAACTAATCATTAGTTATCAACCGATAGTTAGCAAGAGTACAGAAGTCAAAATGCATGTTGCCCTGGCGAACAACATCTCTGTTCAAAGTCCACGACGACTATCAGCTGAGCAGAAGGACATATTCAATGAGATTAGACGGTTGGATAAGAGAAGGTATCGCAAGACCAAGCACGTCAGATTATGCTAGTCTGATTCGTTCTAATGACAAAGAAGAATGAAGAACCTAGATTATGTATGGACTATCGCAGGTTGAATCAAAAGATTCTCAGGGATAGATTTCCCTTGCCGTTGATCGAGGACTTTTTGGATAAACTTCAAGACGCAGTAATATTCAATATCCTTGAGCCTGCGTAATGGTAAATTTCTTCCCCGTCGAGGAGGAGAGTCAAATACATGTTGTTTATAGTGTCCGACGGACAATTTGAATTTTTCAGAGTCCCATTCGACCTATCGAATTTCCCAGCAATTTTCCAGAGACATTAGAGATATCAGAGTGATACTCAGAGAGCTGATCACAGATGGGATAGTACTAGTTTACTTAGACATCTTAATAATTCCTGCAAAAGACGAAGAAGAAAATCTAAAGAAGCTAAGAAAAATATTAGCCATGGAGCCTCGAAGTAAACTGGAAAAAGTGTAAGTTACTAGTCAGGCAAGTTGAATTCCTAGGATTTAAGATTGCAGCAGAACAGATACAACCCTCTGACGAGAAAATTCAAGCAGTGACACAATTTCCCAAACCCACAAAGCAATTGCAAAGTTTCTTGAGACTCACCAGTTTCGCAAGTTTGTACCACGATTGCCCTGATGGCAAGGTCTTTGATACAGTTGCTGGAAGGAAACAACAAATTCAAGTTGAAGCTTAAGAAACGGCATTTGAGCAGTTAAAACGTGTTCTAACAAAGGAATCCGTGTTGAATCTGTATCGTGTTGGAGCAGAAACGGAGCTCCACACAGATGCTTGTACCATATGGAAGGACTAGCAGCCATTCTAATACAGAAAAATTCTGAAGATGAATTATTGCATTCAATTTATTACGCTAGCTGGGAGACAACAATAGTGGAAAGAAAATATATCAGCTACGAGTTGAAGATATTCGTTATTATAAAAGTTATTATAAAAATTCTGAAGAAATTTCGAATTTATTTACTCGGAATGTCATTTAAAATCATGACAGATTGCAAAGTCTTCGCAATGACGATGAAGAAGAAAGACACTTGCCTACGTATAGCCTTCTGGGCACTCCTAACTGAAGAATTTCAATATACCATTCCTTGAACTTTATGAGATGAAGTCGTTGAAAAACCACCGACATCGTGCGGAAAGTAGGAGATCATGAGGGACTAACACGAGCACAGGAGCAGACTATAAAACCCTGTTCACCTAGCAAAGTAACGGAGACCAATAGTGACGAATCACCGATGACAAACACCCAGGAAGAATAATGGTACCGAGAGCGATATCAAGTGCAGGATGACTGAGTATAGGACACAGGTGATCCTCATGAGTGAGGAGATCCTGCATGCATGAACATGGAGAGGGTGGGCAGATCGCGAGTGGAGGGCAGAGTAGAGTTGACTGGCATTGAGTTCGGACAGTCTTTTTTGATCACAAAAGAAGATAATTTCTTTTTGGAAATTACGTGCGCAATCAATCCTACATATAAATAAATTTTGCTTTCAAGATTTTATGCGAAAATCGCAATTGACACAACATTTAACACTGCAGTGCACAAAAGCAATAAAAGATGAAAAATCACGATTTGGATATTAATTTAGAAGATAACACAAAATCATTTTGTTATGAATTGTGTGAAGCAATGATGGTTATATGTGATGGGTATATGGTAAATATGTCTTGGCATGCATCGATAATAAAATAAAGAGTAATTTTCTGAAAAAATATATAAATCGAAAAATTCTTAATGAATCAATGCTTCAAAAAAATTATCTCAAAAAAATGTTACAATAGAAAAATTTTAAAAATTCGTGATAATATTGATAAAAATTATGTTTGGATTTCTGTAGATGAGACATAGATAATCTGATTGTTATAATTTATTATTAAACTAATAAGCTAATTTAATTATTGAAAAAATATGTGAAGATGAACCAGAAATTCCATATATACTTGCATGTAAATAATTGGAATAAATGAATCACGCAACTATTGCTCATTTATCAATACATCACTGTTGACATTATGGCCAAATGATAATGGAGAAAAAGTACTATTATTCATCACAGATGCAGCTGTATATACAGTACCATAAGTTTGGGAACACCCTACGTTTTATAAGAAAGCCATTACATGACAGATCTATACATGTTTTTGGTTTTAAATACTTCGTAAGACATCTAAATGACGATAAACATTTATCTAGAATACTTATAAACTTGTACATGCCGAAAATATGGCAATCATTTTACAGCATCAAAAATCAAAATTATATCAATCTGGAATTATATCAATATAT
>Ga0157362_1000512_pt1 | contig 13365 bp, 9 predicted proteins | sample AttlaeALBM3_FD_111480 | JGI IMG/M metagenome (GOLD analysis project Ga0157362, IMG submission 111480) | Fungus gardens microbial communities from leaf cutter ant in Ribeirão Preto, State of São Paulo, Brazil - Atta laevigata ALBM3 | ecosystem: Host-associated > Fungi > Mycelium > Unclassified ... | reverse complement strand
CGCCGTATTCTCCAGACGTTGCTCCCTCTGACTATCACTTGTTTCGATCAATGGCACACGGCCTGGCTGACCAGCACTTCCGGTCTTATGAAGAAGTAAAACATTGGATCGATTCGTGGATAGCCTCAAAAGATGACCAGTTTTTTCGACGCGGGATTCGTACGCTACCCGAAAGATGGGAAAAAGTAGTGGCCAGCGGTGGACAATACTTTGAATCATAAATGTATAACCAGTTTTTTATTTTTAAAGCCTCGAATTTCGGAAAAAAAACGATGGAAGCAAAGTTGTACACCTAATATAAAAGGCAATATAAAAGTTATGAAAAAAATGATGATATCAAGAAAATATTTACTTTGTTATTTTTGTTTATTTACTTGTTATTTGAGTTTATTGTATTTATATTCAAGTAATTATGCCCAATGTCAGAGTTTAACCAATTTTGGTTTCGTTTATTTAGATATATTCTATATAGAATGTTCGGAAAATAATAATAAATCTTTCTTATAGAGGCAGTATGCACTAAACTTAGAAGAAAAGTCCTGTATCATTTTGTAATTTTTGCAACAATTAATAATTAATTGCTAAAAATTACCGAAAATCTTCAATAATTTTTTGCTTGAATATTATTAACTTTACAGAAAAACTACAAGAAAAAAAATTGTTTATTTTCTTCTCTAGAATTCTAAGAATTTTTTAAGAATTATTTCAGAATTTTTAAACATCGTATTGGGTTGTCCGGAAAGTTCGTGCCGATGTTGAAAGAAAATTTAAACGCAGAAAATTTAAATTTTAGTATACATTTATTAAATTATATATGTTAGTCGGCACAAACTTTCCGGATAACCCAATATTTTCTCATGTTAATAAAAATGAGAAAATGCAGTACTAAAAAATTGATAAAAAATTCTAAAAAATTCATAGAATTCTATTATATAACAAGAAAATAAACAATTTTTGTCTTTTGCAGTTTTTCTGTAAAGTTCATAATATTTGAGTAAAAAATTATTGAAGGCCAATTGTCAGCAATTTTTAGCAATTAATGTCTTGTTAACTATTGCGAAAATTGCAAAATAGAGGTAGAGAACTTTTCTTCTCAATTTAGTCCATTCTCTATAAGCAAGGTTTATTATTATTTTTCAAACACCGTGTATAAATAAAATTTAACTTTTTGTGAGTGAATGAAAAAAATATTTGGCTGTTTTTTCAATATCCTTATAAGTTGTTTATTAATAATATTGTTTGTAGTATTGTTTGTTAATAATGCACTTCAATAGCTTGACTAAAATATCGTGATTTGTTGTCTTTGTACAAAACTGTTGCTGTTATGACAGTTGTTGTAGTAATAATGGCTGAGAAAACGCGTCTTTTGCTCTCATTTGGTCTTCTTATATTACTCGCTCAATGTCTCGAGCGTTGTATGTCGCGAAAAGTGCATGAATTGCATACCGCGTGCTTTATTGATAGAGACTTGGGCTATCTATAGAAATACTATAAGTAATTAATAAATTGTTATTAATAAAATGCAAACTCCGGTAAATTGATACGCAGATATTTGAGAAAATAACGAAATTATGAGTACTAAGAACAATGCAATATATATCAATATTATTTTTCTTATCGTCTAAATTATCCTCGATGGGTAGTACAGCTAATTTGGCTGCTAGTCTTTTGTATAAACCAGCTGATGTCTTGATCATCACCGTACGAACCATGTACGAACAACATCACTGTACGAACAACATCATCATCGTTGCCCGGAAAAACTTCCTCGACTCTTCTCAGCATCCATTTAAAGGGGGATAGTCCAACTTCACAACAAATTACTAATTGTCCAACCCGAAGTGCTGGACCACGATTTGACTACCATCTTATTCGATTTTGAGTTGGAACAAGTATTGATCACATTTCCAAAAATGCTACTTCATTTGTTCAAATGTTGCCACCAGCCGATTCATCTTTATGGGAATTAGATTTGGCTCAAGATATATGATACTATTGTGTCACCTATAAGAAAATGACCTGCTGAAATATAACTTAAAGCATTTGGATCATAAGATATGACAATTAATGGTCTCGAGTTGAGAATGACTTCTATTTGGATGATCAAAGTCGATGTCTCTTCAAACGTAAGTGAAACATCATGGGCGATTTTGTTGAAAATCTCTTGAATGACTTGACTGTAGTCTCCCAAAGACTTCCAAAGTAAGGAGCCCACGGAGGAATAAAATGCTACTTGATTTGATTCATAGATGTTTCATTTACAATTCTGTATTGATGTTCTTCTTGATTGAATAATTTTCGAAGTTTTTCTAATTCATGATTTGCGCCAAGTTGGTGCCATTGTCAGAGACATCCGACAGTTTGCCTCTTCGCCCAATAAACCTTTTGAAAGCGTTGAGAAATGCATCAGTAGTTAGGTTTGAGATTTCCATTTTCAAGTGAATCGTCTTTGTCGCCAAACAGACGAATACTGTTTTTACGTTCTTACTATTTTTGCGCGATCTTTCGTGAACATATATCGGCCCACAAAAATCTATGCCTACGCTGTTGAATGGTTTTGAAGGTGTAATCCGCTTGGATAGATTTCTCATTAACTGCTCCGAAAACCTTAGCCTATGCTTGAAATATCTTATGTAGCCTCGCAATAATTTTCTTATTGCACCGCGCGCCTTATGAGCGGCCACTATTTGAGTCGTACCGCAGCTAGAGTTGCTTCTACCATATTCCTGCGTGCATAAGTCTCTGATGCTCATGTTCGATAATGAATCTCATAATATGATTGTTAATGCAATAGACATGGGTGCTTAACGTCGATTGTAAGTAAGAACGTTGAAGTCTACTGCCAACTCGTACTATGTTTTCTTCATCGATGAATGGATTTAATTATCTCAAATTGCTTTGAACTGATACAATTCTTTTGCCTTTGAGGTTCTTGATATTCTTTTCAAACACAAGTTCTTGATTTCTTCTTATTAACCTCTTTGTAAGTTCTTGTAGCTCGTCAAAAATCTATATTGCTAATGTTCTTTGCAGTTACGTATAAAACGTAAGCATGTAGCCACTCGGATGAGCCTGTTAAAGCTAGAGAATTTGTCGAATGGATTGATTTCCAAACCACTGCAGCCACTTTTAATCTATCATGCTCTTTAAGCTGACCTTCATCATATTCGATTGTCTCATATTGATTTTCTGGCAAACTTTCATTATGAAGCCAATTAGGTCCTCCCCATCAAAGTTGGGAATTTACTAACTCTAATCCCTGATGCCAGACTAGATATGCTGGATTTTTTGCGTTCCCTTTCCAGTTCTCAGTTGTGGTTATTTCTTGAATGTCTCCAATTCTTCCAATTGAACTAGACCGGTAACTTCCTGTTACTTACTTGAAGCCAGTGTAAAACGATTGATAAATCAGTCCAACAATATTTGTTATCGATCTCTAAGACGTCTACAATTGCATACATTTTTTGTGCATGAGTGCAACACGAGATTTGGAAACATATTAAATGGAACATATTAAATGCACTTCAATGATTCCGTCCGTATTGATGCTGCGCATATAGATGCAAGTTCTATAGGCTCATCACAAATCCATGGATTTCTCTGACTGCTAGCTACAATTCCATGATATGTTGATTTCCTTCAAAATTTGTAATTCCTTGATATAATGCGATCATTTTGCTTGAAGATTCATGAGTAATGACTCATGCCAATCGATTCGCATCTTCCATAATTGTTGAATTATAAATTTTGCAGTTATGATGATTGGCCCTAGAAGTCTCAGTGGATCGAATATTTAAGATATTTGTGATAGAATTGATCTTTTTGTGTGCGTATTTGGCTTCGATGTTTCGCACAAAATTCGATATTGAAATAAATCCTTGATTGGATTTCAATTGATGTCTAACGTTTTTGCAAATCCTTCCTTGTTTAATTCTAACAATTGATCCTTGGATGAGCTTGCCAGATCCTGTAGAATCTCACTATTATTGGATGCCCATTTACATTTTGAAATCACCTTTGCTGATGCATATTAATTAATCTCGGATGTCGACTAGTTCTTTTTTGCACCTGTAATGAGGTCGTCGATGTAAAAATCTCTGCATGCTATTAATGATCCTTTCGGGTATGAATATGCTTCTAATTCCGCTAATTATTGTATCACTTTCGTGGCCATAAATGACTGGTGTTCCGTATGTTAGCGTGAGTAGCTCATATATCTCAATAGTGCCTGAATCTTCTTTCCATAAGATCCTTTGTAGTAACGTTTGTTCTTCATTGATGCGAATTTGTCTGTACATCTTCTCCAGATCTCCCGTTAACACGTATACTCGAAAGCGTAGTAATATTGATACACCATCCTGCTGTAATACTAGCCCTATGAGTGTATCATTCAATGAAATGCTGCTTGCGTCGAAGACCACTTTTAATTTCGTGGTGGTACTATTTCTAATGACACAATGATGTGGCATGTAGTAAGCTATCTTATTATTGGCAGGCTTTTGAAGTTTGTGCATGTGCCCTAATTCTTGATATTCACGCATAAATTTGTTGTATTCAAGTCTACATTGCAATTCTCGTTTTAATCTTCTTTTCAAGCAATGTAATGTGTCGCGATATTTCTTAAGTGACTTAAATATATATATAGAACATCTTTCTTAATCAGCAGAGTTATGATGAATCTACCATACATCTCCCTCTTGTTTTGGCGAAATAATTTTTGCATGCACGTTCTTCTGATGTTCTAGTGTTCATCCTGTTGTAACTTTTCAGCTGCCAAAACTTTATGAGATTGTTATTCAACTGCTCGTTGACAGGCAGATTACAAGTAATGACTTTGAGATGTTGCATCGTTGTTAGTCCGCTGGAGTCCATCCATTCTAACAGTGTCTTCTGCTATGTTGGCTAATTGTCTGCTAGTTTTATTCTGCCAATACACAATAAATCGAAGAATATCTCCGCTCCTAATAACAAATCTATTCTTGACTAAATTGTGGTTAATTAAATTGTGGAGGAGTGGCTATGACTTTTCCAAGCTCATAGCGGGACGATTGACGCGCAATACACAGTCTCTCATCTCCAAATCACACACAGTTACCTCCAAGTTGGTGTTCCCGGAAACGTCCTAGGACGGCTAAACACTGTGTTGGCTAACACGGAATTGACGGTATTAAAGTATCCCGCGGCTGCCAATCCTCTCGACACCTTAATCTGCCCAATGGGGGTTCTTTAGATCGAGGTCGGGATTGGTGAGGGAAACTATGGAATTGACGAGCGGCATCGTTGGAATATTGCCTTCCTTCCTTCCGGCGCCTTGATCCCTCTTTTGTGGATTCTTTGGCGTTGGAACTGGAATCGACTTTCCAGGGAAGCCGACACAGCATAGTCACGAATCGGTGCCCGAAAGGAAAAGCCAAATGGCTCAAATGTGACAAATAAGGAATTGATGGTATTCGATCGGAGCATTCTGGGGCTGCTGGCCCTCTCGGCGCTCTGACTGCTGAAGGTTCTTTGGTGCTCAGATCGGGGTCGGCTCCCACAGGAGGGAATACTAACACAGCATAGCCACGAATCGATGCCGAAAGGCCAAATGACTCTAACGTGGCGGAAACGGAATTGACGGTATTCTACAAAGCATCCTGGGGCGGTTGGCTCTCTCGGCGCCTTGATCCCCTCTGCGCGGATCTTTGGTGCTGGGATTGGGGTCGGCTCGCTTTAAGGAGGCATATCGACACAGCATAGCCACGAGTCGACGCCGTAATGACTAAATAGCTCATACGTGGCAACCACAATCACTGTAGAGTGACCGTGCGCTTGACCCTACCGTAATTGCCCCGCCTTTTCCTCGGAGGATGGGGCTATGGAGGAGCGGCTATGACTCTTCAGGGCGGCAGGATGTGAGAGATGCTTTTGGGACCAACACGACTCAGGCCGTATAATAATTAATTGACTTCCGGCCTTGGCGGAATCAGGGTGTCCAACAGACGGATGAATGATGAATAATAATTATAATTTTTAATAATAATTTTCAGCTCACATCAAACATCGATGAATGAATGCTTAATGATAAGCGTTTCCAAATAATGACGCTCGTTCAAAGATCAAGGTGTAGGAAGTCGTGCTGAGGGTCTGCAGGAATGTAAACAAAGCAGTCTCAAACGGCGCCTCCAGGGTACCTGTCGTCCCCCTAGAATAGTCAGACCTAGTGGTGTATTGGTGGGAGCGCCACTTGACTTCATTTCTCTATCAAGAAAGAAAAAGAAAATAATTATATGGAAGCCAAAAATAGCAAAGTAAGACAAAATTTGAACACCAAGGCTGGGAAAACAGCCAAGATTAGCAAGGGTCGAAGTGTCAGGATAGTCCTAAAGAAATGACGCTCGAAAAGAGCCAAAAAGGGCAGTTAGCAAACTTCGCACTGTCAAAATAGTCCTAGAACGATGCGATAACCTGGTAAAATAATGCGCACACCAACGGAAAAGGCAAGTGGCGAAAATAGACAAAAGGTACTATCGTGAAGTCAGCATAGTCGACACGCAAAGACAAGACAAGCGGCACCACTCTCTGGCTCCAAGCTAGCAGGAGTTAGGATATTGCAACTGAATATGGGGCAGTCAGCTGCGGTAATAGGCGAGATGTCAGTTCATTGCCAAAAAGCGACTTGACATCCTGTTATTACAGAAATCATATGTCAGGAAGCAGGGCGGAAGCCATACCTTTTATGGGCTAGGAACGAAAATAAAAGTTGCTGCAGTACGCTCAGAACGCCCATGGGCGTTAGTAGTGATTAGCAATCCTCGATTGCAGATGATATTTGTCTCGCAGCTTAGCACGACTGTGTGTGTGTGGAAATGCAAGCCCTTGACCTATCAATATACGTCGTGTCATGTTACTTCCAATACAGTGACGAAATTGAAGATCACTTCAGGCAAGAAGGTGTTTCATTCCCTGAAGGGAGAGATTCATAGTGGTGGTAGATGCCAACGCGCGATCGTCGCTCTGGAGTTCTCCTGAGCCTGACGAGAGAGGAAGGAAGTTCGAGATCCTTATCCGTTTGGCCTTGAAGTAATAAATGAAGTCCATCAAGGGCTCAACTTCAATAAGAAGGGGATCGTCTTTCATAGACGTGACTCTGGTGTCCCCTCAAATAAGCTAACTCATCGGCACATAGAAGATGAGGCGAGAATTAACAACCAGTGACCACAATCCCGTAGAGATCGGACTGAGGGCGCCGAGGATGGCAAATGACCACAGAATTGCGAACAGTAGGTTCGACATATGGCGAGCCAACTGAGAACGATTCAGTGAGAACTTGAAAAATCTATCCGGGTCAAGGCTTGGGATCCTCAGCCCGAAATCTGCGGAAGAAGCAGAAAAGATGGCTGGAGAGTTACAAGAGATAATATTGGAGGCATGCGAAGTATCGATATCGAAGAAAAGAGTCTTTAGAAAATCAAAAATGAAAAAAAGGGAGCCGAAAAAAGAAAACAATCCAAGGATTAAGAGGATCAAGGAATCAAAGGACTGAAGCTAAAATGATCAATATCTTAAAGAAAGAACATCAAAAATCCCTGCGCCAGTATAACAGGGCGATAAGGAGAATAAAATATGAAAGCTGGAAAAAGTTTGTCACAGAATGTGGTAATAAAAAGCCATAGGGCTTTATATATAAACAGCAGGCGAATAAGCTAAAAATAGAAAAAGTCATAAGCAGAAGAGGCGAGCATATGACAAAGATCGTAGAGGAAACGGCACAATGTCTGTTGGCTACATACATACCAAACGACCTAAGCCACGAAGACATGCAAGAACAAGGCGTAATTAGAAGTCTAACAAGAATAGCGCCAGACACAACAGATGCTCCATTCTTCACAGGGAAGGAAATGACCACAGCGGTCAAAATATTTAAGGACGATAAAGCTCCAGGCATGGACCTGATAGAAGGTAAGAGAAATCCCCGAGCAATTCCTAAGAGTATTCAATGGGTGGTCTTCAGTGGGACGTCTTTCCTACAATCTGGAAGGAGGATTACGAGTCCTTCTGAAGGGTGAGGACAAGGACGTGAAGGACTTAAAATCCTATAGGCCAATATGCCTCCTCCCTGTAATAGGGAAACTCTTCGAGAAGTTTCTCAAAATGCGCCTAACACGGTATTGGCGCCAGGAAGGAACTCCAATCGACAGTTCGGATTTATTCTCTGAGCAGGTCGACGGAGGACGCGGTCGTGGAGTTGCGGCGAGCGGTTTCTGCCTCCGAAGGGAGGTACACTGTGACGTTGCTCTTCGACACTTCCGGTGCCTTTGACAACGTCTGATGGCCCTTAGTGTTGCAAGGATTGAAGTCGAGGGCCCTAAGAATGTCTTCGAAGTTCTTCGAAGTTCTTTCGATAAAAGGCGAGTAAGCATCTCGATAGGAGATACAAAGATATCAAAATGGGCAATTAGAGGATGTCCGGGCTCGGTGCTCGGGCTAACTTGCTGGAACTTAATGTTCGATGAACTGCTAAGGATGCTAGAGGTACAGGCTAAAGATCGATTCATAGCATACGCAGACGATCTTATTATATTGATAAGCGGCAACTCCCGAAGGGAGATGATAGAAGCTGGCAACCAGATAATGGTAGACCAGATTATCGAATGGTGTAAATCGGCCAAACTTCAAATCTCCGAGTGAAAGACTGAAGCAATCTTGTTCAGAAGCGAAGAATTAAGAAGGGCCCAAGTCGATAGACAGAGAAGAGTGCACCAAGATAGAAGGCCAAAGAGAAGAAGAAGAAGAATAGAGCAGATCATCCACTGTTAGAATAGATGAGTCAAAAATAAGATTCAAAGACTCGGTTAGGTACCTTGGTGTTCATTTCGATAGAGATATGCGAGTCGAATCACATTGTAAATATCTAAAAAGTAAAGTAGGGGGTACTCTTCAATAAGCTTGATAAGCTTGCAAAATCGCAATGGGACCTTAAATGCAGAACGCTGTCTACAATCTACCGAGGTGTGTTCGTCCCGGTGGTCGCATATGCGGCTGCGGGATGAGCCGAGCTGTGTACTGTGAAAGATAAGAAACTTCTTAGGGCTGTGTAGCGTGAAGTGTTTATAGCACATACAAGCGCATAGCATCATGGGAATCACTCTGAGCGGGTAGCAGGACAAACTCCCATCGACCTACTCTCTTATATGAGCACAGAGTCCTATATGAGGTAAGAAAGGGCAGGGACGCAGAAGTAAACGGAGCCGTAATCGGAAAAGATACGGAAGACGTAAGAAATGTAATAAGGAGAAAAATAACAAAGATGTGGCAAACTAGATGGAAAGTCTCGACAAAGGGTCGAGTAACATTCCTTCTTCAATAACATATAAGAAAGGCTTCAAGCCAAATGGGTTCAGTCCAACTACTGGTCTACGCAGATTCTAAATGGGCATGGCAACTTCCATGAGAAACTCTAACAACTAGGACTTATTGAAAAAAGCATGCAAATGTGAAGGTAAGGACACAGTCTGGCACTTCATCTTAGAGTGTTCAGAATTCAAAGCGCAAAGAATTGCCTTACGGGATATCGTTCTTTATAACGAGTGGAAACTGCCAAAAACGATACAACTTTTAGTGTCAAACGCCGAAGCATTTCAAACACTCGTCGACTTCTCTAAAGAATCATTATGAATAAAGCAATCTCAAAAAGAGGATTAAATTCTGGGACTGTTCATCAAAACAAGGTCGATGCCCTTAAAGTGGTGCGCGAAACTAAGTCAAGGGAGATCTGCTTCTCATTACAGGAGAATTCCTGACAAAGCAAAACCGTATATTATCACGATAAACACACGCATTAATGAACAGTTTAAGGAAACATAACATAAGAACATTGTTATTACAGGATCAGTGCGTGCGTCTGGGGATGATGGCAAATGAGTGGACCTCCCCGTGGGTGCGAGGCGCCTCGAGAACTCAGGGCTCGAGACGCGTCGCGGCGAAATTGTTCATTCTTGCAGAAAAGTCCTGCAGGCGCTGCTGGGTTTTTCCATCGCCCTTCTCGGGGCGGTTTCGTTAGATGGCAGAATAGTCTGTCGCATATACCTTTGTGGGTGAGGTGGCATGTTTGTCCCGTCTTCGGGACGGGGCCGACTAACAATAATTGATTAAATTGTGGATCCGCTAATATTCCTCTTGGAACGTGTTCATTTCTGCTTATTTCATTGATTGGAAAATCCTGTGATGCTATTCATGAGACAATCTAATTCCTTCTTATATCCAGTTGTTCGCGAATATATGATTATTGTCACGATGCTTCTTGTTTGCTTTTCGATTCCGCATCGAAATGTTTGTATCTCGTGAATTAAATCCTTCACAATAGACTTTCGTGATGAAATATGACTGTGTTTAAGAGTGTACGAATTGATCTGACTTCTCCTTTTTTATTTAATACATTTACTAGTGCGGTTGCTATAGAACTTGTTGCCTTTGATTAACCGTTGAATTGCTTGCAGTCATGATTTCGTATTTTCCGAATTATCAACCTTCTCCTTCATACTAAAATCACATTAATTCTTTGTTGATTGTTCCAAGTGTAACAACGTATTATGCTTTTTGCTACATTTTCAACACGTTCCCGAGGTACACTCCTTTGCTATATGTGATGTGGCTCTTAAACAATTTAAACACAATATGTGTGATTTCTTCCTTAATCCGCTGATCAATGCTAAGATCCAAAAAATCTTTACACTTGTAAATGGCGTGATTTTCCTTCTGACAAAATGTGTTCTTAGTGATCGTTATGTAAGCCGTAATGCCCTTATTGGGCGCTGTTTTAGAGGACGAATCCGATGTTTTTGATAAGCGCGATGCTGCCTCTAAAGTTTTGCTTCGTTGATTCAAGAAATTGATCAACTGTTCAAACTCTGGGATCTTACCTCGCTCTATAATAGTCTCCTTTCTTTGTATGTTAATTGAATTTATATCTAATTTGCTTGTCACCAGATGTATCAATAGATCATCTCAGTGATCTGTGCTTTTTGAGAGCCATAAGTGGGCGGACGTGCTTCAATACAGTGTCCAATAGCTTTTGCAATGATTGTCCTTGCTCATGACTGGCAAGTCAAATAATGCCTTCACGTGGTTTTTAACGATGAGTCCTGGATCGTCATATCTGCTCTTTAGCATTTGCCAGGCTTCCTTACAGTTCTCCGCCGAAGTTTCTAAAGAACTAATGACATTTCTCCCTTGAGAGATGATAATAAGTATTGCATCTTCTGCTCGTCGTAATATACCGTATTTTGTTCAATTATAATATGAAACATACGGAATGAGATCCATTTAAATTTGTTTGAGAAAATGGGCATACTCAAAATAATTTTAAACTATCATTAGCCAGACTTATCATACTCCTATACATAAGAGTATCTTCTCTTACCTGGTCATCTCGCCCTAAGGCTTGGCCTGTCACTGAGTGTTTTTGCTAAATTAAATTTTCATAGGCTGTTGCTACTGCGCAGTTCTCAAAATTAGATCTTTCGTCTCTATAATATAACAGCTGCATTCTCGGTAACGAGTTCCTCGATGTTTGATCGTACTTTGAATTCGTTTCCATAAACCATTCCTTTCTGCTCGTATGCGCAATTCAATGATTGTCGTATCACATTGAGCATCCCTACCTTCTATGTATAATTGCGTCCTTGCGCTTTTATGGTTGGGCGCTGCTATTTGACTGCTATTTCTTGCTTTCGTCTTGCGTTGACATGACTGTGTCACTACTTAATCTTGCGAATTGCATTCATCTCTTGAATAAGTTGCAATCATAACGAACTGTGTCGCTCGCTATGACGATCGAAAACTTATGAATGTTCTTGCGCCAAAGATTAAGTCACACTGCGTTGATCATATGCAACTTCTAACTCGCTGCTAAATGTATTTACGTGAACACTGTATGCACTCCCTTATGATTCGATGACATTTATTTTATGAACGACCTTTGCTTGCGAGTTTCCACGAGGAAAATGATACCCGCAAGTTTTCGCTACACTAGATACGTTTTGTATATTCAGCTAGCCGCTGAATCCGGTTTGAAAGACCAAGATGTTTATGTGTTTGTTAATAAATACACTTTAATAGCTTGGCTAAAATCGTGATTTATTGTGTCGTTGTACAAAACTGCGCGTCATGTTGCTGCAGTTGTGTAGTAATAATGGCGGAGTAAATACGCCCTCATTCGGTCTTGTTACATTATTCACTCAACGAGCGTTGTATGTCGCGAAAATAAAAAGTGTATGAATTGCATAGACATAAGTAGTATTAAAAAAATATATTCAATGAGCTTTATTCGGCTCAGGTATCTTGTTATTAAAATAACTTATATTTATGATCTAAATAATAAATCGAATTTATCGTTTGTTTTTAGATGTGATGTAAAGTAATCTGTAATTTTTTCGTAACTTTGTTATTAAGTTGAAATGTCTCGCATATATTCTTGTTTATTCTTTTAATTCTTTTAGATAAAATTGTTAACGTTATTGAGTGAATGCTGCTTAAGGAGTCTCCTTCTACAGTGGAGGAGATTCAGAAAATTGCTGCAAATGTTACAGCATCAAGCTAAGCAGGAAACATTGCTGCAATAGTTGCAGCAGAAATTGCTTCTGCAGCTACAGCAGCAGCAACCGAAGCAGCTGCAACAAAAGGATCTGCAGTGACAGCGGCAGCGGCAGGAACAACAGTCGTTGCAGCTCCAAGAACTGCAAATGGAGCAGCTGCAACAAAATAGTATTTTTTTATATTATTTAACATTATCATACTTTTTCTCTTTATTTTCTACACTGAGAAAGGAATTCGATATTTGGATGATTAAAAAATTATGGTTAAAAGATCCACTTTTATGATTATTACTGCTATAATGTTAGTAATATCTTATATACAATTCTCACAAATATGAAAAAATTGTACTATAAGTTATGATAATTTCAACTATTAATATAGTAAAGAAGTAAATAATAATAAAAAAGTATTTATTAAAAATAATAAAGAATATTAATAAAAAGATATTATTATATTATTATAATTTTAATAATAATATTAATAAAATCTTATATTTTATTAATTGAAATATAATATAATATATAATTATTATATTAATAATATTAGGTGTACAACTTTGCTTCCTATAGATGGCTTTAGCGGTAAGTGGTGGTCGAAATATATTTATTGATCTATTGATCATAGACGTCATACAATAAACTTGGGCATCTGTCAACATAACCCCATAGAAACATTGGTCGATTTGTGTCTGCATCATAAAGTTATTCTCGATTGAAAATGTCAGTTTACGAGCCAAATTCTCGTCATTTGCGGGAGGTTTTAATTTTTTGCTTCAATATGAAGAAATCT
>Ga0157362_1000511_pt1 | contig 13374 bp, 11 predicted proteins | sample AttlaeALBM3_FD_111480 | JGI IMG/M metagenome (GOLD analysis project Ga0157362, IMG submission 111480) | Fungus gardens microbial communities from leaf cutter ant in Ribeirão Preto, State of São Paulo, Brazil - Atta laevigata ALBM3 | ecosystem: Host-associated > Fungi > Mycelium > Unclassified ... | reverse complement strand
GCCGACGATCGCGGCGATCGGCGGCATGAACGCGGCGATCGCCAACGCCGCCAGGCGGAACGGGGTGGGCGCCGGAACGAAGAAGCCGAACGCGACCAACAGGATGCACGGAATCATCACCCGGTAGTAGCGGCGCTGGCGGCGGGCGATGCTCTCGCGGTGCTCCTGGTCCGGGGTCGGGGTGACCACGTCGAACGTTGGCGGCTCCCCGCGCTCCCGACGCGGCTCTCGCGCGTCCTTCACCCCGCCAAACTACCGCTCAGCGGCCCCTGTAATCCGGCGCGCGTTTCTCCGCGAACGCCCGTGGGCCCTCGGCGGCGTCCTCGGTGCGCATCACCTCGACGAACAGGCGGTACTCCATGGCCATGCCGGCCTCGAGCGGGGTGCCGAGTCCGTCCAGGATCGCGCGGCGCGCGGCCTGCACGGCCAGCGGGCCGCGCGTGGCGATCGTCGCGGCCAGCGCGAGCGCGGCGGGCACCAGTTCGTCGCGCGGCAGCACCCGATTGACCAGGCCGAGGCGCAGCGCGGTGGTCGCGTCGACCGGCTCGCCGGTCAGGATCATCTGCATGGCCGCGCCCAGCGGCACCGCGCGGGGCAACCGCTGGGTGCCGCCGGCGCCGGGGATTATCGCCCACTTGGTCTCGGCCAGCCCCAGCGAGGCGTTGTCCGAGGCCAGCCGGATGTCGCAGGCCAACGCCAGCTCCAGGCCGCCGGCGAGCGCATGCCCGTTGACCGCGGCGATGCGCGGCTTGGTGCCGCTGCCGTCGGTGATGCCGCCCATCACCCACGGCGGCGAGCCACCGGCGCGCACCGCCTCGTGGAAGGCGGGGATCAACGTCTTGAGGTCCGCGCCCGCGCAGAAGGACTGCTCACCCGCCCCGGTGAGCACCGCGGCACGCAGCTCGGGGTCCTTCTCGTAGGCGGCGAAGGCCTCGGCCAGGGCGTCGTTGTGCGCCGGGTCGAGACAGTTGTGGGCCTCCGGACGGTCGATGGTGATCAACACCACGTGGCCGTCGGGCTCGTAACGGATGGGCACCGCGGGACTCCTCTCTCACCCGCCCTGGACGAGGTGGCGGCGCAGCGGGGAGGCGGGAAACGTGCCGAGCATCCGCACCTTCGCGGCGAAGAAGGTCAACTCCTCCAACGCCCGCGCCAGCGGCGGATCGTCCGGGTGTCCCTCGACCTCGGCGTAGAACTGCGTCGCGCTGAACTGTCCGTCCACCATGTAGGACTCGAGCTTGGTCATGTTGACCGCGTTGGTCGCGAACCCGCCCAGCGCCTTGTACAACGCCGCGGGGATGTTGCGCACCCGGAACACGAAGCAGGTCACCACATCCGGGTGATCTATCGGCACCTGGTCCGGCTGCCGGGCCAGCATCACGAACCGCGTGGTGTTGTGCGACTCGTCCTCGACGTTGCGCTCCAGGATCTCCAGCCCGTACAGGGCCGCGGCCGGCTCCGGTGAGAGCGATGCGGCGGTGAGGTAACCGCTCTCGGCCACCTCGCGGGCGGCCCCGGCGGTGTCAGCGGCCACCACCGGGCGCAGACCGAGGCGGCGGATGACCTTGCGGCACTGGCCGAGGGCGTGGACGTGGGAATGCACGTGGGTGAGCTTGTCCACCGTCGCCCCGGGGAGGGCCAACAGGTGGAAGTGGATCGGCAGGAAGTGCTCTCCGACGATGAACAATCCGGAGTCCGGCAGCAGGTGATGGATGTCCGCGACCCGACCCGCAACCGAGTTCTCCATCGGGATCAGCGCGCGGTCGACTTCGCCGTCCACCACCGCGGCGAACACGTCCTCGAACGTCGCGCAGGGCACGGTCGGGTGCTGCGGCCAGGCCTGGCTCGCGGCCAACTGCGAGTTGGACCCGGGCTCACCCTGGTAGGCGATGGCGTCTATCGACTCACCTTTCGTTTGCGCGGGTTGCCGGTCAGTGGAATTTCGGCGGGCGCTTCTCGAGGAAGGCCCGGATGCCCTCGGTACCCTCCGGCGTCGCGCCGGCCTTCGAGATCGAACGGGCCTCGAAATCCAGGTGCTCGTCGAACGGGCGGTCCACCCCCTCGGCGAGCAGGGTACGGATTCCGCGGTAGGCCTCGGTCGGACCGGCGGCCAGCTCGGCGGCGATTGCCGCGACGGTGGACTCGACCTCCGCGTCGGGCACCACCCGCGATGCGATCCCGATCGCCAGGGCCTCGGCGGCGTCGACCGCCCGATTGGTCATCAGAATTTCCCGCGCCCGGGCATGGCCCACGGCCCGGGGCAGGCTCCAGCTCATCCCGCAGTCCGGGGTGATCCCGATGGCCGGGTAGGCCGCGCGCATCCGCGCCGACTCACCGAGCACCAGCACGTCCGGTGTCAGCAGCAGCGACATCCCCGCGCCCGCGGACCAGCCGCGGGCGCCGATCACAACCGGCACCGGGGCCTGCGTGAGCAGCCGCACGCACTGGTGCGCCGAGGAGGCCAGATCGAACAGGTGCTGCGCCGCGTCCGGGGCGGCGGCGAACCCGCGCACGTCCCCGCCGAGGCAGAAGTTGGAGCCGTCATGCAACAGGCTGATTGCGCCCACGTCGGGACCCACCTGGTCCAACGCCTTGGCCAGCGCGGCCGTGCCCTCCAGGTCCAGCGCATTGCCCCGGTCGGGCATCGTCAGCCGCACCTGCAGCACACGCCCGGAGATGGTGGAGCTCACCAGCTGGGTCATCGGATCCTCCGCTTCCGGTGGGGGAGCCGCTGCACTCCTCCGCCGAACGACATAGCTATGTCTACCCCTCGGCCGTTGCGACCTGCCTTTACGTGTTGAATTCTGTATGACGCCCGGACAGCCCCGGCCGCCACCCCGAGCGGCCCCCCGGGCCTCGAGAGGAGTCGTCGCAATGGCTTTTTTCGCCGACGCCAACGAGGTTGACAAGTACATCGGCGGTGTCTTCCGGCTCGCCGCCGACCATCCCGAGGTGGGGCCGAAGCTCAAGGCCGCCAACATCGTGATGCGGGTGATCTACACCGAGCCCGATTGCGAGATCAACATCGTGATGCGCGACCCGATGCTGGTGACCGCGGGGCCGATCGACGAGTCGGCCGACGTCACCCTGGCCATGCGCGCGGACATCGCCGATCAGTTCTGGCGCGGCGAGTACAACCTCGCGGTGGGGCTGGCCAAGGGCCAGGTGAAGGCCAAGGGCCCGGTCAACAAGATCCTGAAGCTCGTTCCGCTGACCAAGCCGCTGTTCCCGATGTACCGCGAGCTGGTCGCGGAGAAGGACGCGAGCAAGTAAGTCCGAAGGAGTTCCGATGAGCGAGCGTGGCGAGCTCATCAATGAACACCGTGCAGGGGTGCCTCATTGGGGCACCGAGCGAAGCGAGGTGGCCCAATGAGCAGCCTGATTGATGAGATCGACTGGGACGAGGGCGGCGAGACCAGCCATTACATTCCCGCCACTTCAGAGAACAAGCCCCCGTACGACGAGATCGACATCTCCTCCGCGGAGTTCTGGAGGCAGGACTTCGCGGAGCAGGACAGGCTGTTCAGGATCCTGCGCGAGCAGCGGCCGGTGTCGTGGCAGCGCCCGATGGAGGAGGCGGTGATCCCGGACCCGGACGACCCCGGTTACTGGGCGTTGACCCGGGTGGCCGAGATCAGCGAGGTTTCGCGGAACCCGGAGATGTACATCTCCGGGCAGGGCGTGTTGTTCGACATGCTCCCGCAGATCTTCCTGACCATGACCCAGTCGTTCCTGGCCATGGACAACCCGATGCACGGCAAGCTGCGCAAGCTGGTCTCCACCGCCTTCACGCCCAAGCAGGTGCGGCGCATGGAGGACAAGATCTCGCAGACCGCGAAGGCGTGCGTGGACGAGATCGCGCACAAGGGCAAGATCGATTTCGTGACCGAGCTCTCGACCCACATCCCGCTGATCACCTTCTGCGAGATCATGGGCGTGCCGCGGGACAAGTGGGAGCTCACCGGGCGGGCCGCCGCGGACATCGTGGCCTGGGCGGACCCGGAGGTGCTCGGCGACCGCAAGGCCGACGAGGTGCAGGTGGAGGCCGCGTCGATTCTCCACGAGATCGCCGCGGAGATGTACGAGGAACGGCTGAAGAACCCGACCGATGACCTGTTCACCGGGCTGGTGCAGGCCGAGGTCGATGGCGAGAAGCTGGACGAGGCCCAGCTCGGCGCCTTCTTCGTGCTGATGTCGGTGGCCGCCACCGACACCACCAAGCACACCTCCAGCTTCGCGGTGCTCGGCATGACCGAGTTCCCGGAGCAGCGGCAGTGGCTCATGGAGGACTACGACAACCGCATCGGCACCGCCGTCGAGGAGATGATCCGCTACGGGGCGGTGGTGGAGACCTTCCGCCGGACCGCGATCGTGGAGACCGAGCTCGGCGGACAGCGCATCATGCCGGGGGATAAGGTTGTAATGTTCTACTCCTCGGGAAATCGCGACGCCGAGGTGTTCACCAACCCCGACTACATGGACCTCTCCCGTGACCCCAACCCGCACGTCGGCTTCGGCGGCGGCGGCGTGCACTTCTGCCTCGGCAGCAACCTGGCCAAGTCGATGCTGCGGGCGCTGTTCAAGGAGATCCTGACCCGGATTCCCGACTTCAAGGCCTCGAACCCGACCTTCCTCGGGACGAACTTTATGCGTGCGATAACCCATCTCGATTTCGAGTTCACACCGGAGGTGCGCCGTGCCTAAGCGCATCCTGCACAATCTCGACCGCTGCACCGGCCTCGGCATGTGCGAGGCCACCGCCCCGGACATCTTCGAGATCCAACCGGACGGGTCGATGAAGGTGCTCCAGCCCTGCCCGCCCGACGACCGGCTCGACGACGTCGAGGCCGCAGTGGAGGGCTGCCCAACCGAGGCGTTGAGCCTCGTCGACGAGTAACCGCAGGCAACAACCCGAGCGGCCGACTCCCGATCCATGGGGGTCGGCCGTTCGGTTCCTTTCGGTTTCAGAAGCTGAGCACTGTGCCGATGGCCGGTTGAACGAAGGCGTCGGGCATCGCTCGGGCGATCCCGTGCACGGCCTTCCAGCCGGTGCAGTGGGCGGGCATGACCTTACCCACCTGCATCGCCGTGAGGGCGTCGACGGTGGGACCGATGATCGGCTCGAAGATCGGTCCGGACAGGTGCAGCCCGCCGGCAAATCCGGCGATGCGGGCCTCCCCGGTGAGCCGCTGGGCGTTGCGCAGCACGTTCACCACTCCGGAGTGCGAGCACCCGGAGACCACGACCAGGCCCTTGCCCCTCACGTTCACGATCAGGTTCTGATCGTCGAGGATCACCGGGTCCGGGGTCCAGGTGTCGCCCAGCTTCGCGAAGTGGATCGGGAAGCCCTTCTCGAACGCGGTGACCCGTTGCACCTCGCCGGATATCAGCACGGTGTCGTCGATCAACAGGGTGGGTCCCGTCGCCTCCATCAGCTTGACGCCCTCGCGCTCGAGGTCCGCCTTCCGCGGCGGGGCCAGGTGCACCTCCGTGCCGGTGGGGAAGGTGATCTTGCGCTCGCGCCAGGCCTGCGGGTGGATCACCAGCGGCATGTTCAACCGACCGGCCCGCTTGTACAGACCCTCCAGGCCGCTGTAGTGATCCGGGTGGCCGTGCGAGATCGCGATCGCGCGCAGATCCTTGGTGTTGACGGCCATCACGTCGAGGTTGCGGGACACCCCGGTTGCGGACAGTCCACCGTCGTAGAGCACCGAGGTCGACCGTCCGCCGGAGGTCACGGTGACCAGCGCGCTGAACCCGTGCTCGGCCAGCAGGCCCGGTTTGTCGAACACGTCGTAGGCCAACGGGAACCGCGCCACCCCCGGACCGGGTCCGGCGAAGTAGTCCAAGGTCCCGTCCATCACGACGGTGACCGTGCACGAGTCCACCGGGTGCAAGCTCACGACCGGCGGGCCCAGCTGCGCCGTCGTGAGGGTCGCCGGCGCCGGCGTTGCGGCCAACGGCGAGGATGTCCCGGCGGCCGCCTTTCCGGACGAGGAACCCGAGCCGCAGGCAGTCAGAACACCGAGCGATGCGGCTCCGATCATCAGGGCGCGCCGGGACGGCGCGAAGCGCTCGTACTCGGGCAGCGGAACCGGCTCCGAGGCCGGCAAGAACTCATGACCACCGCACATGTCGGCCTCCTTGGGTCTACCGGCGGGCCTTTTGGGAGGTGCGGTTGCTGCTTGCCGGAGGCTACCCCCGGTCAGTCGCGGCCGTCACCAGCCCCGGGCCCGCCATTCGGCCAGGTGCGGCCGCTCGGCGCCCAGTGTGGTGTCCGCGCCGTGGCCGGGGTAGACCCAGGTCTCGTCGGGAAGCCTGGCGAACAACTTGGCCTCGACGTCTTTGATCAGCGATGCGAAGTTCTCCCGGCTGCCGAAGGTGTTGCCCACCCCGCCGGGGAACAGGCAGTCGCCGGTGAACAGGTGCTGGTGGCCGGACGGGTCGTCGTAGAGCAGCGCGATACTGCCCGGGGTGTGGCCCACGAGATGGATCGCGCGCAGGCTGACGCGGCCGAAACTGATCTCCTCGCCGTCGCGGACCTCGTCGTCGGTGGGCACCGGTATGCCCTCGGCATCGAGCGGGTGCGCGGTGGTTCGGGCCCCGGTTTGGCGCACCACAGCACTCAGTGCCTGCCAGTGGTCGTAGTGCTGATGGGTCGTCACAACCCTTTCCAGCGGCCCGTTCACCATGGCCAGCAATGTCTCCGCGTCGTTGGCGGCGTCGATCATCAGCTGTTCGCCGGTGTCCCGGCAACGCAGCAGGTAGCTGTTGTTGTCCATCGGTCCGACGGAAACCTTGCTGATGATCAGGCGCGGCAGCTCCCGGACGTCCGGCGCTCCGCCCAGGTGCACCTTGCCGGTGTAGCCGGTCATCGGTTTCTCCCTCGTGTCTGGGGTTTCGGTTTCAGGGCCAGGGCGGCAGCTCGGGCAGGCCCGCCTCGCCGGTGACCAGGCCGTCACCGGTAGTCCGGCCGGACACCCAGCCGAGCAGCGTGGCACGCGGGCCGGACACCACCACCGGGGTCCCGATACCGCGCACCGCCCACACGTCGGAGGATCGTCCGTCGCTGGCCCGCAGCGTCAAGTCGGGAACGCCGGGCCGGCCGGACATCGACGCGACGAACTCGTCCAGGCACGCCCGGACGAAGCCGGGGTCCCAGTGGGCCGGGGTGTAGCCGACGGCCAGGTCGACGTGATGGAACTCGAGCTCACGCATTCGTCCGGGCAGCAGATAAGCGGCTCGAACCACGCGGCCGCCCAGCAGCGTCACCTCGTGCTCCCACCTGTCCACCGGCAGCGATCTGGCCGCGTCGCTGAACGCGGCCGAGGCCGCGGCCAGATCGGCGGCCAGCTCGTCCGGGCCGCGCCCGGCCCCGGCCTCGATCGCCTCGTTGCGGGCCGCGAGGCTGGGGTAGACCGGGCGCGGCTCCCCGGTCGCCGCGGTGTGCAGCAGGTTCAGAAACGCCTCGGCGTTGCGGGCCACGTGGGTCGCGACGTGCCCCCGGGTCCACCCCGGCAACAGCGAGGCGGCCCGCACCGCCTCGTCGTCCACGGCGCGTACGGCGTCGACGAACCGGTCGGAGGCAGCGTCGATCTCGTCGACCGCCAGGCCAACCGCGGTGGCGTCCAGCGCTTCGGTCATGCGGGTACCGCCTGGTAATCCGACACGGGGGAAAGATACCGTCGGACCGCATACCTACCGCAGTTCAGGAGGACGGCAATGACCACGGTAGCCGTGACGCATTATCAGATGTTTATCGACGGCCAGGAGGTCGACGCCGACCGCTACTACGAGCTGCGCAGCCCCGCCACCGAGGAGCTGGTGGCCACGATCGCCCGCGGCGGCGTGGAGCACGCCGACCGTGCGGTTGAGGCCGCCCGGCGGGCCTTCGAGGCCGGTTCCTGGTCGCGGATGCCACCCGCCGACCGATCGGCGATCATGAACCGCATTGCCGAGCGGCTCGGTGCGGAGAGCGACAACCTGATCGAGCTGGAAACCCAGTGCAACGGCGCCACCCTGCGCCAGGCGATCGGGTTCCACGTCGGCTACGCCGGTCCGCACTTCACCCACTTCGCGGAGGCGGCGGCCAACTACGAGTTCCAGCGGGCCGTGCCCACAGCGTCGTTCCCGACCCACTCCTACAACACGATCCGCCGCGACCCAATCGGAGTGTGTGTCGCAATCGTCCCCTGGAACTTCCCGCTGCTGCTGGGCATCTGGAAGATCGGGCCCGCCCTGGCGGCCGGTAACTCGGTAGTCGTCAAGCCCGACGAGAAGACCCCCCTGTCCCTGCTGCGGCTGGTCCAGATCGCGCACGAGGAGGGGGTGCCCGCGGGGGTGCTCAACCTGGTCACCGGCGATGGTCCGGAGGTTGGCGCGCGGCTGGCCTCGCACCCCGACGTGAACAAGGTCGCGTTCACCGGTTCGACCGCGGTCGGGCGGGAGATCATGCGGTTGGCGTCGGGGACGGTGAAGAAGGTATCGCTGGAGCTGGGCGGCAAGGGCGCCGCGATCGTGCTTCCCGACGCCGACCTCGACATGGCCATCGACGGCGCGTTGTTCGGATGCATGCTCTACTCGGGCCAGATCTGCGAGTCGGGCACCCGGCTGCTGGTTCCCGACGAGATGCACGACGAGATCGTCGCGCGGCTGGTGGCCAGGGCCTCGACGATCAAGCTCGGCGACCCCACCGACTTCGACACCGACATGGGACCGGTGGTCTCGAAGGAGCAGCACGAGCGGATCGTCGGCTACCTCAAGCTCGGCCAGGAGGCCGGCGCGACCGTGGCGCTCGGCGGCGGCGTGCCGACCGGTGACGGCTTCGAGAAGGGCTTCTGGATCGAGCCGACGATCTTCGCCAACGTGACCAACGACATGCGCATCGCCCGGGAGGAGATCTTCGGCCCGGTGCTGTGCGTGCTGCGCTACTCAGACACCGACGAGGCGGTGCGGATCGCCAACGACAGCGACTACGGCCTGACCGCCGGGATCTGGTCCTCGGACTACGAGGAGGCCACGGAGATCGCGGCCCGCCTGGAGGCGGGCACGGTGTGGATCAACAACTGGCACATGATCGATCCGGCACTGCCGTTCGGTGGCTACAAGCAGTCGGGCGTGGGTCGCGAGCTCGGCCCGAACGCGCTCGACGAGTACACCGAGGCCAAGCACATACATCTCGACCTGACCCGATCGGTGGAGCGGCACATCTTCGACGTTCTGCTCTCGGAGCCGGCCGACTGACGCAGGTGTCCACCGGGCCCGGAGGAGCGGGCCCGGTGGCCGAAACAGCGGAGGTGGCAGATGCGGTACCAGCTCGGTACGGATCAGATCCCCGAGGCGTGGTTCAACGTCGCGGCGCATCTGCCCGAACCGCCGGCGCCCCCGATTCATCCGGGCACCGGCAATCCGGTCGGGCCCGAAGACCTCGCCCCGCTGTTCCCGATGGCGCTCATCGGCCAGGAGGTGTCCACCGCGGCCTGGGTTGACATCCCGGGTGAGGTGCTCGACGTCCTCGCGCTGTGGCGCCCGACGCCGTTGGTGCGCGCCCGGCGGCTGGAGCGGGCCCTCGATACCCCGGCCCGCATCTACTACAAGGACGAGTCGGTCTCCCCGGCGGGTTCGCACAAACCGAACACCGCGGTGCCCCAGGTCTTCTACAACAAGGTCGAGGGGATCACGCGGATCGCGACCGAGACCGGCGCCGGGCAATGGGGCAGTGCTCTGGCCTACGCCTGCCAGACCTTCGGCCTGGACTGCCAGATCTACATGGTGGCTGCGTCCTACCACCAGAAGCCGTACCGCCGGGTCCTGATCGAAACCTGGGGCGGGCACGTGGTGCCCTCGCCGTCGGATCGCACCGAGGCCGGTCGCACCGTCCTGAAGCGAGATCCCGATTGCAGCGGGTCACTGGGCATCGCGATCTCCGAGGCCGTCGAGGACGCCGCCACCCGGCCTGACACGCACTACTCACTGGGCTCGGTCCTCAACCACGTCCTGCTGCACCAGACCGTGATCGGGCTGGAGGCCAAACGGCAGTTGGAGCAGGCCGGGGAGGGGCTCCCGGACGTGGTGATCGGCTCGTGCGGCGGCGGATCAAACCTGGCGGGCATCGCACTGCCGTTCGTGCCGCACCGGTCGGAGGGGGTGCGGCTGGTGGCCGTCGAACCGTCCGCCTGCCCGACGCTGACCGCCGGACGCTACGAGTACGACTTCGGCGACGAGGCGGGGATGACCCCCAAGCTGCTGATGTACACGCTCGGCCACGGCTTCATTCCCCCGCCCATCCACGCCGGCGGCCTGCGCTATCACGGCGACGCCCCGATCATCTGCAACCTGGTGAAGAACGGCTGGATGCAGGCGATCGCCTACCCGCAGGGCAAGGTGTTCGAGGCGGCGATCCAGTTCGCCCGGACGCAGGGGCCGGTACCCGCCCCGGAGACCGCGCACGCGATCCGTGGCGCCATCGACGAGGCGCTCGCGGCCCGGGAGGCGGGGCAGGAGCGGGTGATCCTGTTCAACTACTCCGGGCACGGCCTGCTCGACCTCGGCGCCTACGACGACTTCCTGCACGGTCGCCTGGTCGACGTCTGACCGGCATCGCACTGTCGGCGCCGTTGCCTACGATTAGGGCTCGGACGCACTGAGCCGTGCGCCGGCCGACTCCGGCGCACGGCCAGAAGTCCGAATAGATTGACACAGGGGGCCCGCGGACCGCCCCACCCATCGACAGCTGCCGTGGCAGCGATGCCCTGGAGCCGGGAGAGGCGTCACGTGGCCGAGCGTCTGATCATTCGGGGGGCGCGGGAGCACAACCTCAAGGACGTCTCACTCGATCTGCCGCGCGACAGCCTGATCGTGTTCACCGGGCTGTCGGGTTCGGGCAAGTCCAGCCTCGCCTTCGACACCATCTTCGCCGAGGGCCAGCGACGCTACGTGGAGTCGTTGTCCGCATACGCCCGCCAGTTCCTCGGCCAGATGGACAAGCCGGACGTCGACTTCATCGAGGGCCTGTCCCCGGCGGTGTCGATCGACCAGAAGTCCACCTCGCGCAACCCGCGTTCGACGGTGGGCACGATCACCGAGGTCTACGACTACCTGCGGCTGCTGTACGCGCGGGCGGGCCGCCCGCACTGCCCGAAGTGCGGCCGCCCGATCGCCCGGCAGACTCCCCAGCAGATCGTCGACCGGGTGCTCGAGCTCGAGGAGGGCAGCCGATTCCAGGTCCTGGCCCCGGTGGTACGACAGCGGAAGGGCGAGTACGGGGAACTGTTTCGGGAGCTCGTCTCGAAGGGGTACTCGCGGGCCCGGGTCGACGGCGTCGTGCACTCCCTGACCGAGCCACCCACGCTGAAGAAGCAGGAGAAGCACACGATCGAGGTCGTGGTGGACCGACTGGCGGTCAAGGACTCCGCCAAGCGCCGGTTGACCGACTCGGTCGAGACCGCGCTGGGCCTTTCCGGCGGCCTGGTGACCCTGGAGTTCGTCGATGCCCCGGAGGACGACCCGCACCGGGAACGGGTGTTCTCCGAGCACCTGGCCTGCCTCTACGACGACCTCGATTTCGAGGAGCTCGAACCGCGGTCGTTCTCGTTCAACTCCCCGTTCGGGGCCTGCCCCGAGTGCACCGGCCTGGGCACCCGGATGGAGGTTGACCCGGAGCTGGTCGTCCCCGATCCGTCGAAGTCGTTGGACGACGGCGCGATCGCCCCGTGGGCCTCGGCGCACACCGCGGAATACTTCGGCCGGCTGCTTACGGCGTTGGGCGAGGCGCTCGGCTTCCGGACCGACACCCCGTGGGAACGCCTGCCCGCCAGGGCCCGGAAGACGGTGTTGGAGGGCTATCAGCAACAGGTCCACGTCCGGTACCAGAACCGGTACGGCCGGGTGCGCTCCTACTACACCGGCTACGAGGGGGTGCTGCCGTGGGTGGCCCGCCGCCACGCGGAGGCCGAGAGTGACGCCAGCCGGGACAGGTTCGCCGGCTACATGCGCGAGGTGCCCTGCCCGGCGTGCGGGGGGAAGCGCCTCAAGCCGGTCTCGCTCGCGGTGACGCTCGGCGGGCGCTCGATAGCTGACGTGGCCTCACTTCCGATCGGGGGCTGCGCGGAGTTCCTCCGCGAGCTGGAGTTGACCCCCCGCGAGCGGCAGATCGCCGAGCGCGTGCTCAAGGAGGTCAACGCCCGGCTGGGTTTCCTGCTCGACGTCGGGCTGGACTATCTGAGCCTGGACCGTCCCGCCGCCACCCTGGCCGGCGGCGAGGCCCAGCGGATTCGACTGGCCACGCAAATCGGGTCGGGTCTTGTCGGCGTTCTCTACGTACTCGACGAGCCCTCGATCGGGCTGCATCAGCGCGACAACCACCGGCTGATCGACACCCTGCTGCGCCTGCGCGGGCTGGGCAACACGCTGATCGTGGTGGAGCACGACGAGGATACGATCCGCACTGCCGACTGGGTGGTCGACATCGGTCCCGGCGCGGGCGAGCACGGCGGGCAGATCGTCTACTCCGGGCCGTTCCCCAAGCTGCTCGACACCGAGCACTCCCTGACCGCCGACTACCTGTCCGGCCGCCGGGCCATCCCGGTCCCGAAGTCGCGCCGCGGGCCCGTTCGGGGCCGGGAACTGACCGTGCGCGGCGCCCGCGAGCACAACCTGGCCGACGTCAGTGTTTCGTTCCCGCTCGGCTGCTTCGTGGCGGTCACCGGCGTCTCCGGGTCGGGCAAATCCAGCCTGGTCAACGACATCCTCTACAACGCACTGGCCAAGCACCTCTACAACGCCCGCACGGTTCCCGGCCGGCACACCCGCATCGAGGGGCTCGATCAGGTCGACAAGGCGATCCACGTCGATCAGTCCCCGATCGGCCGCACCCCCCGATCCAACCCGGCCACCTACACCGGTGTGTTCGACAACATCCGCCGGCTGTTCGCCGAGACCACCGAGGCCAAGGTCCGCGGCTACCTCCCCGGCCGGTTCTCGTTCAACGTCAAGGGCGGCCGCTGCGAGGCCTGCTCCGGGGACGGCACCATCAAGATCGAGATGAACTTTCTGCCCGACGTCTACGTGCCCTGCGAGGTCTGCCACGGGGCCCGGTACAACCGGGAGACCCTCGAGGTGCACTACAAGGGCAGGACGATCGCCGAGGTCCTCGACATGCCGATCGAGGAGGCCGCGGAGTTCTTCGAGGCGATCCCGGCCATCGCGCGCCACCTGGTGACCCTCAACCAGGTGGGGCTCGGCTACGTCCGTCTCGGCCAACCCGCCCCGACCCTGTCCGGCGGTGAGGCGCAGCGGGTGAAGCTGGCCGCGGAGCTGCAGAAGCGGTCCAACGGCCGCACGGTGTACATCCTCGACGAGCCGACCACCGGCCTG
>Ga0157362_1000510_pt1 | contig 13389 bp, 6 predicted proteins | sample AttlaeALBM3_FD_111480 | JGI IMG/M metagenome (GOLD analysis project Ga0157362, IMG submission 111480) | Fungus gardens microbial communities from leaf cutter ant in Ribeirão Preto, State of São Paulo, Brazil - Atta laevigata ALBM3 | ecosystem: Host-associated > Fungi > Mycelium > Unclassified ... | reverse complement strand
TGTCTCCTTCCTTTTCATCCCTTCACCGCGAGAGATTCCCTCGGGAAATCTAGATGGTACCCTGCAAAATGGATCCGATCTATCGCGTTCGACCCTCTCGGTGATCCTACTCTTTTCCTTCTTACTCTTTCGTGATGACCTCGAAATTACCACGGGAAGACTGTGAAAACTATCGTCCTTGATAATCTCCCGTAATATGAATCTGATTGAGCATCAGTATCTACAATATATCTAATGATTAATCAAAGATAAGATTATTATCGATACATTGCGATATTCGAGAAATTTAATAGATTTCACGTTTATTATTTTCAGCACAGTTAAAATCACAACTAAAAATTAACAGTTTTTTTCCAAAGACTCTAGTACATATTGCGGTAAAAGCATTTCCTGAAGAATGATGTGTTGATAACCGACTGATCCATCAAGTCCTACCATAAATTTCAGCTGTTCTATATATTTTGATAATACGGCTGTGGACAAGGTGATAATAGAATAAGAAAGATAGACAGTTAAAACAAAGGAAAGGAAAGAGAAATGATTAAAGATGGACAAAAAGATAGGTGATAGAATGTTATAAGTTTTATAAGTAAAATGTGTGTGAGAGGTAAAATAAATTATTTATACAATTTAATACAATATAATACGAAAGCTTTCTCAAGTTTTTTCATGTTATATCACCTAAATCTTGTCTAATCAGTATAGAAAAAGAGAGAGGAAACAATTATATTATTACTATCATATGTATTGTTTTTTTATGTGATAACTTTATTAAGATTGTTTTTTAAATCCTATTAAACCGTATATATCAATTGTTATATTGTTATATAGTTTCAAAAAATAATTGAATAACTATCATATAATTGAATGTAAACTGAAGTACTCACACATCAGATAATGAATTAATAACAATAATAGTTCTGATATTTTTTATACCGTTGCAATTTGTGATTAGGAAAGTTGTAGCGCACGCATATGTACTTGTTATTATTGTAATATAGAGAGAGAACATGTTACGTCAACTAGAATTCAGTTCACGAATAAAGAATAGTTTTATTTAATATATTGATCGCTTCCGGAAACATTGCGACATTTAACGAATTACAGTATAAGCTCATTTTAGTCACGTGTATAGCTCACACCACGGATACGTCACTTTAAGAATGATTCACACACTACAGGAAGGAGTAGAAAGAAAAAGTGAAAGAACCCGATTTCCTTCCTTCGCAGAAGGAAATCTTTTACACGTTCGACGTAACGCTGGATTTTTCGTACAATACTAGTGAATAGAGCAGAAGGAGTCGATGTAGCAGGTAGATCTCGAATGGCCGATCGGTGCAAAGAGGAGCCGTCTGAATGGACCTCGCACCGACGCGAATGATCAAAACCTCGTTAGTCCCGGTCTGACTTCCAGGATAATAAATGTGGGAACACGAACTGCCACCCTATCAAAGACACCCATTTCTGCTGCCCGAGATTCTATCGTCCATCATGCTACTCGTGTTACGCGACTTATGATTCTCGATTGTAACAGAATCGCTATTATTAAGATCGACAACGGCATTGACTTTCCGTCTCATAAAAATTTTATGTTCTGCGCGCTTTCATCGATGTAACGGAAAGGAAAAAGGATGTATCTATTTTGCAAGTTTACAATCAATTGAAAAGTTGCTTTCTGCAACAGTGGGCTAATCCACATTTTATAAAAAAAGAAGTAAATAAATTTTAAAATTAAAAAAAAATGGAAAAAATATTAATATTAATGCATGTTCGGCTGTTTTCTAGGCTAGCTGATTGCTGCAGCAGCAAGTCCCATAACATTTTGTCCCATAACATTGAATTTTAATTTAGCTGTAATAGATACAGATTTGAAAATAATTTTGTTGTTGGACTATCAATATTATGTAGAAATTTCAAACATGATTCGAACGCTACAAAAAGTTTTGACATTCAAGCTATTGAACATCCTGCATAATCTTTTTTTTTTTGATGATTCAACAAAATTTTATTTTTAAATCTGCATTTAGATAAATTTTTAACTACTTCAGCACAAGTTTTTTCTATATATTTTTCTCATCACTTTAACTTTACCATTTACTTCATTTTTACAAATATGAATTAATCTACTATTATAGCAAGTTTCAAGTTTACTATTATAGCAAGTTCGAATAAAAATTGAAATATTTAAATAATTCAATTTTTGATCAAAAGGATCTTAATGTTTCAATGTTAATTTATATATATATATATATATATATATATATATATATATACTAGACTAGTAATATTACATATTATAAATTGACAAGCAATTTCACTATTAATGCTTTATAAACATCTTACAAGGATATAAATATATGATACTACTCTTATTTTGTTCACAATTGTCAATTTCAAGACACTGAAAAAGATTTCGGCGTGCGATTTGTAAAATTGGACATGTATTTTTCATACTAATTCATACTAAAACATTTAAGCGTTACGATTCGACCAAAAATAGAATTATTTCTTTTAATTGATTTCTTGTCGAACTAATTTGAATTATAATTAAAATATTGATATATTTTGATATTTATTATGTAACTTACATTAAAAATAGATTGCAAGAACTATGCAATCGATATTATTTATTTCGAAAAGTCATGTGACCGTTAAATCGTGATCTACAAAAAATCTCCGTGGTCGCTTGGCAGATACGGTACCATCGCCTGTACCTATATTTTGACATCGGGCAGAAATTCGTAGTAAGGCGATGACGCTGAGGTTGGTGACTGCGTGGAATCAATTTCTTATTGGTCGTACGCGATCAGTATCTCATGTCCCGCGAGTATTACGCTGCAGAATTACGTGAATGGGCCGTAGGATTGGGCCCTCCACGGGGTACCGCTTAGAAACTCGCCAATGGCTGGCACAATCAAATTATCTGCAAGCGTATCGGGAGTCAATGCCTGACAATCTCAACTTGACGCGAGAAACTTCATATAATTTTTTTAATTCAGTTAAACCTTACTTTTGTAAAAATATTACAGTTTTATTGCATATTTAGTTACAATGATGTATGTAAAGATATAAATAGTATATAAACAGTATATAAATAGTATAGAAACAATAATTTTTTATTTTTTTTTCTTTAATTATCACTGATCAACAATTAGCTTTGCTTTCAGTATCTCTCAACGATCTTATTTATATTAGAATTTATTATTTTCTTTGTACTACTTGTATATCATTTCAATTAATCGAATATCATTAAAAGAGCATCGTTAATACAGTAATACAAAAATATATTTTAATTTTATAAATGTGTTGAGGGACACAATGAACACGAATAATTTTAATCTTGATATTTTCTGATCTTGATTTGAATTTCTCAATATATCGTGTTTTTAACTGTTTGTGAAAAATATTTTCTATATGGAAGTTGTAGTTTCGTAAAACACCTGTACAGGTCTAGAATCATGACGCTAGGATGACCGAGATGACCAGCAAAACTGTCTTAGGAAAGAATAGACCGATGCATCCGTAACGAAATCCACTCGAAACCTATAAAGCATCTAAAGTCTACTTTTCCCCCGTGATTCTATCTGAACTCGCGTGATCAATCACTATCAATGGCATTCGTTGTCACTCCGGGTAGTATTCGCTGAACAAGACGGTGGGTGGACATTCCGAACACAATACTTGTAATGGAATTCATCGTGTCGATGGAGTCAATCGAATTTACATCACGGTGCTGGATCGTACGGTAGTCATATGATGAAAGTAAATCTCGCGAGATGTACGATTGGAAGATTATCGAATGAAAGTCGACATTTGAATTGGTTGATATCGAAATGCGTTTAATCTTCTGATAGAATTACTTTTATCATATATATAGTGTGTAATAAAACATGACTATTTTATATTAATTATATTATATACATGATTATCGCATAATATTACATGAAAAGAATGATTTTGTTAAAGTATTTAAAAATTTAGTTAGATACAGATCTGAAAATAATTTTCTTGGATTATAATAATTACATAGGATGCTATATAAGCACGACGAGCAATGCTGCATAAAGTTTGAACATTTTGACAAAGTTTGTGTTCTAAGTAATTATTTTAATAATAAATTCAATAAAATTCAGATTTGTATCTAGCTATACTTCAGTAAAATCATTTTTTTCTGTGTATTTTTATATATCATTTATATATCATTTATAATTGTCAGCAACCAAAGAAAAATTTATATAGGTGTACAATTTGAAAAATGTCACATGCTCTAATCTAAAACTTTTTTAACGATGCTATAATTTAAATGATTATATAATCAATGTCACGTATTTAACGTAGCACGAGGTATACGTATCCTATTAAAACCGGAAGACACTTATCATTCTCACTAACCCCAAGGCGCACGTGACCCCGTCGGGTACGATGAGGTGGGTAATTCATTGACTTGGTAACTCGGTGACTTTCACCGGTGATTTACGCGAAAGCTTCATAAGCGGCTTGCCTCAGTTTCAAATTCCGTTCTCTCCTCGTCAATGAGCCCTGCATCGCGCGAGCGCAACAAGGAGAGTCCTCGTCGCGGAGGGAGCCTTCGTCGGGATGGAAAAGAGACGGACAAATTCTAGGCAAAGGACATAACGCTGTTGGAGCAAAAGAGAAAAGGAGATGAGAAGAAAAGAGATAAAAGATGGGGATAAAGGGGGAAACGATGGGGGCAGAACGTAGCAAAGGTTATTTGCACCGAGTTGTCTTTTTTCAGTGCTTTTTGTTCGAACAGTTTGTCGAACGGCTCAGCCGGCTGATCTTCGGGATGATGAGCATGAACTACATTCTATATAAAATCCGGGAGCGTTTCAAACGCCGAAGCACGAATGCGCTTTCGCGCGCATCGATCGTTTAACGAGAGTTGTCCTTAAGCGTCTGTCCAAGAAGAGATTTCGGGAATGACTTTGGCGCCCGCAGAAAGGGGATGACCTCTCGAATATCCAAGGCTGATCTCATCTGTCGAAGTTTTTGGAAGATTGCGCATTGAGGTCATAATTCACGATTTAATTTTGTGTCGTTACTTTGTTTAATTTATAATATTTCGATTTGCATGTATAAACTTTGAACAAATATTTCCACTTCTTTCTATTATTGCTTCAAATTAAACATATGTAATTTATATATTTATTTATATCGATTTATAGATCGACATAGATAAATGAATAAATCAGAGTTGAGTTTTTTAAATTATTATATTATGTAATCATTTAAAAACTCCTGAAGCAAATTTTGATCTAATTTAATGAAGCAATATATAGTGTATAACAATTTTTAATTAAAGTTTAAATAACAAATAATCTTAATTTAGTATAATATATGTATTGTATTTCAGTATATATGTCTTTGAAAATATTTGTTCTGCAAATCTGCCGACAGAATTCACGACAGCAGTCACGAATAGAATTCAATGGGAATAATCCGCAGCTGCGGGCATTTGTCTCGTTCAGTGACGAGGATAATAATCTTTAAGTGCCGTCTTACATTAATTGAAATCAGCGTAGCGAGTGCACAAGATAACAGAGGTGCGAATGTCTGTCTGTTTTGGCGTTACGAGCGGGATAAGCTACAGTGAATATAAATAAGAAGCAAGCCAATTTTAGTTAAGTAATGATGATAGTTATTTGCTAAAATTGTAATGTGCAGTGTCTGGAAGAAAATTTTACATTCACTTGAATCTTAATATTGCCGCAAATATTATATTCATAAAATTTCACGGATAAAAAACGTCGATAGAATTGCCGTCGGTTAATTAATTAATCGTGTCAAACTGGGATCGGTGATTCTTACTTTAATGCCGTGTAATACCTGTAATACCACTATCGATTTGATGCAGATCTCTTAATGCCACCAGAGTAGATTACGGTTCAAAAACTGCGAGCGCTTTATGCGCCTTATCGCGCAATTTGAGCTAAAACCGGCAATAAATCTGTAATCTTTCTGTACATATTATCCTATTGTTTGCAAAAATTGTCGGCGTTTGATTAAATAATAATTATGATGAACAAAAATTATTTCTTCTTTCGTTTATACTTTCAGCTAAAGAAAGTTATAACCTGCTCTTATATATATGTATATATATATATATATATATTTATTATCAATATAATTAAATTGATATTTATATTAAAATTTCAACAATATTAATCGTTCTTATCAGACAAATAAATGAACTCAAACATTCCTACTTCTAAGTAATATATAAGATAGAATGCTAAGACAAACAATTTTTTCTATCAATTCCTAGTTATAATCCATTACCATAAATAATAAAAACACATATGAATACATGATTTATGTGTATCTATGTCGTTTCAGTCTTCCCCATTCGCATCTTTCCGGCGAAATTCAAGAGAACAGACCAAACACCATTCTGCGGTGAACTACTCTCAGCACGACACTATTTACATTAGCCGACCGGCGCCACGTGCATCCGGAATCGCTAATTCCCACGAGTTGCAAGCGAGAGATACAGAGAGCAAGAGCGAGATGACAGTGTCTCGCCGATATTTCACCTGTCTGTCAAAACGGACGTGTCATGCGAGATCCATCCGTCTCATCCTGTTGTCACCGTGAAATCGGTGGCACCGCAGATGCGAGAATCGCGGCGCCTAATCGCAACGTCTCGTACGGTAGTAGTCCCGATCCGTCAATGAGGAAAATTGGCGTAAGAGCGCATGAATGGGCCCCAGCACTGAATAAAGTGGCCGCGCGTTAGTATAGGTTTATGGAAGCAAGCCGGTTTTAGCTACGCTAATAGCATAGTAATGCTGGCTGATCTTTTCGAAATCCCGTAAGAGCATTAACCGCTCGCACGTGAGCAAGTTAAATTGCTATGTTGCGGGTATACCGCGGGTATGTAGCTATCACCTGGGCTACAGAGCGCGTCAAAAGAAAAGATAGAGAATCGCCGATGGATCGGGGGACGAGACCCCCATCGTCAGAGAGAAAAATTATTCGCGCTGACATCTGAAGCGGTAATGAGATTAGGCAAGATTGAAAATCTAACGTGCAAAAGGACACTAAGAATCTAACTCGAGCGTTACAGAGTCACTAGAATTATTATCGCGCGTGCTTATTAGATTTTGAAATAGGCTATAACGTGATTTTCGATAATGTGCTAATAAGGCGTGATCTATTCTCCGTCGGTGCGTTTACTACCACGATGAGCAATCGCGGAAATTATCGCGTGTGATTACTACATCTTCGTACCCCAAGTATAAAGTAACTCACAAGTTTACGTAATGTAATATATTTTGTTTAGTTAAGCTAAATCTCCATATCTCTTTCAATAAACGACTTAATGTAGCTTTCTTGTTGATTGCTAAAATTTATAACTTATTTGTATGAGTGAGATGTATACAAAGTAAATAAATTAGCAAAGAGTATTTACGACTCCAGCGTAATAATATCCAAGTTTGTGCTTGCCAAATGCAAAAAGGAGTAAAGAACGATTAACATTTTAATGATGCTATCGGGAGAAATTTTTTTTTCAGCAAAATTATTTCTCTCGTTTAGAGCTCCGGATATAACTTACGAACATAAATATAATATACAAAAATTGTAAAACTCATTAACACTTGACTTTCTATTATACACGTTAATCTTTTACCATCTTAGAGATTTTGATTTTAATCCCTACAAATAACCGCGAGTAAAAGTCAATTGCTCTTTCGCATTCGCCATACGGAGTGCCAAAACATGCTCGCTCTTAACATCGCAAAGTAATGGCCAGTGACTCTTACCCATTTTCTCGTAATCTATTCGTACACCTTCGAGTGGGAAAGATACATTGCGGATGAGGACGAGAGAAAGCTGCGTTGCAAAGGGAAAAAGAGACAGGAAGTAGGAAAAGCGAGAGAAGAGGAACTCTGGATTTGAGTATATTTTTAGAGACGGACTGTACCTAACGCCGTTGTCACACGACGTTGCCATCGCGGTTGGTGAGATTGGCGTACTCGATGCTGCGATTGGTGCCCCACTATGCGGCAACAACGACGTTGGTACAGCCCCTGCCACGCCAATTCTGGAACGAGTCGACGCGGTTCGACGGCGCATGTGTTGTTCCTTCTCGCTTCGTACTGTGGTAGAGAATCGATCCCTGTCTCTTTTTCTTTCGTCTCTTCTACTTCCCTCTCTCTCTCACCCGTTCCTTCCATTCCCTCTCCTCCTTCCTTATCCCCTCCTCTCGCGGGATGCGCATCTCTCCCTCTTTTCAGAGAACACCTTTAGTCTCGCATCTTCTCTCACTTCCACATTTGCCTTTCTCGTACCATTGTGCTGTTTCTCTGTCGTTTCGCGATCGCGTCGCGCACCCCATTCCCACTCCATGCGCTCGACGTCAACGTCCCTCCCCCGCCAGAGACCGACGAGCGAACATCCCCCTCGCGCATAACCCCTCGACCAAGAGAGCGATCTGTAACAACTAAAGTTCTCGTGAAAAGTTGAGCTGGGCGCTCTCCTACGCCCTCCTGCTATAATAGCCGCTCGCACTGGTCTCTATACCGACCATCGTCGCCGTTTCTCGCGCTGTCTCCCGTCTCTGTCCATCTGTCCCACATTCCGTGAGGCAAAGAAAGAGAAGGAGAGAGACGGACATACGCGGATAAAGGGAGGGAACGGGAGAGAGTGTGAGAGAAAGAGAGAGGGAGACAGAAAGTGAGTGTGTGTGTGTGTGTGTGAGAGAGAGAGAGAGAGAGAGAGAGAGAGAAAGAGAGAGAGAGGGAGGGAGAAAGAAAGGGCAAGCACGAGAGAACGAGACGGAGGGAGAAAGAGAAGAGCCACGCCGGTGGACGACTCCGGTGGATTAGGGAATAGAATAGTCATTATCGTGTATACATCCGTATTCTACGAGCTATCGGTCGCGTTCGTTCGGTGAGTCGATCGTCGGTGGAGTGGCGAAACGCCGTGGCGAAGCGCCGGTTTCAGTGGTGTGCGCGGTGCCGAGAGATCGAACGACCTAGCCCGTCTCTTTTCTGACATTGGAGCGCGCCGGCGAGTATTACGCGCCGGGCCACGGTGTGTGTTGGAGTGCGAATTCGGGGGCTTTCACCTGGATTATCGGGCTCAAGACGAGAAATATCGACGTGGGAGCAACGGTGCCGGTAATTACAAGTGCTCGCGGGTGAGTAGCGCCCTTTCGCTATTTACGAGACGTCGAGAATGTCGTTATGTCGTCGTATATTTTCATTGATTGTTCCGTCGGGAAGTGGTGTGATCAAAGGTCAAAGGGTTGTACCAATTGAGGATTGATATGGGACACTCGTTTCCTAGATTTCCCGAGTTCGTCTCGCATTTTTTCTGGTGTCACTTCCGTCTCCTGGTGTCATGGTGCTTTTTGAATTTCTGTTGTCTGATTCACTGACCTATATATAGGTCTCCACGTGTTTATAGACATAGTTTATAGACATATTGTTTATCTATTCGCTTAACCCCGCAAACACAATAATAAGCCTTAAATCTTGAGAAATTAATCAATCACAATAAAATATGAGAAGAATAATCGATTGTGATTAGTCAATTCCTCAAAGTTCAAAGCTTACTACATTTATTGTGTTTACGGAATACTCCATACTCTGATTGTTCAAAGCTAATCAATAGGACCACGTCTTTTAGTTAGTTAACTGAGAGATTGACCTAATTCCGTTGTCGCGCGTTTTGATAAGCATACGTTAGTAAAACATGTGATAACATTGATAGTATTTTTAGATTGTCATTAGTTTCACTTCAAAGAAGTATCTAGATCTGGAAAGAAAAACTATGATTTTCAGTGAGCTCGTTTATCAATCATTTAAAATTCCTGCCTTAACGTTATATAATCTTTTATGTATTGCCGCAAAGTTATGACGGATTAAACGTTACAGCATTATAATGACATATCTGCGTAACTATATTTCTCCTAAATAATCGTCAGATAATATGTTTGTATGTGTAGATAACAATCAAGTATGTCGTTTATCGCTACTGATGGTCGCGATTTGTGACGATGTTTCTGTCGAATTAACAGTTCGTTTCGTAACAGCTTCCTTTATATTCGTATATATAAATGTTGAAAATTTTAATGATTATTTATTACATTACAAGCATTACAAAACCGAATCTTGCTTTTGTAGAAGTCAGAAATGATGCGATATTTTATTCGAGAAAAGCGTGTATTAATTACAAAACGTATTTTGTAACGATAAATAAATTCACATGATAATACAATAAACTCGACAATATATTTAACTATATATATTGATAACTAGTTTTTTTAAATGCAGCTAAAAATGTCATCATGTGCTTAGTATAAACTAATAATTAATAACCATTCCTCTCAACTATATACGCAGGTTCCCTCATGGAACAGAATTCGACTGCGTACGCCACGGTTTTTATGATTTCTGCGGATTGCGGATATCCTCTGCGATTACTTCCCGCGGTAAACGAGAAAAAAAAGAGACAGAGAGAATCCCGGCCGAGCGAATCAACCGAATTCGGGCGCTGCGGTGCGCGAATACCTCGAAAACGCCGACATTTAATCGGTGAGGCGTACATGGAAGCTTTCATCCGGCCAAAGAGAGAATGTATAAATTCGTGGGCGAACTTGTTTCGAAATAACCGTGCGAAATTCCGCAGAGCGAGGGAAATTTCGCGAGTGACGGGGAAAGAGTGCGTGGCCCCAGGAAATACGTGGCGTTAACATTTTCGCGCTAAAAGAAGCATATCGTATTTGCCTGGAGGCTATTAATTGAGCTCGCGCGTGGAATTATTATAGACAATATATATAATATGCGAAAAAGAGATTCAGCCGTCGGCAAAATTCCACTATCTGGTATTGCACGATTAATAATTCTGTACCAATCACAATACTGCATTTTTCGTGAAAAATAAAAAATATCTGTTGCTCCGGAAACGGTCAAGCCGATAAAAATCCTGAATTTTTTCAAAGTACAATAAATCACCGGCGCAGAGAAATTGAAATCCACGTTTTCTCCTTTGCCTGCGAGAATTTGTTGCACGATGCATAAATAATTGCAATGAACACGGTTTTATCAATAGTTTATCACGTCAAAACAACGTTATTAGATTCACAGAAACCATTGCTTAAAAATAAAATGTTATATTTACTTTAAAATCTCACTATCAATGTCATATTTAATTAAATTAGTATAATTGATAAAACCTTATTTAATAATTCTAATAGTTAACACTGTTACCGTTAAAATTATAAAAATTAAATACACTAACGACCTCGTATGAGTTTCGTACAGAAGAGCAACCCCAAAGCAGATAGTTCTACAACGCTACGACAGAGCTCGTCAGGATCTATTTTACATCTTACGATGTTTGATCCTTCAATAATCTTATCTACAATGTCCGACGGCTGCTGTCAGAGCAGATCTTGTAACGCGCTGCGCCAAGCTTCGACTACTTCCGTTCGCGCTTGCAGTTTCGCGGGAAGTTTCGATCCCGAAATGCCCCGGCGTGGTAGCGTGCCGAGAGAGTTGGCCAGCGGGATTTCCACGGAAATAATCTGCTTACGGTAATCTTCTTGGCTTGCCTCCCTCCCGGTTAAGGTCCGCCTTCCACGAGAAGGTCCTTCGTCTCCTTGTCATCGTCGTCGTCGTCGTCGTCGTCGTCGTCAGTCTATACATGCTGGCGCGTCCGTTATCCGCGATAACACAGGACATTCTTCGGATCCTAGTTGGTACTCGATCTTCATGTCTAATACGGGAATTCTGTCGCGAATGACACCGAAATGAAAAAACGTGTTTCTTAAGTGAAGAACAAATAGTGCTGCTATGTGTCTTGCGATCTTACGTATTAGACTTTTGTGTATATTGTCGCAAAAAATGTGATACAATGACGACTGGTTAATATCAATGTATAAGATTACATGAGTGATGGGATCGGAAAAAGATGACATCATCGAATAGTGCCAAAGAAAGAAATCATGATCTAGTCTATATTTGAAGTGGAAGTGTTTCGTCAGAATTCTAAATGAAAAGACATTGGAAGATATTGCTGAGATGATTGACTGTGGTTTAAAAAGAATCTTGTCTGTTTACCGTCTATAAGTCGTATTATATAAAAGACGATTGCCGTCTGGCATGCGAATGTAATACTGCCATCAGGATGTGTAATTGCCTGGAAGTTTGAAAAGCTCGTGTTGACTATTTAATAGGCAAGAAGAAAATTACGATTATCATGAATTTAAAAATTCATACACAAATTGCATTGAATCAAGATAAAGTAGATAAAATTTTATGATAAATATATGAGAAGTATTCATGAAGATATCCGAGAAGAATGAATGCTCCATTACAATGACGAATTATCTTGAAGACAATTCTGACAAATCGACGATAAATTTTGAATAACTCGCCAAATCACGAGAGATTATTCATTCGCGACTTTCTAATAAATAGTCTAATAAATAGTCTGTAACAAAATATTAACAAATTATTTTACATTAATACTTTACACGACAAAAGATAACTTCGAGAAATGACGATAGTTTATAATCCGTATACATTTGAATTACTCGATCATTTCGATACTGAAGATACGGAAGCCGAACAACGAAGTTGACAAGTTTTTCCAAGGCTTCTACGACGGACAGTTTGCATGCAAGGACGAAGTTTATCTTCTAACAAGAGTTTGTTTTTTTCATAATGAGATTTTATATATGACATAGTGTGAAAGTGCAATCAGACGACAGATTTCATTATAAAAACCTAAGAATTTTTAATTTAATTTTAATAGGCTTGTAATATAAATTTGGATATATAAGAGAGTATACATTACATTGAACTAAAATCACTCTTTTAAATGTGATCTTAAAGAGATGTTATAGTTCCCATTCTCGATTTATTGTCACGAATTAAATATCGGCTTCGGCATCGAAGCATCAAGTCTCCCGAAATCCCTGGTCGATGTTATCACGTGCGAACGGGTCTCAATGTCGCGCCGTGCCTTCGATGGGAGGATTGACGTGGCCACCGTAGAACCGTGAACGCCGGCCGAGGGAACAAAAACCTCCTCGAAATTGGCTCCGAGAAATCAGTAAGTTCCACCGTTCGTCAGGGCGGAACATAAAGGAGCATGAAGCGGAATGGAGGCAGGTGGAGACGAGAGAGGGAGGAGAGAGACGAAACGAAGGAGGCTCATCCCCGTCGATGGCGGGCTGCAGCCCCCATTGGCATCTCCTTTTTTGCCGGCCGAGAATAAAGACTAACTATCAAAGAACAAGCCCTCGGCGGAGGTATATCTTGTGTATACCTCGTAGAATTTCTACGGGAATTAAGTTTTACGCTCAATGAACGCGCAACAAAACGCCATATACCCGGGGCTAAAATTGCATTCAAT
>Ga0157362_1000509_pt1 | contig 13391 bp, 13 predicted proteins | sample AttlaeALBM3_FD_111480 | JGI IMG/M metagenome (GOLD analysis project Ga0157362, IMG submission 111480) | Fungus gardens microbial communities from leaf cutter ant in Ribeirão Preto, State of São Paulo, Brazil - Atta laevigata ALBM3 | ecosystem: Host-associated > Fungi > Mycelium > Unclassified ... | reverse complement strand
GGCAGCGCGCTCCAAGCCCTCCGCCTGTGTCCCCGTCGCAGCGAGCGATCCTCTCTACATCCTGTACACCTCAGGAACGACGGGCGTCCCAAAGGGCGTGGTGCACGACAATGGGGGACATGCGGTTGCCCTGAGTTGGAGCCTACCACACGTCTACGGCGTGCAGGCGGGCGACACCTTCTGGGCCGCGTCCGACATTGGCTGGGCCGTCGGACATAGCTTTATCGTATATGCGCCACTTTTCCTGGGCTGCACGACGATCCTGTATGAGGGCAAGCCCGTCGGGACCCCGGATGCGGGCGCATTCTGGCGCGTGATCAACCAACACGGCGTGGACGTCTTCTTCACCGCGCCGACCGCTATCCGCGCAATCAAGCAGCACGACCCGGATGGCGCGCTCTTCGCTTTGCACGGCACCGGTCGTCTGCGCGCGCTTTTCCTGGCAGGCGAGCGAGCCGATCCGGACACGATCGGCTGGGCGGAGGGGCTCCTCAATCTGCCGGTGATCGACCACTGGTGGCAGACAGAACTCGGTTGGCCGGCACTCGCGACGTGTCTTGGTCTCGCGCCGTCCGACAACCGCAGCGGCAGCGCTGGCAAGCCCGTCCCTGGCTATCGCTTCGCCGTCGTGGACAGCGAGAGCAGAGAGGTGCCGCCAGGCCAGGTCGGGGACATCGTCATCGGACTTCCGCTACCGCCTGGGGCGCTCACCAGCCTCTGGCAGCGCGACGACGATTTCTGCACGACCTATCTGTCGCGACATCCCGGCTTCTACACGACCGGCGACGCCGGCATGATCGACGAGGACGGCTTCGTCCACGTGATGAGCCGCATCGACGACATCATCAACGTCGCCGGTCACCGCCTTTCGACGGGCGGAATAGAACAGGTCATCGCGGGACATCCGGCCGTCGCCGAGTGCGCGGTCGTCGGTGGAGCCGATGAATTGAAGGGGATGGTCCCGATCGGTTTCGTCGTCATCAAGAATGGGGTCGAGACGCCGCCCGACCTTCTGTGTGCCGAGATCGTCCAGCGCGTCCGGGCGGAGCTCGGACCGGTCGCATCCTTCAAGACCGTATATCTGGCCCGTCAGTTGCCGAAGACGCGGTCAGGCAAGATCCTGCGATCGACGATCAGGCGCATCGTCGACGGTGAGGCGGTATCTCCGCCGGCGACGCTCGATGACCCCAATGCCATCGCTGAGATCCACCAGGCCTTGGCCGGCCGGTGACGGTTCGATCATTTCTTGCGAGCAGTCCTTGGTCGCGGTACCGAGCGTGCCGCGATATCGCCCGGTACCGGCCAGGTATTGAGGATCATCTGTTCCATACGGGTGATGGCTCTCGGCATGTGCGGATCGACATCCTCCCATAGTGAGCGCATTCCCATTCCGCCGAGCATCGATGCAGCCATCCGGACGATTTCGGTGGCATCGTCCTCCGCCCATCCGGCTTCGACAAGCGTGTCGGTCCAGTTCCTGTAGACGCGCCCACGATAGGTGCCTGCGATTTGTCTTACATGTCCCGCAACGTCTCCCGCCTTGGAGCTATCGATCGCGATATCCAGGGCCACCCAATAATGCTTGCCGAGGAAAAACTCGCGAAGATCGGCGAGCAGATAGGGTAGCGGGTTGGCACCCGCAGGGATCGAAGCCAGCCTCTGGGCGGACGCGCGCGAGGCTTCGGTGAAGGCGTATTCGAGAGCGGCGAGGATCACACCTTCCTTGGTCCCGAAATGATGAACCTGCGCGCCCTCGCTCACACCTGCATGTGCCGCAACCGCAGCAGTCCGAAATGCCGAATGGCCTTTTTCGGCAATGACCTCGAATGCCGCCTTCGCGAGCTTGGCGCGCATTTCCTCGCTTCGCTCGGCCTGGGTCCGGCGCTTGCGTGGCACATCTGATTTCAAACCGGCTTGCGCCAAGACCTGGGTCCTCCTGTCGAGCACCCAGACCTAAATTCGAGCGGTCATTTGGTCAAATTGTCACCAGCCCCGGCCCTGCCCGACCTGCCATATCGCTTGATTCGCCAAAGTTCGATGCCGGGCCGTTGACAGATCAAATCGCATTTAGATACTGTGTACTCGGTTTATAAATACGAATCTTGGAAGAGGTAGCCGCCGTGGAAGTCGCCCCCCTCACCGGTTCGCGTCCGGTGGTCGACGAGCAGCGTGGCGTCTTTCGGGTGCCGCGGAGCGCGTTCACCGATCAGCGGGTTTTCGAGCGCGAATATGAAGCGATCTTCGATCGCTGCTGGCTCTACCTTGGCCATGCATCTGAACTCGCCGAGCCCGGCAGCTTCCTCACTCGTGTCGTCGCCAGGCGCGCTTTGCTTTTCACGCGCGATCGCGACGGAGAGTTTCACGCGCTCTTCAACACCTGCCCGCACCGCGGAGCGATGGTCTGCCGTGAACCGCGTGGCAAATCGCCCGCGTTTCAGTGCATGTATCACGGTTGGGTTTTTGCTTCTGACGGGCGGTTGATGAACCTCCCAGGTGCGTCAGGATATGCCGAGGATTGGAAGACCGACCCTTACAAACAAATGACGAAAGTTCCTCGTCTCCAGAGGTTCGGCGACTTCTTTTTCGTGAGCTTCGCGTCAGATGGCGAGGATCTGGCGACGTACCTGGCAGACGCCGGCGATTATCTCATGCTTGTGCAGGAGCATTCTCCCGACGGAATGGTGATCAGTGGCGGCACACAGGAGTACGCCATTCGCGGGAACTGGAAGCTGCTCGCGGAAAACAGCGTCGATGGCTATCATGCCGCAACGACCCACTCGACCTATCTCGAATATCTCAAGAACGCGAATGGCGCCCTGCACAACACTCGCCTCGAAGGATATGGGCGGGACCTGCACAACGGACATGCCGTCATCGAATATGCGGCCCCATGGGGCCGGCCGATCGCGAGCTGGGTGCCGCTATGGGGCGAGAAGGGTCGCGAGGAAATCGAGGCGATCTACGCGGACCTGACGCTCAGGTTGGGAGAGAGTCGCGCTGAGCGCCTGGCGCGGCGCAACCGAAACATGATCATCTTCCCCAACCTCGTCGTGAACGACATCATGGCGATCACGGTAAGGACATTCTACCCGACTGCCCCGAATCACCTTCACGTCAATGCCTGGTCACTCGCGCCTCGCGCAGAGTCCGAATGGCTGCGCAAGTATCGCTTGTTCAATTTCACCGAGTTTCTCGGACCCGGAGGGTTCGCGACGCCCGACGATGTCGAGGCGATCGAGAAGTGCCAGGCAGGTTATGCCAACGGCGCTGGTGCGCCGTTCAACGATATCTCGAAGGGTATGCTGCGCCCCGGTGGGGCCGAGTATGACGACGAACTCCAGATGCGAGCCTTCTGGGCTGAGTGGGATCGTCGCATAGCGGCGGCTGCGATATGACCAAGACCGACCACGGCGATGCGATGCTGCTGCAGCATCGGGTGGAGCAGTTCCTGTTCCACGAGGCTGACCTGCTTGACCGCTGGGAGCTTGAGGCTTGGGAGGGCCTTTTCGCAGACGAGGCGGAATATCTGGTGCCGCCGACCGACGTGGATGGCGACACTGCGTCTCCCGAAACATCACTCTTCTACGTTTTCGACGACCGCCAGCGCCTCCACGAGCGGGTCGTGCGGCTCGGAAAGAAAGGGGCCCATTCCGAGATGCCGCGTTCGCGCACGCGACGGCTCATCAGCAACGTGATCGTCAGTCGCGATGAAGCCGCGATCTCCGCCCGCGCCTCATTTGTCGTCTACCGCTCCAAGGACGGCGTCACCGACGCCTTCATCGGGCACTATCTCTACCAAATCGCTGAGCATGCGGATCGATTGATGATCAAGCGCAAGACCTGCGTGCTCGATCTCGAAGCCCTTCGGCCGCACGGCCGGATCAGCATCATCCTGTGAGGCGGCCATGAGCGAGCCCATTCGATTTCTAAGGCTGGCCTATATCGCGCTCGACGTGTCCGACGTCTTGGCGTCGGCCGCCTTCTACAGGGACCTGGTCGGTCTGGAGCAGGTGGTGCACGAGCAGTGCAGGATCCTTCTCCGCTGCAGTCGCAAACCGTTCGACCTGCTCCTCGTGCAGGGAAAAGAGCCGGGTCTGCGGCGCGTTTCCTTCGAGGTCGAAAGCGAACGAGATCTGGCTGCCGCGAGGCAACGTCTGGAGGAGGCCGGCCATCCCTGCAGGAACGTCAGTGAGAGCGAGGCCAATGACCTCCGCTATGCCTCGGGGCTGCGCTCGCGGGTCCCTTCCTCCGGCCTTGAGATCGAGCTGATCGTCGGCTTCAACGACGGCGCTGCCTACGCGCCGACGGTCGCGAAGATCGAGCGGCTCGGACATGTCGTCGTCAACACGAGCGAATTCGGTTCCGCGCTGGCCTTCTGGACCGGCACGCTCAATTTCGCCGTTTCCGACGCAGTGCCGGGCCGGATCGCGTTTCTTCGCTGCTTCCCCAACAAATTCCACCACTCCCTGGCCCTGATCGGAACCCCGCGTGATGGCTATAACCATGTGAACTTCATGGTGTCCGACATCGACGACATCGGGCGTGGCATGAACCGCATGAAGAAAGCAGATGTGCCGATCGTGTTCGGACCAGGACGGCACGAGCCGTCTGGGAGCATCTTCCTCTATTTCCTCGACCCTGACGGCATGACGGCAGAATATAGTTTCGTGATGGAGGAGTTCGACGAGTCGGATCCTCGCCCGCCGCGCGACCTCGAGCCGAAGCCCGAGGTTCTGGATACCTGGGGAAGCGTTCCCGATGTGCGCTTCGCTCGGACCGGTGCCATCCTGCCGGCCGAACATGGCTGATTCTGCTCAGCGTCTAGCGGGGAAGGTCGCAATCGTGACCGGCGCCGGGCGAGGCATCGGGGCGGCTATTGCACGCCGCCTTTTCGCCGACGGTGCACGCGTCATGGTCGCCGATTTGAACGAGGCGGCAGCCATGGCGGTGTGCCACGCTTTGTCAGACGATCCAACGATCGCTGCGGGGTTCGCCGGTGATCTCTCCGATCCCGAGACCGCGAAGAAGCTGGTGCAAGATACGACGGAGCGGCTCGGAGGGCTCGACATCCTGGTGAACAATGCGGGTGGAGGAATTCTCAGGCCATTCCTCTCGCACACGGTTGAGACATTACGCGCGACGATCGACCGGAACCTCTGGACCGCGATCTGGTGCAGCTATCACGCGCTTCCGCTGATGCGGGAGGCCGGGAGCGGACGCATCATCAATATCGGGGCGGATTCCGTGAGGAACGGCCTGGTGGATCACGCCGGCTATAATGCTGCCAAAGGTGGCGTCCATGGAATGACCACCGGCTTGGCGCGCGAATTCGCGCTTGATGGCATCACGGTCAACACCATCGCCCCTTGCGCCATTGTGACCCCCCAGTTTCGCGAGATCGAACAGTCGAACCCGGAACTTATCGCCCGGGTTGTCGAGATCATTCCGATGGGCCGAGCCGGCGAGGAGGACGAGGTGGCAAGCATGGCCGCCTATCTCGCCAGCGCGGAAGCCGGCTTCGTCACGGGCCAGGTGATCAGCGTGAACGGCGGGACGACAATGCTCTGAACGCCCGCGCCCCTTCTCAACTTCGAGGTGCACTTCCATGTCCAATCCTGAAATCGGCAAGTCGATCGTCGCGAGCGGAATTCGGACCAACTATATCGAGGAAGGCGCGGGACCACCCTTGGTCCTGATCCATGGCTCTGGGCCCGGAGTCACGGCGTTCGCAAACTGGCGCGGAATAATCCCGGACATGAGCCGCCATTTCCGCGTCGTCGCGCCTGACATGGTCGGTTTCGGATATACAGACTGTCCGCCTGACATCACCGATTTCACCCTGGACGTATGGGTCGCCCATATCGTCGGCTTCCTTGACGCGTTGGGGATCGCAAGGGCCTCTTTCATCGGAAATAGCTTCGGAGGCGCGCTCAGTCTCGCGGTCGCGGCAAGGCATCCCGACCGGGTCGAGAAACTTGTTCTGATGGGCGCCGCCGGCCTCGACTTTGAGATGACCGACGGACTTCGCAGGGTCTGGGGCTATGAGCCCTCGCTCGAGAATATGCGCCAGCTCATGGAGACGTTCGCGTTCAACAGCAGCCTGGTGACCGATCTAATCGTCCAGTCGCGCCATGATGCAAGCCTGCGCCCCGAGGCCCGCGCCGCCTATGAGCGCCTGTTCCCGGAACCCCGCCAGGAGAAGCTGTCTCGGCTCGCCACACCCGAGACCGCGATACGTTCGATCCCACATTCTGCTCTGATCGTGCATGGTCGAGAGGACGTCATCGTCCCCGTTGAGAACGCCTACCGTTTCTCAGCCTTGCTCCGGAATTCCGAGCTCCATGTCTTCGGGCAATGTGGGCATTGGACCCAGATCGAGAAACGCGACCGCTTCGTCGAGATCGTACTGCCGTTCCTGCTTCGAGAGGACGCTACGACCGGGTGAGGAAGTCCCACATGCGCTCGACAACGCCGCCCGCAAAGACCTTGCGCGCCGAAATTTCGTCGGGTGTCAGCAACCCCTCCTCCGGGTCGTCGAACGCTGCCCGCACCGAAGCTTCAACCCGAGCGGCATCTTCCAGAAACCAGGCCAGGGTGACGGCCCTGGGCAGCGTATCGGCGGCGACGAATGCGCCATTCCCACGCAAAACGATCGCACAGGCATCGCCCAGCGACTGTGCCATCGCATCGGCGCTGGCTTCGTCCCGCAATAGGCGGGGATCGTCCCACAAACGAAGGTCGTCGAAATAGGCGCCGATCCCGTGGCGAGGACGTGGCACGATCCGGCGTGTCGACAAGGCCATCAAAGCGGGTGGCATGATCCGGCAGATGCCGCCCACATCGGGGCGGAGCCGATAGATCGCCTGGTGCCCTCGGACTTCTCCGAGCACGCCGTCGGGCAGAGTTCCCGTCGTGCGAACGACGGCTCCGGGCTCGCTGGCGATCAATCCCATCGGCATGGCAGCGCAGACGAGAAACCGATCGGGAGCGATCCTGGCACTGCAGTGACCGTAGGCATGGACGAGGCCGGCCTTCGCGAGCGCGCGCGCCGCCTGCTGGACCAACACCTGTTCGTCTTCGCTCGCGGCTGCGTCGGACGCCGCGCTATGCCCGGTGGAAGACGCGCCGTGGCGGGCCGGCTCGTCGGTCATGGCGAGAGAAGCGCCTCGATTGGCGGGAGGTCGGAAGCGGACGCTTCAAACCCCGCGCCCGCGACCCAAGCGCGCATGCGCTCGATCGGCTTGCGCGCATCACCGACGACCGGCATGGCAAGCGCTGCGAGGCCTGCCTCACCTCGCTCGGCAATCAGGTGAGAGATCCGGCCGTTCAGAGCGCCCCGGAAGTCCTCGATCTCATGCGTTTCCGCCTCGGGGTCGAGCAACAAGGCACGGGCGCGCTCGACCGCTTCGGACAGCTCGCCAGGCTGGCCGATAGCTTCAGCCATCCGGATTGCATCCTCGAGCAGACGCCGGACGAGCCGGCGATGGAGCGGAATATGGGTGCGGATCATTCCGAGGGTTGCCATGGCAAGCCCGAGCTGCTCGGCCGCAAGACGATCTGCGGGGTCCAGGGCCGGTTTGACAGCCTGCTCAAGGGCTTTCAGGACGACCTGGAGTTGAAGATCGATGTCGGGAACCATCAGACTGCCTCCTCGAGGATCGCGCGCATCTGCTCGAGCAGGGGATAGGAGACCATCGCAAGCCAGCTGACCACAATGTCCTGATGGGTCTTGCCGCCGCGGGCGACCCGATACCCGGTGCCTGCGCAGATTGCGACCGACATATACGCCGCAAGGACACGGAAGTAGAGCAATCGCCGACGATCTACGGTCAGTCCTGACAGCTCTTCGTACCGTTCAAGATAGGCAGCCTCGGGAAGGAACCCAGCGAGCAGCGATTCGCGGCCATCCTCGCTCATATGGCTGAAGGCGCTCTGCATCGACCAGGCAAGATCCTGGTGCCGATCACCGAGGAATGACAGCTCCCAGTCCAGCCAGGCCGTGATTTTGCGCGTATTCTCGTCGAAGAGGAAATTGCCGTTGCGACAGTCGCCATGGACCAGGGATACGTGGTCGAGGATGGGAGCATTCGCAACAAGCCACTGATACGCGAACTCCATCAGCGGTTCGTCCTCTCGACGATCCTCCTCCCACACCCGTCGCCACCAGTTGACCTGATGGACCGTCGCGAGATTCGAACCCGGCACGGCCTTGTCGAAATGGGGCAAGGTCCCTGCAAGCAGGGCTCCCTCCCGATGCACACGGCCGATCTGTTCGAGAAACTGGGTTGCCAAGATCGGCCTCAGCTCCGGCCCGTAATTGAGCCCGATGCCGGTCACTTGCGTCGAGGGCAGGTTCGTCGGCCGCGTCACACCGTCAACGAAACCGTAGATCAGCGCCGGGAACGGTAGGTGCGTGCCCTCTGCGTCCACCCAGAAACAGGGCGGCACCGGCACCAGCGCCTCGACGGCCTGGATCACTTCGAACTCGCGGACGCGGCTCGTTTCGACCACGGACTCTGGCGGCTCCATGCGCAGCACCATCGCCGTCTTCTGACGGGTCGTGCCATCCCGGCCCTTCCAGTCCAATTCGAAGGCCACCTGGATCTTTGAAGCGCCGCCGGTCAGCCAACGGACTTTGGAGAGCGTGAAATCACCTCCGATCTCAGTGGTTATCAGAGAGTGGATCCCTTCTGCGATGCGCTCCAACGAGACTCCCTCATAACCGGGTCCCTTACGCAATCGCATCTTTCGGCTGAGCACACGATCCACCTCGGTTTCGACGGGATAGCGTCGTCGAACAGTCTCGATGAAGGCCTCGGTCGGCGCCGCCCGGTGGTCGACCCGCTCGACGAGAGAACGCGCGATGAAATCGCGATCAGCCATGAACCCCTCCAGAACATTCTATCTTAGGCGTGTCATCCGGTGCCGCGCATTTCGTGCGGCCCCTCACCTCCAGAACGCGCGCACGATCTCATCCAAGAATCTCTAATTCGCTGATTTTCGCCTCTTAGGCAGATCAAAAAAACGGGGCCGGAAGCAGAATTCCGGCCCCAGCGGGAGAGACGTTCAGGCCGGTTGAGCCAGAGGCGCGCGCTCCTCGAACCAATCCGGCCAGCCAGCGGCGCGGTTCTGTTCCCGTGCGAGCTCACGCTCTTTCGGCGTCGCGAGCTCATTGTCCCAGCGCTTGAGCGCGGGCTTGATGATCAGGTTGTGCCAGAGCGGTGGGATGAGCGCGGCGAAGAAGCATAGGAAGACGCTCGGCATCGGGATCCATTGCCGGTCGGGAACGAGCTGGTGAAACTTCGCGAAGCTGTCCGTGTGATGATCGGCGTGATTGGTGATCTCGTAACCCATAATCCGCGAAAGCGGCTTCAGGTGGTTCCAGACATGGCGCCGCGCAATCGGCCCGCCCTCGACGCGGGTGAGACCGTAATGCTGGAAGTAATTGAAGGACTCGATCCAGAACCGGGCAAGTATCATGCCGCCGAGCGCGGCGCAGTTAGCCCGCCATCCTCCGATCGAGAAGATCAAGCTCTGCATGACAAGCTGGGCGAAGACCGCTTTCCAGACGCGATGGTGTAGGCCATAACGGGCGCGGCCCTGCTTCTGGAGCATATCGGCCTCGGTCTGATTGGCCTCGATCGTGCTCTTGACCACGGCCTTGGCGGTGAAAGGATACAGGGATGTCCCGCGAGGCGCCGTGTCCGCATCGTGAACAGTCGCGACATTGATGTGATGGCCTACGACGTGGGCGATCTCGCGCGTGCAGTCGAGGTAGCAAACCTGGGCGTAGCGGCCGACGAAACGCCGGATCTTCCCGCGCGCGTGGTAAAGCTCGTGGCTCGATGGGACGAGTGGGACGACGCTCAGCCAGCCGAGCGACAGGATCGCGCCGACATATTGAGAGCCTGAAATCTCGGGCGACCGCGCGACCCAGAAGGCTGCCATCAGGTAGAGGCAGGGCGCTAGCAGGGTCGCGATCCATACGGGCAGATCGGAGACGAAACCGTCCCGCATCCGGCGTGGCTTCATGTCGTTCGGCATGATCGTGTCGATCAGCCCGAGGCCCGGCAGCGTCGCGATACCGAACCAGACCCAGTCGCCGCCGAGATAGAAGCTCGCAAAGGCGCCAAGCTGTACGAGCACTGGCAGATAGTATCGCAGCCTGTCCATTCATCCTCTCCGTTCTTGCGTATTGCATATACGCATTATAGGAATGGATCAAGAGAGGAGCGATCGTAAACCTGCTCACAGAAACGGCGCTTGAAGGGGAGAATCACGATGAGGCTTCACCGGACTGGAATGGAAATCGACGCGTCGCACGATGGGCGCCACGCACTGTCGGAGCACCCGCTCAGCCGCGAGTCGGTGCCTTATTGTGTCGTCCTTCCAGACGAGCAGATCGCGTTGTTTACCTACACCTGGGTCAACCGCGACAGCATGGCGGGCGCCGCTTTCGGTCTCTGGGGTCCGGGGGTCGGCGATCAGGCGATGGGCGCGCGCCTGGCGGACCGCCCGGTATCACGCACGATGGGGTTCGACGGTTGGACGATCGACGGCTTCTCGATGAGACAGGACCTGCAGTTTCGGACAGCACAGGTCGCCTGGAGGTCTGATGAAATCTTTCTCGAGTTCGAATATGAGGCGTTTCACCCACCTTATGCTTATTCGTCGCACGCTCAGGGTTGCCCGGCTTACGCGGCGAGCGATCGTATCGAGCAAAGCGGAAGGGTCCGCGGCCGACTGCGGTTCCGCGACAAGGATATCAGCTTTGATGCCCTCGGTCACAGAGACCATAGCTGGGGAACTCGCGACTGGGGCGCACTTCAGCACTACCGCTGGCTGCAATGCCAGGCGCCAGGCGACATCTCGGTTCATTTCTGGGAATTCTACGCGCTCGGACGCCGCCATGTCCGCGGCTATGTCTGCAAAGAGGATCTGATGGCGGAGATTGTCGATCTCGATTTCGATTGGGTCGGCGATGAACAGTTCAACCAGAGATCCTTCAGCGCAACCGTCCGTGATGAGGCGGGTCGCACAACCAGACTGGATGCCGAGGTCTTTGGAGTATTTCCGCTCGTCCCGGATCCCGAGTTCGTCCTCAATGAAGGCGCGGCCGCGATCACGATCGATGGCCACGCAGGCTCGGGGTGGGTCGAGATGGGATGGCCTCGAGCCTATCTCGACCACATCCGCAGCGTCGGGCTTTATGCCTGAGGTGAGCAAGACGCTGGCTTGCGCGGTTTCATGTCGTGCAAACTGCGCCGCTAGGCGACGCCGACCTGCGGTGCAAGCGTGCGTCCGTCGCCCAACAGTTCGGCGATGGACGGCAAAGTCGATGCCTCGCTATCGAGTCCATAGCCCGCGAACCACGCTCGGTCCCTGTCATGCTCTCGCCGAGCATGGAGAAGGACGATCGGTGTGATCTGGTCCCACAGATCGTCAGGGCCCACCGCAAGTCGGTCGATCGCCGCGGTCGTGGCGGAGGCCACTGTATTGCGGATCGCCCACGTCGCCCGAGCGCCGATCGGCCTGGCCCGTCCGGCCTCCTCCAGCGCTCGAGCGAGCGGGCCGTATGCTAGGGCGTCCGAAGCGACGGAGGCGAGCAGATCGCGGCCGAACGCGATGCTGTCCGCCAGGCACCGGGCGGCATGGCATTCAACGTAGCTCCACTGCTCGGCCATTATCTTGAGGTGGCCGACGGCCAAGGTTGCCTGCTCGCGAGCGAGGGGGCGATCTTCGGCGATCGCAGGCAGCACATTATCTTCGATCGCCTTGACGATGCTGGCGATGCGAACGTCGAAGTCCGGGATCATAGCGCCTCCGCCTCGATTATCCGAGCCATATCTGTGCAAAAGATGTGGCCGCACGACGCCAGCCAGGACAGCACGATATCCTGATGGTTGTTGCCGCGCCCCGCGACACCTGTTCCGGTGCCAAGGTTCATCACGGCGCATTTATATGCTGCCAGAACCTCGTAGAATGCGAGTGTTCTGAGATTGACTGAACGGCCGGTCGCTTCATGATAGGCTTCGATCAGTGCCTCGCGGGTCACGAGGCTGCAGGCAAGCGATTCCCCGTCTTCGGAGGCGGCAGAGAACAGACGCTGCACGATCCATCCGAGATCCTCGTGGAAATCGCCCAGATGAACGAGTTCCCAGTCGAGGATCGCGGTGATCTCGGCGGTTTCAAGATCAAACATGAAGTTGCCGGTTCGATAGTCGCCATGGACCACCACTGGCTCCTCGCAAGACGGCAGATTGCGCCGCATCCACTGTTCGACGAAGGCGAGGAAGGGCACAGGTGAAGTCGCGTCCTCATGCCAGGCGCGCGACCACCAGTTGACCTGCCACAGAGCCGCCTCCTGCGGATGGTCCGTCGGCGCGCTGAAATGTGGAAGATCCGCTTCCCGCCAGTCGAAGGCGTGGATTGCGGCAAGATGCTTGAGGAAATGCGGCAGCAGGCGTTCGCGCCAGGCTCGCGGAAAGGCTGTCCCGACCCCCGAGACGACCGTTCTTCCCTCGGTTGGAGGCTTGGTGGCGCCCTGGACGAAACTGGTAACGAGTGCCGGCTGGCCGAGCGAGGAGCCGTCGCCGTCAATCGCTTCAACCCGGGCGACTGGGACGACGTTTGCGATAGCGCGGAGCATTTCGCCCTCGCGCAATCGGCAGGTCTCGATGATCGACTCCAGCGGATCCACCCGCAAGACGTGGCGACGTGCTTCGCCGCCGGCATCGCGCGTATCGAAGATGAACTGTTCCTTCGAAGCGCCTCCGGGCATTCGTTCGAACCGATCGATACTGACTGACGCGCCGAACACCTCCTCAAGCCAAGGGCCGACGCGTTCCTTCAATCGGTCGCTGTCCAGCGTGCGATAGGGACCCGTTCCACGACGCGCCATCTTGCTGTCCATGAGCTCGGCTATGCGAGGTTCAATCGCTCGTGCTGCTCCATGCCTATCCGGGGCTTCCCGCGCATGCGTCGCCATCTCCAAGAGCCTCCAGCATCCATGCCGGCGCCCGTCGCCTTTGTCGGCGAAGTCGCGCCAGCGTCCTTCCCACTGACCCTAAATCGCGTATAGATGATACGCAAGGCGTTGGTGGAAGATATAACCGGCGGCCTGGTCAGAGCGGACCCTGCAGGCTCGCCACACAGCGGCCGGAGGTCGGAAGGGGTGCAAGAATGCTCATCGCCTACGAAATAATCGTTTCGGTCGTTTTCGCGGCGACGCTCGCATGGACGCTTCGGATGTCCGACCCAGTTGCGCTCGGCGCCCTTGTCGGCGGCTTCATGCTGAGCGGCTTCGATTGGCTCTGGTGCTCGCGCGGCTTCTGGAACGCGACGATCCCGTCAGGTCTCACGATGATCCCAGGGTTGGACGTGCAGGGATT
>Ga0157362_1000508_pt1 | contig 13398 bp, 15 predicted proteins | sample AttlaeALBM3_FD_111480 | JGI IMG/M metagenome (GOLD analysis project Ga0157362, IMG submission 111480) | Fungus gardens microbial communities from leaf cutter ant in Ribeirão Preto, State of São Paulo, Brazil - Atta laevigata ALBM3 | ecosystem: Host-associated > Fungi > Mycelium > Unclassified ... | reverse complement strand
GAGTGAAAATTGCAATAATAAAATATCGACGAGAAAATCGTCAATCTTTAGATATCACTTGTATATTATTATACTTCTATTGCACCTTCAAAGAGATACGTTCTCGCAGTCTCCGGACTTGGTAACGTTGTGGTAGGTATCAAACTTCCGCCGTGGTACCGAAATCCGGTGCTTAAAGACGACTTGCTGGACCAGACGCTACCGGAACGCTGCTTACCCTGTCGAGGAAACTGAAATCACAGAATCGTGTAAGAGTGAAGTTAATAGTGTTTTAGAGATAATCTTTGATAAATCATGACTTTAATAAAACATTCCGAAATTATGATCAGTATTCATAGTCAATTCTTATACATAAGACCTTAAGTACAGTCTCAAGATTGTATAACATCTTCCGTATTAACATCTTAAGACATTATTTAAGATGGTCTTAAAATAAAAACCGATCATGAATACTGATCAATATCTTCTATCAACATTCGTCGAGATCATAGAAATTAGAGCATTCCATCTAGCTAACTGCAATACGGTGCCACCTTCTAAAATCAAAAGGTAGCTCGCTTGCACGCACAAGAATCACGGAAGAAACCTAATAACATCACAAACAAGACATTGATTTTTTTTAATATGATAATAATTTAAATTATAGCGAAACGCGACATTGTTACCCTTCGATAAGGATTCTCTATGCGATCTGTCAGCGTCCAGTGTTCCTGTCTGATGAATGTCGAGATATCGATGCAATTCGAAACTACGGAAAGTTTCTGTTGTGCGATATAGATATATGGTATGTTATACATCCGAGTCAGTCTTAGGACTTTTTCTCCTAAAGAACGTGTTAACCATTCAATTCAATTTGAAATTGTTAATGCGCGATTAAGACATTCCAATGAGTTTTGCGTTGTCGGGCATCTATTTTATGGGAATGGACGGTGCTATTAGCGATGTGTGCGTTGCTCTCTACCAGATGTATCTAACAACTATGTAAGATTATATTAATTCAAGATAGATAATTTACATTGCCTTGCTCGACCTCGCTATCAGACACGGTGCTTCGGAAGGAAGCTTGGTGCGCTTGCCGAAAAGCAGGATTAGTGATAATGCTACCTCCGTCAGTGGATAAAGCTTCGCTGCTCCCCGTTCCACCACCCCGCCCACTCTAAAAAAACACATGACAAAACACGTGTGCGTTGCATGTTACAATCGAAAATTGAGCATTTTTGTGATGCTTTTTTTCTCTCTTCATGTTTACTAGCTTTAAAAGGACCGTCAAAGAAACTGCCAGGCCGAATAATACATTCTCTAATAAAAAAAGAAAAGAAGAAGTGATATTTCTCGTCTGTTTTAGGAGGGGGGGAGGAGATGTATTTTTATCAGTTTCAACAATTATATTTGATCGCGCCTGCAGGATCATTGCGACACCCAAGTAGGACTATTAACCAACTTGAAATTTGAGCTTGTGATATCGAAATATATTTGTACATTAAAAAAATTCTTTCTACCTCCGAGTCGAATGAAGTGAGCTTGCTTAGAAATTTCCCTTTCTTTGTGAACATGTCCAGGAACATGTCCGTCGTCGATTGACTTGTATCTCCCGATGGTGCCTGTGGCGCATCCAAATGCACTTGCGGTAGTTCTAATATTTAAAAAAAATAATTAATTACTAATTTTTGTATATTTATTTTTGTATAATTATATATTTATTTAAATTGTTGAATTACATTTTTTGATCAATCAATTCTATGTCTATTCCAAAATTAACAAGATTATTTATATAAAATAATTAATCTTATTTATCGCGATAATATTGAGTAATTAAAAACATTAAATATCAAAATTTTCAATAAAAAATATCTTAATAAATTAAGAATTGATAGAAATTTTTTATCGGTAATGTGCTCAAAGACGTACCCGATTTTTGCGTAGGATCCAAGAAGTCAGGTTGATTCGGGGATTGCGGGGATTTTAGATTTTCTCTGCTACCGAATGGGCTAGACGCCTACGAAATGAGCGCTTTCTTTTATCATCGAACATCAAAAATTATATACACATGTACACATAATATGAAAGTGTTTAAAAAATAAAAAATGAATTTCGAATTATGCTACTTTAAAAAAAGTGTTTTTTTTTATTATACCTGCGACATCAGAGAGCTGTCGAAGCCGCTACCTTCGGACAGATCTTTACTCCAGTAATGTGTGTGAGCGATTTCCATCAGTTGGAAGACAGAAGCCATCCCGCCTAGTCCGAAATTATTATACGTATGCGCGAGACCGTGCGTTACTGCTTGAAGGCACTTTAACATTCCCTTATACACAGGCTTTGATATGGCCTGGTAAGAAATTAAAGCAGACACATAACATAATCAAACAATATTCTATTTATTTCGAGGCAGAAAAAAATGTCACGTAAGTTTAATAATAGTACTTGATAATCTCTATCTAATTGATATATTAAAAATTTACCACATCGTCAATGTGATCGTTCGGACTGATCTTCCTATTAAGACCCTTATTTAGCTTCGTTACAACTAAATCCCGATAATTTTCATCCTCCATTAATTTCTTTAATCTATTCAATTTGAGCCAACCAACACCTTCACCAGCCAATACTTGCGTCACCACCTACAAATTTCACCGAAAAATCGTAAAATTAAGATTTGTTTTTCATGTAACATTTACGAATACTTGCATCATTTAAAAAGGCTTGATTGTCGCTATTTGTGCTGGAACGTTCTGCGTTTTGCATTCTCTGCGCATCTTCTTGATTAACTTTGTGTGTGGAATGTTTTATTAACGAGGAACGCTCTACCAATCCTGTTTTTCCTACAACTATTAAACGTTCGCGTTGAATTTTATCTTTAAATGTAAGAATTTAATTAGAAATGGTTTGGTATTATCATTTACCTTTAGGAAATGGTCCAAGAATTGGATTGGTCTTCTCTTTCGATTTCTGATTTTGTGGAAAGAAGCTACTGCCTCGATTGGAATTATTTTTACTACCTGGAAATCGAATAATTTCGATATATTTAAGAATGTGCATTTATAATAATAACCCATTTTAATAATTAAAATTAAATAATAGATTTTAATAAAAGGTTTAATATTGAATAACAAATATTTTTTTTAAGAGACGGAGATAAAATTTATTAATATTAATTAACACCAACATGATATGTTTTAAATTCACATTATTATGGTATTGATAGAAACAGAGATTTTAAATCCACACCGATATTTTTTTAAAGTGCAGAATTTTAATTTAAATTATAATATTAATATATTGCAGTTTAATAGTTCAATAATTGAAAGTAAGATTGCGAAACATACCGAATAAATCGCTGAACATGCTGCTAGTCTGTGCGGCGAAGCCGTTCAGATCGCTGCTAATATTGCTGAAAAAGTCTCGTCCAACTCCACCTCGAGAATCAGACGCGACCAATTGATTACTGATCGAATCTTTCCGCTGCTGCATATTGGGAGATTGCGGCGAATGTGTGGGTGATTGTTGCGACTCTCCAAGACCCTAAAAGCAAATGTAAAGATTGCATTTGATAAACCAATTTCGAAGATCAGCGCGAAAGATTTAAGATGCTTCAGCGCGATCTTCTATCGGAACTAAGATATTACTCACCTTGAGCAAGCCTTTCTTTGCGGCGGCTTCTTTAGCACTTTTTGTCAAATCTCCCAATGTGCTCTTGCCGACATACGTCAGATCATCCAGAGTATTTTTACTAACACCCGCCGCGGTTTTGCTCGCCTCCAGCGCAGTTTTCGATACCTCTTGCACCGATTTGGTGGCCTCACCCATCGCTTTCTTCGTTTGTTGCGTCAACTATGATTTAGAAAAAAGAAGACAACTAAGCATTTCATATATTTTATGTATAACGTAACATTTTACAAAAACGTACTTGCTCCAATGGCGCGAATAGACTGTCTTCGCTTGCCTCTGTAATTTTTTCTTTTGCCTGCTTCAGCTGTGACAAATAGAAAATTAAATAAATAAATAACTACTGTCGCATTTATAATAATAAAATATGATACAATTGATTCGATAAAACTAGAGAGAACGAATATTAGCAATTTATTGCGACGATTGCTTAAACAGAGAATCATATATTAAGGATATTGAGCCAATATTGTATTAGTAAATTGTGCTAGAAGCAACTGGGCCAAATATTTTATTATCACGCTTCACCTTATCCATGTGTGCAAGTAACCCATCCTGGCTGCTCTGTCTAGTTTCGCGCATTAAGTCCTTCGCCTGGCTAGCAATCTGTTCGAACAGAGAACCCTGTGAGCCCTGTCGAAGAACACCGTTTCCGGTAGCGGTACTATTACCGCTGCCACCGCTGTTCTGTCGTTGCACCAAGTTATCGTTGCTAGATTTCTGCATGATCGTTGGTCCTGCCGATGCCTGACGTTGAAGCTGCATCGCTTCGTGATGCTGAAGCTCGGTGGTGGTAACCGCGCTTATCTGTCGTGGCAGGAGAGGCCCACCAGCGGTGTTGAAGCTGGAAGCTCTCGCTAGGACGTTGCCAACGCTTGGCTGACGCTGTAGACCCGGTCCCGTGGGTGGTACCTGGAAAAAAGTACATGAACGTTTATAATTGTTCTCAACTATGAAAAAACAGACAATCTTTTTATTAGAAAATAATGGGAAAATCGGAGGTTCAAATCATCAATAATCCCGCATGTCTCTGAAAAATTCTTTTCTCGAAAAAAGTCAGTTGAAAATAGAAAAATGCTTGTGTAATAAGTTGCTTCTGGGAAATTATTATTAATAAATTCATTATATATATATATATATATCACAATTTTATTTCAATAGAAAACTTTTAAGGCACACGGGATTGCAGCAGAAAGAACTCCAAGACTTTTATACTAAAAAGAGTGTTTTTTTTTCTGAAAATATTACACATTTATAATTAACAAGATTTAATAAATATCTATCATAGTCTCAAGATTCAAGATATGAGTAATAAAGTTAGTCATGCTTCAATAGAAGATGTCACGTTGAAATAATATAGAGTTAGGATAAAAACAATTTGTCTAGATAAAACAATTTGTATTTGACAATACAAGTAATAACTACAAAAAGAGCTGTACTTTTCATTGTAATTTAAATAGTGCATTATCTCTGTGTATACTGCATATACATGTGTTGAAAAGATCAAAATCGTGTGTCTTACAATCATTTTAAAGTCAATGAAACATAATCGTATATAGACGTATATCGACAAGAAGATGAAAAGATATATATGTAAATGTATCTGTAAATGTATATTTTATGTACGTTTTACGTGTGAATCGCATGAGAAATAGACACTAGCATCAATGCAATAACGTATCTTCAAAGAATAACATGAAAAAAATATGTGTATCATAATAAATCTCATTCGTTCGTTTCATGCTAAGAAGAAATGATGCGAAATACGGACTGAAGATCAGACAACTATATATATATATAATAGACTTCACGCAATCACATACTTAATGCCAGCTGTGGAACGTGAATGGCGATTACCATAATGTTTGTGTTTTCAAAGGCGAACGTGCAAAGAATACTCAAATGATGGATATATCTCATAAAAAATATCTCAAACGAATGTCAATTAATCGTAAAAACAATAATGCACCTTTAAAATAAAATGCAAATCAGAGATGAGAAGCTTTAACATTCTCCTCAAACAATATTTTTAACGAGAAATATGAATTAAAAAAAAGGAGAGAGAAAGATGAGAGAGTGATAGGCAAACATTTCACTCTGTGAAAATTATTCCTTCCAATTCGATTTCATTCTATCATGCATCAACCCCCAAATGATACCAAGGATGCGTTCCACTTAACATTCGCAAGCAATGCTTGCGAGCATCATTTCACCTTTGTTGTCATCCAATGTTAAATAAGGATGAAATGATGCATGTGAATGTTGCAAACATTAAACTGAACACATCCCAAAGTGACACTCTCGAGGAGATATTCGAAAGTGACAGAATTAAAGGTACATATGAAGATGACTCACAGGAGTGACATATCTACTGATACGCGAAGTCCTGTGAGGTGTGGTAGGACGTTCAGTATCGTTGAGCGAAGATTGAGTGCCTAAAGATCCCATGCTTATCCCTGTGAACTGTCCTACCGAACTTTGTGCGCTCAGGATAGTGCGCGGTGTTATTGTCGACGCGGAGTCTGACTCAAAGCTACCACCCTCCTCTTTATCCTATAATCAAGCTATCCGTTAGCGTACACCGGAGATGCCATTTCGAGATTTAACGCATAACGTAACACGTTATGAAAGTATTTCGTAGATATCGTATTTATGCACGAATCATTATTGTGGGCCGATTTATAGAATTGAAAAATATCTACGAATTTTTTATTTTAATTCGATGTATGTGAAACCTTCAATGATATTATATCTGTTACCTATTATTATAAAATTGAAATACTATTAATGGATGTTATAGAATCAAGAGATTTTTGTTATTTCAAATTTTTAATTCTGATATCGTGCATGCGACATGATTTATGTCATACGATGTAAACTATAATTACATGAAATATAAAGTATCATTTAGCATATAGAAAATAGTGCATTTAAAAAAAGAGAAAGAAAAAAAATAAGAGAAGGAGTCAGGGAAAAAATTTGTGTACTTACGTTAGTAGACTGCGAACCCTCGAGAATTTTTGGATTTAACTCAAGCTCGGAGTCCCTGTTAAAGCTCGGGCTACTGAGATCGCTGTGACTAGAAGACGTGCTCGGCGGACTCTCGGGTCGTATCGGTGAATCTTCCTCCACCCCGGGATATTGCAAAGAACTTGGTGGATTGTAAACGTTCTTCGGATCCACTGAGAGCGACATTTGTTGAGGCTGACTCACTTGCGGGCAATTGTACCCTGCGAAAAGTAATTGAACAATAATACTAAAATTGAACATTAAAACTTGAACATTAAAACTCATTTTAATTAAATATAAAATTTCTTTTATTTAAAAATATTTTAATTGTATAAATGCTTTAAATGTTAAAATGCTTTACTGCTTTAATATAATTTTTAATTTAAATTTTTAACATTAAGTACCCTTTTTACTTTTTTATAAAGCACTCACCCGGCGATAAATCCGACGATGCCATCTCAGAGACGAAATCGCTCAGGGAGGAATAAGAGGAGCTGGTGCTTTCGGCGCCCTCAGAATCGGAGCCACTTTCGTCTGTAGGCTGAGTCTCATGTTCCCTCATTGCTTTCAGAGCGTTCGCCAGCGAGCTACCGGAGTCCCAGACAGGAAAATAGATTGGCTCGAGATTAGTCGCGTACCAGCGCGGCTTGTCGCCGATTTGCGCTGGGTCGAACACCCCGGTCTGTACTCGGAGAAAGGCCACATTGCTTGGCGTGAGGGACCATTCGGCCAAAAACTCGACTGCCTGCGTGCGCGCGAATCTGTTAAGGAAGCTGCTCTTCCTGGGTCGCGAGCGAAGGAACGAGTTGATTTGGAAGGCCACCACTGGCCGGGGGTATAGTCGCAGGGTGCGAGTGTGCTCGGTGAAGTTGGCCAACAGGTTCTGTGAGTTAAAGAATCGCACCATAGCGACCCGCGTGGCAATGTCTACTGAATCCACGTCGTTTCCATAGATGAAGGGATTGAAAGGTGCCGGGCTCTGTCCGGTCACCTTCGGCGGATACGGACCGGCTAGTCCGGATCCACCGATTGTCTGTGACATTGACGGCCGACGAGGTGGACTCGATGATGAGCTCATGCTAGACGAATTCAACGGAGTATGCTGAACATGTGAGCACTGATCGATGTTCGGTCTGTGCTTCGTCGATGTTACACTGTAAGATTTATTGGTACTATTTTATTATTAGCATTCTCAGCGTTGTAAAAATATTTAAAGTTTAAGTAGTGGCGGTACTTTACTATTGATAAATAAATATATTTGTCGATAATTTTTATTCAAAGAAAAATACAAATCGTTTTTCAACTACATTCTGTAATCAAAATTTCATTTTTATTATTAATAATTTTATTGTATTAAGCTTTCATTAAAAGACAATAGGTGATAATTATATTGACATACCTTAAACTGGAAAGATGAGAGGTTGCGCTTTCTCTTCTGCTCGGCGCCTGAAAAGACAGACGCATCGAGATATCTTGCGAGGGCAATGGAGGCCCTGACATACTGGCCATCGCCTAAAAATTCGTCAAAGTAAATTAACAATTCGTTACAATACTTGTTGCTCATTGCTACTTCGTTGCTGCTTCTACTTCTACTTCGACTAATAAATTATCTACAAACAAAAAGTGGCGAATTGGCAGTTATAAAAAGAATTTTCCGATATCGACTATCAACTTCTAATTCTTGAAAAGCAAACCAATCTTTTATGGATCTCTCTAATTTATATTTGCTACTTGTAATTATTTACAATATTATTTTATAGCATTAGCAAATGTGTGTGGCTGTCATCAACCTCATTCTATATACGATTCTAAACGTGATAAATCATGCATGCGACTAACTACAAAATAAGGGATACGCCACTAAGCGGACTGAGAATTAATAAAATATTTACACTAGAGCCAACTTGATCCATCAGTTGCATTGCCTGTACATGAGGGTAAAGAGTCATTAAATACTCTTCATCAGTCAGCTTCGTAAAAACGAAAGTGTATATGTATATCGCCGCTTAAATGCTGACAAAAATCTCATTACCTGCTTCAGATGATTCTTCAAGATGGTACCCTCTGGTTCCGGCAAAGGTGGCAAATTGTCTTCGCCCAAAGCGCCTGGCGCCGTTATCTTATTGCTATCTAAGTCTACCAGCCAGATATCATCGGGCATCTTGAAGTTCTTTTTGTACAATAGGAAGGACGCAGGTATTCCGATCACAAAGGGAGTCGGGGCAAGCAACAATTGTTCCGCGCAGCTCATGCACGTGGGAAGTAAAGGTATTGCGGGAAACATGTATTCCAACGGGTAGATCATCGTGACAAATGCCATGACCGACATGGACAAAGCGTTATAATCCCGTGACTGAAGTACAATCTGAAAGGAAGAATATCATTCTGTTTTGAAATTTTAACTCTGGATGTTTAAGGTACAAAAAAAGCGCTTTAATGAAAAATCTATACTTTATACAATAATAATAATTAGAAGAATTAGAAAAATACATTTTATATCTTTTCAATATTATTTTACACTTGTTTACCTTGTTTTCCAAGAGAATCAGCGTGAGGACCTTCAAACATATGTCGACGCCGAGAAGTTCCAATGGCAGGTGCAGAGGAAAATCGATCAGGGAGAACCTGGTATGGTCTGGCAAGGCGAAACACAGTGGGGGTTGCAGGCTCGATGATATTATCTCAACCTCGACGCGTGTCTTTGCTGGAACGGGTACGGGGCTGCTGAGTAAACGCAGTATCCATGTCTCAATTTCGCGAACATCATGAAGTACGATAGACGGCGTATCGCCCAGAGCCTGACCCGTCAGAACACTCCATACTGTATCTCTGCAACGGAGGAAGTTCAATTGACGTAGAAATTTTTCACGCTCTTTTTCTCATTTTTAGAAATTGTGAAGCATTATTGAAGCAGAATTGATAAAATTCGAACACACCTATTGGTCTGCCGAGAAGCTCCCACTTTCTGCGGCGAAAAACTCTCGTTACACGCGTCGATGATCTTCTTTAGAACGAAAAGACATTCTCGGAACATCGAGAAGAACGGATGATGAGAAATTATGCATAGTGAAGTCAAGGAATGATTGCGAATCCTCTGTGAGAAAAATTATAAAGTTGTTATTGGTGGACTTTAACATTGTCTTAAAATGTAAAATTATATATTGTTCTCAATCCTTCTAAAATACTTTTTAAACAAATTAATTATTAATCCTGATGATCTATTAAAATTTACTATATAATTATATCGTTTGGGACAATATAATTAAAAAATTCTAAAAACTAAGAAATAAAAAATTTTCACAGAAAGAAAATCTTAAATTATATTAACGGATGAAGAATCAAATATCAGAGAAAAAAGTTTAAAATAAAATATTAGTAAGAAAATATATGACATTTTGGATCAAATAGATTCGAAAAAACCAGAAGAATCAATAAAGATTGTTTCTAGTGGTGTTATATTAGTGGTATCAACCTGACGTCTTCGAGATGCACGTGGCGAAGGGGAATGACTGCCGCCGCTCTCGCTATCTCCACTCGGTGCAATGAATTCTAATCTCGGGGCGTGAGGTACCTGCGGGGTGTCTGAATCTCTCCTGCTACTAGAGCAATCTTTCTCAGAGTCACTAGGACCCACTGCACTGCTCCTATAGTCGCTATAACAAACGGCTAGAGATACAGTCTTATAAACGGAATAATCTGTCAAGTGCAAATTGTATACGCGCGAATCATTCGGGTTGTTTAAAACAAGAATCTTCTCTTAAAAATCTTCATTTCTAAAGAATTAATTATTTTGAAATCTCTTCATTTTGAGAAACAAGAAATTTCGTCGTCTTTTATAACTGTCTTTTTAAACTGTATAAAATATAACTGCGCCGAGATATATTGGAATTCTATTTCAATTTTTTTATTAAATGTAAAAATTAAAAGAAGGCTAATAATTATAAGCCATTTCACCTAGAAAAAGCGGAATCCGTGCTTCTCTCCATGCTCTTCCTCCAGCTTTCTCTACGAAACGTGGTATTGTACTTTTCTCTCTTGAGCGAAATTCCCCCGCTAGCCACGATCCCTGCTCTTTCGGTAGGTCGGTAGAAATTCACACAGATCCCGTAACGCGTTTTTCCTGCGTTTTGCAAAATATTTGTAACGTAGTACGGATACTTGAAAATCTCACGTGCGACGCAATATGAACGCATACGAACCTGAATCTTTATCGGTGAGGGTGAAGGTAAAGGACGTTGCCTCTCGTAAGGCCGTGCGCTTTGGTCCCACGCTACTGCAACCTTCCGGTTGGCAGAAGTACACCATATCCAGAGGCAGAGGAAAATCCTTGTGATCCTCCACCGGATATCTGCGTAGCAACTCCGGGACCTGTGTTAAATAAAAGTCATTATTTTCTTTCCCTAAATTGTATTTTATCAATTATTTTTTTATATTCCAATTTTTCGAAGGTACAGCTTATAGTTTCGCAAAATCCATTGGACGCATATTAAAACCGTTGTATACAAATTAACATAAAGATGTCACGATTTACAAATATAAAAACAGATTAAACCATGAAATACATTTTAATCCTCAAGTACATTTTAATGTACTGTTAAATATTTGTAATTTATAATTCCAAAATTTTACATAAAATTTTGCAAATACATACTCTAATATTAGATTATTAGATTATTAGATTATTACTCGCATCAATTGTTATACCTGTACGGGCTGACGAGAGGCAGCAGGCATCCTGGCCCCCACGATGGCGAGATAATCTACCAATCGGGGACACAGGAATTTCTTCTGTATATCCATAGCTATGATCTATGTATGTAAAGCTATGTCACCGTTGTATACAGTGTATACAGGACATCCGAGCTGCTGAACTCTCTTCAGGATCGTTTCCAGCTTGAATCATGATTGTACCATTCTTTCGTTTATTTATCCCACCTGTAAATAAAGAGTTAGAGATTGCAATTAATTGACATCCCTGTCTGACTATTTGCTGAATTGTCCAGATTAATTAAACTTCCGCTACAATTATTCTCGAGCGGAATGAATTTGAGTAGATAATATTCGTTTCTACTTCATTATTTTTAATAAAATATTTCTCGGCTAACATGGTAACAATATTTTTTCTTTAAAAGATATCTTAAGAATAATCATATTTTTAATTAAATTTCATGTTATAATTTAATATTTTTAACTAAATTTCATGCTATAATTTTTTTAAGTTAAAATTAAAATTGTCGTATTGCTTCTCAAGTTTTAATTATACTACATAGTTATCTTGTTTTCATAAAGCTTCAATCTAAGTAACATTTGTTTATCATGATAAGGCCAAAATGAATAATATGACTGAAATTTGACAAAGTTTTACTGAATTTTATATCGATTTAATGCTATTTAATTATAACATTGCGTGTTACTTGGAAAGTTAATATTAGAATCATTAAATGATCCATTTTAATCTTTAAAAATTATATACCAAAGATTAAAATAACTGGACGTTTAAAAGAAAAGATTATTTATTCTTATATTTCAAAATCTTAAATTTTAGTTACAAAAGTGAAACGTTGGGTGTTAACGAATCAATTTCTTTAAAGCAATGATTGCGAAGGGCGGATGGGTAGAAAGGAAGAAAGTTTCACTGAATTTTATATCAATTTGACGTCATTGTGACATTACTTGTTAAGTTAATATCAGTATCATTAAACGTTAACTATTTTAATCTTTGGAAATTATTCAAATTACACACTAAAAATTAAAAAAAGAAGAGATTATTTATTGTCATATTTATTATTGTCATAAAATCTTAAATTTCAGTTACCAAAGTAATCGAGATGATTGGCGGTAATAAATCAATTTCTTTAAAGTAAAAGGCGAATGGGTAAAAAAAGCCGGAGCGCAGCAGCCGATTCGGACGAGATTTCAGAAGATCAATGATTCCGAAAGCCCAAAAAGGATATCTGTGTCACCGTGTCGGGGGTAAAAGGGAACAAGGGAAAGAGCGTGCATGCGCGTGGCATGTTTAATTCCGATATCGAACCTTATCTTGTATTTCGCGCCGTGGCGCAACGTAGACGGGGACGACAGAGTCATGTGCACGAAGCCACGTATTTCCGTGTTCGATTATACCGCCGACGTATGACAGACGATTACAGACTGAAACTGTATGTGGTCGCTTGATTGTCGCGGAAAAAGAACTGATCCGGTAACAAACGAGATCCGATCTTTCCGATATCGTCCGAACGTTTTCTATCTGTTTTTCTAACTCCGGGGTTTTAAACATCATCTAGACGATCCTCAAAGAACTCTTCTTTTTTTGTCTTTTTTCGGTGCATGAAAGAAAGAATTGATCGAAAAGTTCAATGCGACATTCAGTGATTTAATCTGTGTTCCGTTAATAATTTGAAGAATTCAATGAGAAAATCGCATTTAATTCCCATTTATTCTCATCTTAATTTGAAAATTTCATTTAAATCCCATTTCTCAGGTTCATTAGAAGAAAACGCATTATGTCACTGTGATAAATCTTCCATTTTTGAACCGATAAATTGGATGATGATGGAAAACTTGAGACAGTCAATCTTGAAGTTAAGACATTTATTTGCAAACTCATTTTCTCTCAAGTCTTCAAAAAAAGAATAGAGCGCGGTGACATTAATTGAACTCTTCGATTTTAAAGGAATATCATTCATACGTATGTAGACAGTTTGATAAATCAGTGATTTTTTT
>Ga0157362_1000507_pt1 | contig 13400 bp, 18 predicted proteins | sample AttlaeALBM3_FD_111480 | JGI IMG/M metagenome (GOLD analysis project Ga0157362, IMG submission 111480) | Fungus gardens microbial communities from leaf cutter ant in Ribeirão Preto, State of São Paulo, Brazil - Atta laevigata ALBM3 | ecosystem: Host-associated > Fungi > Mycelium > Unclassified ... | reverse complement strand
TATTAATAAAATCAATAAAACAGCAATGAAAATGACAATTTCAATAGTAATTTAAATTTGTTTTGAAGATCCCTACAATATTATAGAAAAAATTGTATGGTGCTATTTAAAAAATTTAAGGTGATTATGAAAAATCTTGATTTTTTATGAAAAAAAATTTTTTATATTTTTTTATCGCGTGTTGTAGCCTGTGTGAAACAGATATTGACCTTTTAACTTTTTTTTAACTGTCGAAAGTATCTGAGAAATTGTATGGATGGTGAACATCCTATATATGTATATAATAATATTAATAATGATGTAAAAAAAACAGTACATTGCTGACTGCATTATGAATCGAGAGTATTTATTTATCATTAAGTTGTAAGGTATAATCAGGGAATGGAAAGTTACTTTTTAAAAATAACAAGTTACCGAGTAGAAAAAGTAACAAGTTATCATTACTTTTGTTATCGATTTTTAAAAGTAACTCGTTACAGTTATCATTACTCGAGAAAGTAACTTTTTGTTACTTTTTCGTTACTTTTCTAAAATCGACTACAATCACAGCGGATAGGTATCTAGGGGCTTTCTAGTCTCAAGCGCTATAAATAACTTGCGTTCAATCGAACCGTGTCTAATCATGTGCGAAGTAACGATAAAAGTAACTATAAAATTCATTACCATTATCAAAAAAATGTAACTACCGTCACAGTTATCAAAAGAAAGTAACGCAATTACCAGTAAAATTAAAAAAACTTGTGACTGTAATTTCGCTACAAGTAACGAGTTACTTCCATTCCCTGGTTATAATATTATACTATTAACAAGCAGACAAATTATGTTAAAAAGAAATATAATAGAATGTAAAATGCCACTCATTATGCCAAAAAATACTATTATTAACAGATAGAGTTTTAATGTTGTCACATCTTAGCTTTGACGAAAAAAATTTCCATAGAATAATCAACATTTTATTAAACAACAGATACTCCTTAAAATTAATTTTTAATATCATCAAAAAAGATTGCTCAAAAAATTTAGAGAATTTTTAATATAAAAAAAAATTGCTTACAAAATTTAGAGAAATCAAAATAACAATGAAATTCACACGAATAATAAAAAATAGACAGACATAAATAACTACATTTTTCACGATACCTTATATTCCATCTATCTCAGAAAAATTAAAAAAATTTTTCAAGGACAAATAAAGCAATTTGACTCGCTTACGGGAGATTAAACAAGTTTAACTCTTTCATTGGAATTCAAAAAGATAAATTAACGTCACTTTCACAAATCAACGTGATTGAAATTTGTAAATGTAGGACATAGAACAGGAGGACATAGAACTATTAGATTTATTATATGATCTATTTAAAAAAGTTTGACATTTTCACAGTTTGACATGAAAATGTCAAACTGTGTTTTATTTCCTGTCATATATAATTTTTACATGTTTGTATCTATTTACTTATTATTATTTATTCCCGTTACATTATCTATGATCACCGATAATTGTTTTTGACTTCTCACATACTCTTAGAACATCTTGTTAACATGTTTTATTTAACAGATCATCATTAACAATATTACATAAGTTTTTTTAACTAATCTAACTTATAGATACGATAGATAACATTAAAATCACATTATGAATGTATGTTAACGATACTCCAATTTTATTATATTCTATCTCTTACATTTTATTATATTATACTAACGATTTTGTCATCACTGAAGAAGATCTAATCGAATGGATTGAAACATCTATAAGATCGTCCTTTTTAAGATTTAAATATATGAATTTACATGTTCTACAATTCTAACATGTGTTGGCTTGCATTGACTGATTTCACATTTATCCTTGGATTTATTCGTTCGCCTTGATTAAATTTGAGAATTATTTGCAACAGTTTTGTTTCAAGTACTTTCTTAAATAAAGAAATAATTGCCCCTAAAAGTTTTTTCATTTAATCTTGTAATATTTTTTATTGTATTAAATTATACTGACATAATTTTTTTGTATCTATTTAGTTGTATCTATATTTCTTTTCAAAGTAATATATTTGATTGAAATATTTAATTTCAGTAATTTATTATGATATGGTATTATATTTATTGTAGGTGTTGGTAGTGACTCACTCGTTAGATGAATTATTAAAGGCAGCTAGCGCAAAATTTGAAATAACTGCAAAGAGAATTTTTACTTCGCAAGGTGGTGAAATTGATGATATTAAGCTTATTAGGTAAAAAGCTTGTTTATTTTTATATTTTGTTTAGATATAATAATATTTAGACATAAAATTTTTTGGATTAATAAAATATTTCTCAATTTTTCTTTGCAGAGATGATGATATTTTATATGTTTCAAGTGGGGAAAATTTTATACATACAAGTAAAATTTTGAGCCATAATCAACTAAGCAGGAATTCAGAATGGATTACACTGAATGTTGGAGGAAAATATTTTACCACAACTAGGAATACTTTAACCAAAAAAGAACCTATGAGTATGTTAGCAAGGTATATTATCTTTTTCTAATTAATCAGCTTCTATTAGGATGGATGTATGGTGCGCGCACGTGTGTGTGAACTTTAAATTAATATTCTCATACTTTTTTAAGATCAAGTGAGAGAATTAATGTGTCAGAACAAATAAATCGTGTAACGTGTAATAAAAATATCTCAACATTAAACCAATACAGAAGATATTCACATAAACATTCGCATAAATATCATTTTATTGATTTAACATTAAAAGGACTGAAAGAAGGAGCCAATTTGGCTCCTTGCAAAATTCAAACTAATATAACTTTTTCAATTTTGCTTCCATGTGATATTCTTTTGTGACTTCATCATTTTTCATGTTTCTTAATTTTAGTAAAAAAATTTTCAATTATATAAAATGGTTGAATTTTTATTTGTCTACCTAGAAAGATTGTTACGCGTTAGACCCAATTTGGCTCCTTTATCCGATCCAATGTTAAAAAGTACAATATACGTTTCGACTCAAGTGTCAGGTCATAATCAATCACAAAGTTAGATTTACATTCAAATTAAGCTTTGTCATTAGTACAATGGTTATATTTTAGAATGAACTGTCGTAGAGCTTGTGGGATGCACGGTCAAATATTAGCAGAGCTTCATGTTATCAGTTTATTCAATAATAAAACAGCTCAACGAAAGCATATTAATTTTAACATCTGTCACAAGATTGTCTCACTTTAAATTCACATTGTAGTTAATTGATATTCATTCTTTATCATGTAAGTCAATTTTATATAAACAACATTTATATAACAATGAAGTATAATATATTCTATAATTTATTGTTACAATTGCTTTTTTATTTATAAATTTCTACGATTTTTTAAATCAGAATTTACTATTTTATTGTTGAACAAGTTATTAAGCTAGTCTAAAGTCTTTAAAGTGTGTTTTTTATGGCTGAACTACACTTTGGACACTTTTGGAACTTAAAGTGAGGTAGATATATTACGTTTGTCGAAAGCGAGAAATAGAGTTCTAGTGCAGTCTAATGCAGGAATAAAAAACTATTTGATTATAGGCACTTTACTTACAAACTTTACAGCTCTATCTAGACAACGACATATATACTAGTAATGGGCATAATTGACCATTCTGCAAAATTGATTAAATCGATTATGTCAATAAATCTAAATCGATTATAATCAATTAGTCTTTTAAGATAATCGATTAATCGATTTATAAACATTTAATTAATTAAAGCTGTTTTTTTTGTTATTGGTCTATTGAAAAGTAATTAAAGTAAATAAAAATTATAACAGAATTTAAAATCTTCATTTCTTTATTCGTACATATTTGCGTATAAACTTTTTTAGAATATAATCTTTTTTATAATTAAAATGTGTTAAAATAAAAGTTTTTTTAGAATGTACAACTTTTTTAGATTACAAGTTTGTAATTTTTATTTAAAGAACTTAAAATTTTTACATTTTTGGGAAATAATTTCTTCATTCAGGAAATATACTCAGTGATAGAGAATCGTTCTACTGGCACAGAATTGCCAGGAGTACATAAATATTTTAAAGTTATTAGATAAATTTCTAGATGTCTAGTTTTTAAATAATGCATAGGTTTTTCAAACAGATTAATATTTGGACATGATAGAAAGTTTCTAATTATCTAAAGTTTTCTAACTATATAAAAATAAAAAATTTATTACACTTCATCGTATTTACAGCCAAGAAAGGGATATGGTTTACATAAATTTCTTAACTCATTCATACATCCATATCCGCAAGCTATCGCACATATATTATTATAAAAATTTTGTTTATCTCTTTATTTTCTTACTTTTCTGGTTAAACCATCTGATTTCGCTTCTTTACCTACTTTATTTCATTTTATTTTTTTTCGCTTTATTCGTTTTTCTCTTTTAGTTATATCTACTTCTAATGTTATATACTCTCGTTTAATATTATACATATATACATACGTTATCTCTATTACAGTCTTATCACCGTCTATTATTATTATTATCACATATTTATATCTTACTCCTTTCATTTTACTTTCTTTTTCTCTCCATGCCTTCTCTTTACTTATACATTTCTTCCCTGTCCTTTTTTGATGCTTTCCTCATCTCCCTTATTCTTTTCGCTATTTCCCTCTTTTTCCATAATTCTTTATTATTTCTCCTTTCACCTCATCTAATTCCTCATCATACAATTTTCTTAAGATCTCTTCCTTATTTTTTCCTAATTTAGTAAACCTTTCTTTTATTTCCGAACATTCCTTTACATAGTGCTTTAAATTATCTTTTCCCTTACCACAGAATATACACTTTCTCGTATGCTCTTCTACCCAATATTTATTACCTTCCTCTAAGTTCCCACACTTTAATTTGAACAAGGCTCTCATCTCTAGGAAAATTACAGGAATGGTCAGGATTTCCTTAAACAGAGAGATTTTATTTCGTGCCTTTCCCACAGATTGTCTACATTAGACTGACTCATCAGTGCCTGCCTGTTCCTGCTGGACGCTCGCTATTCGTGCATCGCGTATATTAATGCGCGGGGTTTTTCCATTGGCCGCGCTATAGGGCCATGCGGAAATCAAGGGCCATTTAGAGTATAAGGCCCTGAATATATTAAAAATCCTACAACTTGTCCATCCTGACGCGTTGACCTTCTCGGTCACGTACGCTTTTAAGGTTTACAAAATTAACAGAAATTACTTAATTAATGATACATCCCACATTATAATACAACTTAGAACTAATCTTATTTGCTAAATCGTTGATCTTAATTTTAATTGATTTCGCGTATCCATGTTTTCATCCGTTCTGCGGACACTACACCGTTGTATGGCATTTGTGTAATCTGGAATCCAGGAATATCGGTTACAATGTATTGGTTACAATGTATCATTTGCGCCTTTATTCACAACATAAGAACCTTTATATTTCGGGATTAGCTTTTTATTCGCATCAACGGTGGTATCTACTTGATATCTCTTGGTTGATTATGTCCACATAATTGCCAACTTGGGATGTCGTCGCGGTTTTCCGAGATTTATTGTACGTTTTTTCGTTTGTTGTTTGACTCTCTACAATTTTACACGACACTACTTCTTGCAATTCGGCCAGATTTTCTTTTGTCTGACTATTTAAGCTTAAACGTAAAAAATCGTGTAATCTCTCCTAACTGACTTTAATCCGAATAACAGTTGGCTAGGAGTATTCCCCATAGATCTGCAAACAGTATTATTAATTGCAAATTCGGCTTGACTAATTACTTGGTCCCATTTATTGGGAGAATCACTTAACTTTGCTAGGATAGGCATTAAGACTCGATTTAATCTCTTAATCTGTCCATTAGCACACGGAATACCAGTGGTTATCAATGGAGTGGTTATCAGAACATGATCAACGTATTCTTTCTTTAAGAAATCCTTGAATTCACTTGATGTGAATGCGTTACCTCGATCGCTTATGATTCGTCGTGGCTTACTGTAGTATCGGAAATATTCCTTTAAATGTTTTATAGCTTCGTTAGAATTCGTAGTCTTACAGGGATATAGTCGTAGAAATTTAGAGAATGCGTCTACAACAAATAAACTTGTACCCTCGATTCGTTTTTTCCAAGGATCCGTAATGATCTATGTGACAGATTTGAAACGGTAACTTTCTCTTCGGAATACTGTGTAAATATCCTTCTGGTCGTCCATTCGATGGGGAATATTTGATGCATTTAAGACAATTCTTTATGTAACTTTTCATTTTCGCCTGCATATCGGGAAACCAATAGATTTTTGTAATATTCGCGATTACTTTGCTCGCTCCTACATGCCCAATGTCGTCATGACACGTACAATGTCATTATTGGTATTGTTTTCCATTACTTCCGGTATATAAAATAACAACTTGTTTTTATTTTCCGATATATGAGGCCATCTCTAAGCTCGTATAGCTTAGCTTTTCCAATCCGGTTACGGATTTTATTGATCTCTGTATTTTGATTTTGTTTTATAGATAATACTTGTTCAAAAGTATTTCCTTCTAGTACTAAGATACTGTTACATCGGCTCAATGCGTCTATATGCGCCATATGCTTACCCAGTCGATATATTACTTCGTAATCGTACTGTTATAGGAATATTGTCCAATGCGCGATTCTCGGATTAATGTTTTGTCTGCTAAGGGTAAGACGGAAGCTATTGCAATCTGTGATAATTTTGAAATGAGTGCCCGACAAATAAACGTGGAATCTCTTAATCGCATATATAGCGGCCAGACATTCCTGGAATATTTAAATTCCGCCAGTGTCGTTCGGTGACTGAAATACGATATTGCTCCATCTTGCTGTTGTAACAGTATGGTATAACACCAAATCCATTCACACTCGCATCACAATGCAATTCTGTTTTCGCGGCGGGACAATAAATCGCTAATATTGGATGATTAGATAGGCGCGTTTTTAACGCTTTGAAGGCTTTATCTTCTTTCGCGTCGAACTTGAACATGACATCTTTTTTAATTAATTCGTACAGCAGTTTCGCTATAATCGAGAACCTCAGAATAAATTTGCGAAAATAACTCGCAAGTCCTATGAAGCGCTGTACATCTTTCGTGTTACGTGGAATCGGGTAATAACAGATTTGACATTTTCCGCGCTTAATTGAATATCATTTTCATTAATTAAGTATCCGAGATACGTAATCTGATCGTACAAAAAGGAGCATTTATCCATCTAAAATCGAAGTTTATGCTTCTGTGCGATTTCGAACACTCCTCAGAGGTGCTCTCGGATTTCCTCGGTAGCTATCGAGATATCGTCCATATATATTAAGACTTTACTTTCTCTGATCATTAATTTAAATATTTGTTGTATGTATCGTTGAAAAATTCTAGGGTATTTTCGAGCATTCGTGAGACCGAATAGCATTTTCAAATATTCAAATTGGTCTAGAGGTGTAATGAAGGATATTTAATCGAGAATTCATTTTAATGTGGTGAAAACCATTTTGTAAATTCTCTTCCCCTTTAATCGATCTAAATGTCTATCATCTATGGCGTTGGAAAGTTATCTTTAATCGAGATTTTATTTATTTCCCGGTAATCTACATACAACCTCAAGTTTCCAGCTTTCTTTCGAACTAATACAATCGGACTCGCGTATGGGGAAACTTTCTCGAATTACATCTTCTTTAGTTAAATCGTCCAAGATGACGGCTAATTTTAATTTGTCGGCATGTGCCAAAGCCGCACGCGAAAGCTGATTGGTTGCTTATGCTTTAAGCGTATTATCATTTTCGGAACATTTTCCAGCAAATCTTCTTTCTTGTTTATCAGATATACGTCTCGATATAAATCCTTTAAACTTGTTATTGTCTTGTACGGAGCGCTTACGCATTTAAGTTTGGCTCATTGAGTGATTGGTCGGTGCAATCTATATGTAAAATCTGTTTGGCGAAATTATCCGTGTTAACTGACAAATCAGTTTCGTTTCGCGTGACCTCAAACACTCGATCAATCGATTTTCACTGCCTGATTGGATGTACCATAAAATCTCTTCCCAGCAGCGCAGCACCACTCATCATTTCATCAGGCATAACAAAGAATTTAATATTGACATCAATGTTATTTATTTTAACACATTTTTCAAAAATATTTAATATTTTAATAAATCGCGAATTGTTAATGCCATTGAATCAGAAATCGTCGTTCGTGACGGGATAGCGACAGTTAATCGGCGCTTCTGGTTTAATAAAACTTATCGGCGACCCGATGTCGACGATCGCTATGCACGAAAATGTTGTATGTTATATGTTATAAGTAATATGTTACCTTGTTATCTGGCGCATATATGTTACAGATACCGTGTATGGCTCGGATCCTACAAACGGCTGTATGAGATTCGCCTCACTTGTTTTGCTCTTTCCCGCCGATTCATCGGATTGAGTGTCCGTTGGTTTGCTCACGGCGGTTCGCGTTTCACGCACTCTGTCACGCCCTTTTCCTTGCAGTTGAAGCACTTGATTCCTCGGGGAATGCTGGATTTATCTCGGCGTGCTCGCTACCGTCTTTGTTTTCTCCTTCGGCTTTTGGTGAATAGTGCCAACGAAATTCCGCTCACTCTTCGCGTTATTCCTCAGCATAATACTCTTGAATGCCTCTATAAGATCGGCGGCATCCTTGAAACGCTGCAGCCTCGCTTGATCGCGTAACCGTACAGTCAGGTATTCCCTCCACGACGTAGTCGATGGATAATCTCGTCTGTGTCTATCGAAATACGAATCGCCATGATAATTTTGTCATGGTAGTATTCATTGAACGTTTCTCCGACCTGCCATGTTCGTCGCTCGAATTTCTCAGAGCCACCTTGCTGGAATGATCGGACATTCGTTTCATCTCTTCCATGAGATTTATCGCATTCAATATGATGTGAGGTTTTGAGTAGAACCAACTCGAGACTTTCCCTTTTAATCTCGAACTAATGAGCACTCTCATAGCGTTATCATCGAGATTATATATATCTCGCAGGAAATCAACCTGTTGTTTCCAATTCCGAAAGGCGTTACTCGAACCGTCGAATTCGCTCAGCATGTCCTTGAGCCTCTTCGGACGGTGATAAACCCCGTCTATGCTCATGCTAGGGCTTCCGCTATTGGCGCTGTGCCTCACGTCGTAGCTCGATCTCGCGTCGAAGAAGATCCCTTTGTCGGACGAGCTCGATTCACGATCTGCGGCTGAATCTTCTCCATATGTACTCTGTCGCGACCCTATGTCACAACAGAGATTTGGTGCTGTAGATAACACCTCTGCCTCAGCGATTTTCCATATTTCGGGATCGTGTTCTTGCAAACGTAGTATCAAGTAGACCTTATTACCCACAATAAATCCTTCGCCTCCAGCAATTCTTGAGTTGCATGACGGTGTAGTCTTGAGAATTCGTGCTCTTATCATTCGTAAACGTAATCACTATTGACTTACGTATTCAGTTACACAATAGTCACTCAGTCTCGCGATCGTGGCAAACCGACACACAGCCCGTTTCCACCTTGCTTTTTACACAGCAAAAATGGCCATTCGCGACTATATTGCTGCATAATGAAATTTTGAACGATTTTTCAACCGCGCACGTAACTCGATGCGTATCTAATTGACGCGTATATTATAGCGCGTATGTTTCGGTACAAATACCGGTACGAATTCTGAGTCGAATCCCACCTCTGAAATCTGTAAGAAAATTACAGGAATGATCAGGATTTCCTTAAAGAGAGAGATTTTATTCTGTGTCTTTCCCACAGGTTGTCTACATTAAACTGACTAGATTAGACTCATCGGTACCTGCTCCTGCTCGCCTGCTCCTAGACTCGCTGGACGCTCGCTATTCGTGCGTCGCGTATATTAATGCGCGAGGTTTTTCCATTGACCGCACTACATGGCCGTGCGGGAATCAGGGTCCGTTTAGAGTGTAAGACCCTAAATAAACTAAAAATTTTACACCTCTTCTCCTCTTTTCCTTTCCTCTAAGTTTCCTTTCCTCAAATACTCTGGAATTTGTCTCTATTTCCTTTTATCTCTCGTTGTACTTTGTCTTATGAATTTTGCAATCCTCTCACTGTCTTTGCACCTCTCTTTCCTTGTTTGTTAATTAATGGTCAAAATCTTTCTCCCCATATATCACTTCCCTTGCTTCTATATTCCATCCGTTCCTATTATAATACCTTCCTTTCCTGTCCGTATATATCTCCCCATCCATTCTTCTTCTTTTCTTTCCAACTCGTGTTTGTCAAATTTCCTACTCTTCTTGATTTTATTTTATGCTCAATCTTCTTGCTCTTATTCCCCATCCTACTCTGAGTTTATCCATAAACTCCTTCACAATTAAATACCTTGAAATGTAGTTTGGTAAATCCAAACTAAACATCGATCTTACATAATCCATCATAATCTTTTCCAATTCCTCTCTCCTCCCAACCCCATATTTCTACTCCATAAGCCATAACACTTTGCACCAAATATTTAATAAGATCCATCTCCTGAAATCGTTCCTGCACATTCTCTCGCCTAAATCCCTCATACCTTTCTTGCTGCCAGCTTACCCTTTCTACTTAATTTCTTAATGTGATCTTTCCATATATAATATGGAAAAGAAGCATCGTTTCTTTTCCATATTATAAAACCGCCATTAGTCCTATCTCTCTTCCCTTCTCTCCTTGCAAAATGATACTCCCATATATGTTTTCTTGGCAATCTGCCTTTAACCTATCCCAATTTCCTCTATACATGTTCTTTTCCTCTATACATGTTTCATATAGGCTGATACAGTCAAAATTTTTACATACCTCCAAAAATCTATATCCTTGTTCCATATTCCTACATAATTCCAGAATAACATATCCCTCTCCTTTTCCCTCTTCCTCTTATTACTTATTCTCTCTCCCCTTATTCCTATACTTATTTTTTTCCGTTCTTTCTTATCTTTCCCCTTTTATATTTCCTTTTCCTCTTTCTTTTACTTACATTCCCTATTCTCTTACTTGTCTCCTCTTTTACTTTCGTTTTTCTCCTCTCCTCTTGCGCCTCTCCTTGGCTCAACCGAAATTCTTCTCTGTCCCTAATATTATTATTCCTCTCCTACACTTTATTTCTTTCCGCTTCTTCTTTTTCTATCTCTACCATCTCTTTCCATTCTCATTCTTTCTACTTCTACTTTTACCTCCTCTTGCCTCTGCTCCTTTACTCATCTATTCATTTTTTCTTGAATTTTCCTTTCCAACCTTAAGTCATTTTCTATAAATATTCTCCCCCCTTTTAACTTGTGCTTATTTTTCATAATTTCCTTTTTTTCTCCCTCTACATATACGCTACCATTCTCTTTAACTACAACTGTATTACATTCAACCTCCAACTTTTCCTTTATCCACTCTTTTACTCATATCTCTCTTCTTTGTCCCTTTTCTCTACCTTTTGATTTTTCCTCTATTTTTATCCCTTTGACAAAATTCAATCTCCTTTCCTCTCTTTCGCCATTTTTTCATATTGACTCTCTATAACTCAGTCCTCCCTCACTAATAACTGATCCTGCTCCTGTATATATGCTGTACCTTCTTCTGCCACTTAGTCCATTCCTAGCCTCTTCTTGTTTAGCTCTCTTCTCTCCTACTGCTCTCTGTTCTTTCCCTAACCCCTCTCTCTAACTGCTCAAATTTGACCTCCAACTCTCTGCCTTTCTCAATCCCCTTACTCTAATCTCTGCCTCTTCCATTTGCTTCGCCATTCCTCCTTCAGACTTTTGATTTCTCTTTCCATGCTGCTATATACTTCCCTTTTTGTTTCTCTAATTTCTCTTTCTAGCAAGCCGTATTTTCCTTTCTCATATCTTTTATCTTACTTAATTTCTTCTTTCATCCGCCTCACCTTTTTCCCTAGTATTCATGAACTACTTTTTTCCCCTCAGTTAACTTTTTTTTGCCTCGCTTCCTGTTTCGCCTTGGTTCCTCTACCTGACCCTCCGCTGGCCGTGCCAACCGGTTCCTTTCCCATAATCTCTTTCGCGTTTTCTCGCCTGCCTCCTATGCAAATTATCTATCACCTCTCAAATTATCCCTATCTCTGCCTCCAATCTCTCAGCTTCCTTATTGCCTGTTCTCGTGAAATCCCACGTCCTAATCTGATTATTCACAATACTCTATTATTCGCTATTCTTTCTCACATACTCTCCGCAAAGTTTGCATTCTCATCCACGCCACTTAATCAAGTCTAAGTTTCTAACTAAAATGATGATTGTCTACACTGATTACACAAGATTGAGAAGAATTTTTTATGAAACTAAAGAATGGACTTAATGCCAAGTGGACTTAATGTTCAAATGAGCATGAGTATTCATAGCCGTCTGTGACATTATATAGACAACACATATGTGTGATTACTTCGGCCGCGCTAGGCCGTCGACTGGCGTTGGTCGCGATTGTAAATTGTCCCTGATTTGGTATCGAGTGTAGGAATTTAGTAAGTTCAGATCTAGATGTTTTAAGCTTCCTGACTACTCAGCCAAGAATTGAAGAACATTCTGCGTTGACAGTTGTGACACAGAATCAGAGAACGGCGGTCTGACGAAATCAGTAGCTATACAATTAAGCACGAGCCCATGTCCGTGCTCGCCCACGGCGCGCTGAAAGTGAACGAGACAGCGAACTCTTTCTTACATACTAGTCGTTTGTTTCGAGTGGCTGAATATGCTTTCTCGGTCGCTCGACGGACCTATGCATCAATAAAAGATGGAGGGCATCCTAAATAACATAGTAATTTTATTAAATAGTGTACCCGTCCCCTTAATCCAGAATAGTATAAATCATGTTAAAACGTAACAGTTCACGAGATATTTAATTGTTTACGATTTTTCATGCGCGTTATATAGTATACCTTCCCTTCATAAATTCGAGCAAGAATAGTTTAATAGAAGTAGAATTTAACCGGAAAAAAAATTATAAACTAATATTTCTTTTCACGAAAATCTCGAAAGGCCATCAGAAAAGAAATGCGTATTTTCGAGACTCGAGAATTGTGAAGAAAAAACGAATAATTGCAAAAAACATGTTTTTCGCTTATAAAATGAAAGATATTGACTATATGAAAAAAAAATTGATGTAAAAAATGTAAGTATTCGAAATAACTACAAAATGAGATGTGGAACATTAAAATCGATCTATTAGTTTATGTTTTAGAAAAAAAACATTGAGATTTAAACGCAAAGCTTTGAAATTTTCGTAAAGTGTAGTCCTCGTAATGACAAACAAATCTAGTCCTGAGCAAGCCTGAAATGTTCATTAGTTTTTGCAAAAAGGCATTTGTTTAGTATAATCTGTTTGTAGAAAACTTATTTTTATTAATTTTTTCTTCTTTGAGCAATCGCACAGCAATTTATA
>Ga0157362_1000506_pt1 | contig 13443 bp, 6 predicted proteins | sample AttlaeALBM3_FD_111480 | JGI IMG/M metagenome (GOLD analysis project Ga0157362, IMG submission 111480) | Fungus gardens microbial communities from leaf cutter ant in Ribeirão Preto, State of São Paulo, Brazil - Atta laevigata ALBM3 | ecosystem: Host-associated > Fungi > Mycelium > Unclassified ... | reverse complement strand
TAGTGTGTGTGTATATATATATATATATATATATATATATATATATATATAAATTCACATTGAATTATTTAAAGCATTAAAAATACAGCTTCGACCATTATAGACTTTAATATTCTTACTTGCTATATTTATAGAAGGTATTCCACATGTCCTCCTTCCACTTCCATACATGCTTTGCATATGAAGTATGTATGGAAATTGAATGAGCACATACAGAACGCAATTGTTCTTGTGCTTAATTCTTTACTGTATCTAAATGTATAAATCAATCATATTCAAGAATTTTACAACAGTTGCAAAGCTGCTTTTTCTGCTGAACGCAGCCATTCATGATACTAACATAAAAAAATGTTTACATCTCAGAAACAGTTGATCTTTCCGTTGTTCATTAAAATTTTTTTTACTCACAATCAGTATTGTGTATACTATCTATCATATAAATGCTGAATGATTTTTTTTTAATACTGTATAAAGAATAAAATTATTAATTGTATAATTTCTCTCATCATTTTATCAACTCTACATATAAGAATATAGAAATATTATAATAGTAAATATGAAGTTAATTTAATATGATTTTAAGAGATACTAACCATAAAATATTTGGTAAAACTGCAGAAAAGGGGAGCAGCCGCCGTTACGAGTGATTTCCAACAGATTTTAGCCGTCGTTCGTCATTCATTAAAAAGTTATTAACAAAAAAAATTTGAAAAATGATGTCTCTCTTCTACTATATACTTCTACTATATAGGGATGTATCTCTTATCAGGGCGGGAGATGAAGTGGAAGTCGTGTCTCCCTAAAGCAGGGAGACAGGTAGAGTGAGAGTCGCTTCGTGTTGAAGTCGCGCGCCTTTAAGCAGGGAGAGAGATGAAGTGAGAGTCACTTCGCGTGAAAAGTCATTACATAAACAAGAAAGGATATAAGAATAGTTTTTAATATTATAGCAGAAACAAAATATTATTTTTTTCAAACTTTTTTTGTTAATAACTTTTTAATGACGAATGACGACTAAAATCTGTTGAAGGTCACTCAGGATGATGACCTTGACATCATATGCGGTTATTCATATGCGGGTATTATATGACATCATTGGCGATTGCTCTCCTTTTCTGCAGTTTTATCCAGATAATTATATAATTGCATTATATTTATAGATTTTGTATTAGTAATTGTCTTACAGTATAGATAAATTTACAGCTTCTTCTATAGAGAGTGAGGATGCAGATAGATTTATTCGGGAAAGTAATTTGAGCATAATCCAACAATATGTTGAGAATAATATTGATGATTCTGATGAAAAAATTCATGATGTGATTTTAAATGAAAACAATAGTACACTTATAACTGGATTAGGTGAGCATATATTTATAAAAAATTGTATTACTTATATTTTGTCAACATATTTTTAATTTTATGAATAATTTTATGAATAAACAGGTCCGGACATAGCATCTATGATATCAGGAAATGATCATTCAAAAGAACTCAACGAGAAAGATAATAATTTTGAAAATGTAAGTATTTTCCTTCTTTTTTCAAAGTTAAATTACAAATTTTATTTATAAAGTAGTATTTCATTTACACTTACAAGAAAATACACTCCAGTATCTTATTTTTTTATAAGCTTTGGATTTATTATATTGAATGCTTTGTAACAAAGATAAGATGACACAGTGTAGAATGCGTGCACTTGCTCACGCACTCACTCACCCCCCTCCTCCCCTTTCTCTCTTCTTCTCTCCCTCACTCACTCGCTCACTCACATACTTATTCACTCACTCAAGCACACGCATGCATGTGCGCGCGCATACACAGTGAATTATAAATTGCTTTTCATTTGCACATAAGTGGAACTGAGTCTGAAGTAAGCTGAGTATTTAATACTCAGATTAATGACATCGTTATTTGCTTGCTTTAATTGGTCTCGATCGTGTGCAGATTATAGACAAAAACTCAGTTAAATCTCACTTGTCAGAATGCAAAAAAAATGCGCGAAATTCAACTGAATTATGATGTCACAATTGAGAATTATCTAAGAATTAATATAAATGGAGCAACTATTATTACAACCTTGTTTGCCAGTATGAAACAAAGACGTAATGATGTACTGTGTTATCTGTTTACCCTGATTCTCAGTTACATATTTTGTCTGCTAAAAAGTACCGTGTATAAATTAGATTAGTATAGCTTAAAATAAAATAGAAACTAGTATAGATTAAATACAAATAAAACATATCTCTTTTATAAGTATTCTTGGAAATGCTGGCCTGACAATTTGTTGAATGAATAACCATTACACAGTAAAAAGAAGTGGCATATATACGAAAGGGCATCAAATAGATATGAATATTGCTCGAACAAAAAACCAGTATCTATTGCAACGTAGGGATAATCGAAAATAATAACGTTTAATGCACTTGAAAAAACTTTATTTTATTTAATATAGTTGAGTCGTTATAGTACACAAAAAAAAAGAATCTCTAGAAGGTTCCAAAAAGGACATAAGGCATTATGGTAGAGCCCTATGTAAATCATTATCGATCATATAATCAACGTTAGATATCAATTTGTAACATTCCCTCCGCTTTGAGTTACGAGAGGAACTCAACTTAAGAAAAAATTAAAATAAGACAATGTTATTAAATCTAACGATTATTCTTAACAAAAGGGAAATAAAAATCTAAAACTCGAATCTTTTTAGGGTTTTTACACGTCTACCACTCCTGATTCGGACTTCTTTTATACCATCTGACATAATCAGGTTCCTGCTCCATATCCTTGGTTATGTCCGTACTTTGTTCCGTCTTGACTGTATTCATGCATGTCTCCAGGATACAATTGAACAGTCGTTGAACAGGCCGCATTAATTCTCAGTCTTTACTTTGACTACTCGTACAATATCATCTTTGCTTGGGAACATCCGAGCTAATGGCCAGTCGTTTCAAATTGTCGTGACCTAAAAGAACAATATCTTCTTTTTAGAATACTGCTATTTTTGTTTCTGCGAGATAACTGAACTCGAAATGAAAGTGTTTACGTAAGTCATCGCTCTGGCGATACTTTATTCGTTTATTCAAATTGACTTCCAACTTACCCAAAGATATTTTATTTGCGAAGTTTCTTGCAAAAAACGCATCGGTATCAGAGGCTTCAGTTGCGTCGGATTGTCTGCTAATATCTCAGAGGATGTGAATTGTGATGGCTTCGCAGTCACACAGGATTGTACTCATTTCTTCGTAAGAAAGACATGCCTTTTTTAGTGTTTTCTTGAGCAAGTCTTTGGTTATTCTAATCAGACGCTCCCCATAATGGAGGATTGAGGCGCCAATCTATTTTCTGTGTTGTACTAAATTGTTTGATTTTGTTCCAATCGATTTTGCGGAACTCCAAGAAAATTTTTCCCATTATCTGTGTAGATTATTGACGGTCTACCTCTTCTGGCGATAAATCTACGTAGTACTTGTAGAAATGCTTCAGTAGAAAGAAATGTAATGATCTCCAAATGGATTGCTCGATAAACTGCACATGTAAATAAGCAAATCCATGTTTTCTTTAAGAATAATGATCCTGCGTAGTCTATGCCAACAATTTCAAATGCATTGGCTTCTTTCACTCGTTCACTCGGCAGATCCTCTGAGGTTTCTAATTTGTTGATTTTGTGTCGTTTACAAATCATGCAGTTGTTTATCACAGATAAAATCGTACTGCAGCTCTACAAGCAAGGATCCAGAACATTTCACTCAAATTACTCTTCACGATCTGGATTCCTGCGTGATTCAACTGCTGGTATTCGATTAATTTCTTGGTCAAAGAGTGTTTTGGATCTACTATGATGGAACAGTAGAAATCATGCGTATCTTCTCTATTAATGACTCTATTAATGACGATTTCAATCGTAACAGTCCATTTTCATCTTCGTACAATGTGCTCAACCTTGGCTCATTTACTCCATTGAAGGATTCTTGTTGACTCAAGGTTCATTTTAAGACCATGAACTCTAATACAGTATTCTTTTTTATAATCAATTCTGTTGATTCTGTTGATCTCAAGGCTTGACAGTTATTGATAAAACAAAGAATCCACATCATGGTTCGTATTATCTTGGAATACTTGGAATACTTCCCTTTCATATATCAATTCTCTTGTTGCGCTACGAGCATATACATTTCTTCTAGCACCATGTTGTTCGATAAGAAATTATCAGCTGATTTCTTCATTTCCTCATAGATCTCATTCGTAATATAGTCACTGATAGACCAACAGTTCTTATCTGTCGGACTCTGGTCCCTTCCACCATCGCGATTGTATCAAACTTTACCGTATATCCTCGCGAAAGCAAGTGCTGGATTTATGATTCCTAGAACATGATACTATTGATTCGGATCTGATAGCTTACGTATTTCTTCCACCCGATTAGATACGAATGTATTCCATGGTTTGTTTCTCTTTATCCAGGCCAGAACTGTTGTAGAATCTGATCAGAAAGAAATATTTGCTTGTTTTTCGTTTAAAGCGTCTTTAATGGAGTGCCATAATCTAACACCAATGGTGGCCGCAAGTAATTCAAGTCGAGGAATCGTTGACTTCTTTATCAGTGCCACCCTGGATCTAGCGACAAGAAGTTGCAAGTAAATGTCTTTTGTCTCTTCCGTGCAAATACAACCGCTGCGTACGCATTTTGACGTTTACAAATATGTGAAAGGTCAGATTCCTTGTTTCTTCGTTTCGTCGGAAGTCTCAATGTGGTATCCTTAGCTTCTTCAACCAAGAGAACTGTTATTGCCATTCGATGAAATCGTTCTTGACGTTTTCTGGTACTTTTATATTCCAACTTATCTTGCGATCAGAGCTCCTGTAATAGTAACTTGGGTTTCAAGAATATAGACGAAGATACGCCAATGGGATCGAATATTCGTTGTGCCACTTATAATATAAGCTTCTTGATGTAATCTTTATATCAGTTTGTAGTTCCAATAGGAATGAGATTAATCTTAGAGTGTCGTTTTTCTTGTTTCAAATCGAGTATCGAAATAGATACTTCCTTCTTGTCCTGAATATTTGCCATGGAAATCAAATTTTCCTTTTGCCATGACTCATTCAGCTTCTTCTTTAAATAATAACTCCTCCTTTGATTCGATGCTGATTACGCAGTCCACATAAAAGGATTTCTGAAGATATTGAATAACTTTTCTCTTTTCGTTTGTTTCGGCTCTTTGTAATGCTTTTTCTAAGTGGTACTCTATGGTACCTCCTAATAAGAAGGAACTGCTAGATACACCGAAAACTACTTTCCGATGTCAATATATTTCTATCTATTGTGGAAACATCTTTTTCCACCAGAGAAATCGTAATACATTTTTGTCTTTTGATGAAATACTTATTTGCAGAAAGACTTTACGAATATCCGAAATTACTGCTATCCTCCGTCGTCTGAAACCTAATAATATATTAGGAATCAATCCAATCAGGACCTGTTTCCAGACATTGATTAAGTGAGAGTCCATTATTTCCTATTGCTGAAGCGTCAAAAACTGGTCTTATTCTGCCTTGATCACATATCTATGTCTATGTGGAAAGTAATATTCATCTTGTTTTATCTCTCCATCTGGAACTTTCTTGATGATTCCCTCTGTTAATTATTCATTGAATATTCTCTGATAATTATCGTAAAGATCTTGTTTCTGAAATTTTCTCATTGTAGATTCTAACCGGCGCTTTGCATCATTCTTATTAGCCGTCAAAAGTAAATGATCATATCTCCAGAGAAGTGATATTTCGTATCTTCCATCTTCATTCATCTTAATTTTTTGTTGAAAATGCTTCTTTACCTCTATCAGAGAAACATCTTTTGCACAAAGGTTGCATAAAGAGCATAATATAGTCAAATACACAGGTTATTAGTTGTAATCTATTTGAGATAATCTTTACAATTTTAATTACAAAAACGATTCTTCCTCAGTATATTCTAACTAGATTTAATTCGGAAATACAGTAAATTCTAATTTTCGCAAGAGAAAAAATCTTAATCATTATATTTTAAGTTAATTAATATAACGCTGAGTGTATGAGAGTCAATAGATTTTTTTCTTGTGAGATAGTAGAAAGCACATATTGATCCGTTAGTGATTGTTAGTCTCCTTATCGTAAAGAGTTTCCAAATTCTATTACAATTTGTAATTGTTAGTTATAAATCCATTTTTCCCTACAGATAAAATTCGTAAATACAATAGTAAACCTTTGCTTGACGTACATGAATGCAGTAGAAGATACAGTTTTTCGATGAAGAATTATACAATCTTTATAATTTAATTTTATATTTTTTAAGAATGGAAGAAACTTTCTTGAGTTATGCTTGTAAAATGAATTTTAATGTTACTCTGTGTTCTGTTCTTTTATATTTATATTTGTTAGAAAACTTATTTAGAGAAGAAAGAAAAACAAGGAAGGGGTAAGAAAGGGATAAGTGGAAAGGGGTAAGTGGAAAATTATATGTTGAGTAGGGATAAGTATAATTCTTATCAGTGTCACTTTGCTTATTCAAACCTGACTTTTATTTCTTTATATGTATCATTCCATTCGGAAATGGTTCTCTTGTAATATGAGGGTTCTCAATCTAGGATTAAAACATTATCCCAATCTAAGACATAATTCATTCAAATGATGGCTCAAAACTACAGATAATGAATTTGTTGTACGGATAATAAAAACGTCTTTTGTTTTCTTCAATACTGAATCCGTTATGCCCAAGATATCTAATTCCCAACAAGTCGGCGATATTCGCATCTTGAGCATACATCGAGATGATCATGAGTATAGAATTCTCTCTTCTCTTAGAATGAATGTTAGTTTTTCCTATTAATGTCCAACCGAGCAACGTTTCAAAACGATCGCTTCACACTTGAGTTCCTTTCTCTTTCTAGTCATCAACTTTCTGTCAATGTCTGCTCCTATTAAAACAACTGTGAGCTTGTCTCTGTTATCGACATCGGTAAGTTTTATTCCTTGCTGTTGCAATTGTATTCATGGGCCTTTATTTACCGAAGGATCATTCTAACAGATGACAAAGCAACAAAATTATAGGAATATGAGTTATCTAAGCTCTTTATGGAAATCTTGTATCCTTTATGCATGGTTTGGATTTCGCGCCGCCAAATAACATATATTCGACTTCTTGTTCATTTATAATCTCGAAGCCTAATTCCTTGGCATAATAGTCTAATACGATCTATCTCGTGTCGGAAACTGCTCGTATCTCGCGCTCTTACGCGCGTTAAATAATTTGAAGCATTTATAGAAACACCTTACATGTTAGATGGACACTAGCGAGGTTATATTGCGTCTCATTAGTTTTCTCTATTAGATCCTTTCTTTGAAATGCATTTGGCGTTCTATTGCGACACATAAGTAGCACATGTTTCTTGTTATACCAAGCACATTTTTCTTTGTGGCGGCAGAACTTAAAACTGTGTCTTATAGTGACTAAGCACGCAAATGAGTTTCTATCACAAATTTGAGATAAAGACGTATGTGTACTTACCTTTATCTTGCTCAATACTAATTTAAGCATCTCGCGTACGTAAACTTCGATAAGTAAATCTTCTCTGCCAAAACAATTCTTGAGACTCGTAATTACCTTGTCGTAGTTGACAGTCGGTGGAAAACTGTTGACTAGCTCGCTCGCTCTAGTTATTACCCTTTGTTATTGCCTGTATTAAGTATCGGTGTCCAATCGATCGATATCGAATTGCACGATGTCATGATTTTTACATACAATGAAATAATTATTATAATTGAAATCTAAGGTATACATTATATTTTTCGTGTTAAATAAAACGATATCCAATCGATCGATGTTCAATCGAGCGGTGTCCACTTGATCAATGTCGAATTGATCAGTATTCAATTGAACGTGTCCAATTAAGCGTATCCAAACCGTGTCCAATTGGGATTCTTCCACGGAAATGCTATAAGTTCTGCTATAAGATTTCTGCGAAATATAACATTAAATGGTTTTTAGAGTCGCTGGTTTTAAATTCGGATTCAAAATTTGAAAATTCACAATGGTTGAACCAATATGGCGGATGGAAATGTTAAAAGTTCTCCGATTTCTGCGAAATGTAACAGGAATGTTAAAGGGATTTTAGAGTCGTTCCGAATCCAAATTCAAAATTTAAAAATTCAAAATAGATGAACTAATATAGCGGACAAAAATGTTAAAAGTTCTTTAATTTCTGCAAAATAGATCAGCGCGTGTGTAGCGGTGGTAATTTCATAAAAATAACATTTTCCAAGTGATACGTAGGTACAATATATCATTCGTATAAAGAAAGATTTAATATTAATGACTGGCCAAATTTAATTTAAAAAAATATGTACTTCTAAAAATGATATAAAGCATTTAAATTGCATTAATTGTGTGAAACCATTTTTTAAAAAAAAGTAAGTCCCAAAAGCTTCGGTAATATTTTTAATTTTTAAAAAATAAGATTCAGTATACTAGGTATATAAAAGTCTTTCTATTATATTTTAGCCCATAGTAATAATTATTTAATCTTCCTTTAAAATATTATATTACAAAATTGCGTTACTTTACTCTATTCAAGGGTTATTGCAAGGATTATTATAAAGTATTAATTAACTTTTTTAACTTAACTTTTATCTTTTTAACTTAGCACTACTTAACTCTGCTAAAAAGACTACAATATGATATATATGCAAGTACATATATAGTGTATATTAGTAATTCAAAATTGAATTATTTAAAGCAATGAAGATCCAGCTTCGACTGTAATAGGTATTCTAGTAAAGACAGATATTTATTTTTTTAAGTAAGATTATTTGTAAACATAATTTTTAATTTTTATTTGATAAAGATTTCTCTTTAATATAAATACCTGTATATTTTACTATATATTTTTACATTATAATATTAATTTTTTACACTATAAAGATACTATGGCAAAATAATTATAGAATGAAAATTAATATAATACAATTTTTTTTAAATATGAACAAATTATTTGAATAAAATTTTTTTAGGAATTTTATTTTAATTTCTTGCGTATACGTGTTGTTTACAGTATGTAAAATTGTACTGACAGTCCTACACGAGCATTCCACTTTGCAAGAGTCGAGTTCCAAATGGCGTTTCACGATGACTCGCGATGTCATAAAACCGATTACGTATTAATAGACAGCACATCTTCACGTAGCGTGCATTGAAAAATGATCCAAGAGATCGCATTAAATCGCTTCCTTCCTCTCAGCTGGCGAATGGCTTCCTTCTTCCTGTGAAATACGTACTACAATCGTGAGCTTTCCTCAACACATCGATACCTAATGTGTTGAGAGGATCTATTTTTATTTGTGAATATTTGAACTTTTATTAATAAATCATGTAAACCTGTTCTCAAAGTATGCCAATAATTATTTAGAAGACACAAAGTGCGTTAATAATATTCATATTTACGAAGAATCCATATTTACACATGATGCGATATAATTAAATTGAAGTACGTAATGTACGCCTACCTGCAAATGATCATCAATACTGTAATTATATACTGTTACTATATACTGTTTGTATAAAGTTATTATTATGCATTTTAAAGTATTTTAATTACATTCTTATCAATTTTTGAAGTTTGTTATCTCACATATAAAATGAATTGTATAAATATTATATTCAATACCATTAATAATTTGCGAGAAAGTTGCACGTTACGTAAAAGTTATACTAATATTATTAAATTTATTTTGTTAACTAAATATAACAACGGTGCATGTATTGCATTTGCCTGCTTTTGTGCTGCAATATTTTTTGAAAGAGTAAATATTGATTGTGTATAAGAGTATTACGTTAGTTTTCTGCTTCGAATATTCAAAAGATTTATTGGAGTTGCATTGCCACATTTTTTTGTGTAATATTTTTTAATTCTTATATAAGTCAACTTATTAATTAATTATTTATAAACGAGAATCATTTTTGATTTCTTTCTGAATTACTCTTATCATTCTGAAATCAATATTGGCGAGACGATGCGCTTCTTTTCGAGATTATCCAGCTCAATCAAAAAACAAGAGTTCCATAAAAGACGCGGCTGTTCGAATAAAAAGCAATTCTTAAGCGCAATTCTCCATTCACATAAGATTTTATTGCTGTCTGTTGCGTCTGAAATATAATAGCGACAAAATGAATAGTGAATGAAATAAGATGCACAATGGCGATTTGTTGAAAAGTTTAAATTTTTTTTTACTATAATGTAATAATTTTCAATGATTAGTCTTCAGTTAATTTATCTGTCTAGTTTATGAATTATCAAGAAAAGAGTTAAGAGACAAAGCTTGCTTTGTAACAATTCGCGTGCTTTGTAACAATTCGCATTTTATATTTAAAAAGCGACACTGACGTTAAGCTCAAGCAGCTGACACAGAATTTTTTTCTTTACTGCAGTTTAAAACGCGAGATACACGGCTTTCACGAAAGAGAGCCAACCGGAAGTTAGCTGGCGCTCGATGGAAACGTCTCCGCCTTCTTTGTCGTGACGATAAGAAATGTCGGGTTGATATATCCGTGAAAAATTCTCTTTACCTTCTCTCATCGTTGCGCACAATACACGAAATGCGATATTCATATTAAATTCATGCGTAACTGGTTTTTACTTTAATTCTGCGGCAGGCCGCCCGATTAGCGCTGATGATTAGCATATTCGCTAAAGTGTAGTGGATCATACGGTATCACGTATACATGCGAAAATATCCATGCGATTCGTCTATTTGGAATAACAAGCGGCGCTATGTAACTATAATATGATAAATCTGGTGCAACAACTGAACGTAAATGCGACCATGCGATTAACAAGCTACCGTTTATACAATATAACGCACGGATTAATAATATAAGTATTACTACAATATATTATTATCGTAAATGCTCATTATCCGCGACATATAATTTGATCGGTGGGATTTATGGCGGCGTCCAATAAGGTAGGATAGACATTAACGATCGACCTCGCCACATTTGATAACCCGATTAATGGACTACGGCTATGATAATGAACGTGAAGGGAAATACAGCCGCCAGTGCTCGCCATACGCACCGCTAATTGGATTTTCTTTGTGAAGAAATTCTGCGGATGTACGTACTAAAGAGCTCCACTATTAGCCCGGTTCAATATCTCTTTGAAACGACACAAACGGCTGTTTCGATGATGAGAACGACGACGAGTGTGCGATCACGATTCCGCTATTCTTTAGCGAATATAAATTTGTTCAATTATGAACGCGCATACATAGGCATGGTCTCGTATCTCTCCACATCAAACGATTAAATATAACGTTATCGCATCGTGCTAGCTCTCTGCATATTTCTCCATACTATTGTTGCTGTCTGAAGTGGAAACACTTCAAAGCATAGCAAGTCGAATGAGATGTTATGTATGCATATAACAATAATCAACTAAACCAAAACCGTGAAACAATGACATGATATCGTCATGGAGAACGTTCCGCTGCTGTGCATCTTAACCAGAAAGCATTAAATTGTTTTTTATCTCCATCTTGAAAATTGAAGAAGATTACATCGCAAGTACATTAGATGTCATTCCCAAGTAATTTATTACCTACGAATAATAAATTGAACATGCCACTCGTTATATCTTCGTGCAACCAAGTTTTCAATTACGAAAATAATATGACAGAAGTAATAAATAAATTGAAGTTCAAACTCATTAACGTGAGAATTGAGCAATTGATGGTGTGCGAGCATTGTAGCTAGCCGACATGTCAGCATAAATAATTTAGCACATACTACAATTTGCGATTTCAGGTATAACCAGTATAACATTTGTAAACGTCGCGTCGCCAGTTGTATTATGCTTTCGTTCCGCACGTGATATGCGTCAGAAGGTGAATGAGACTCGATTAAACTAATTGGCGTTTCCATCGCGCATATTGAGAGATGTACTTTGCCATTTATGAGCAATCAATTTAATGGGATATCTAATTATTGTAATGCAACCCTTAACTGTACTGGGATATTTATGATAATTACATTCATCAAATAGACACTTCTCTGCAGGCAATATCTCTAACACTTCAAATTAATCAGGGAATCTGTGAAAAGTATAATAAATGATATCCGATGCTTAAGACGTTTTTAGTTTTTTTTTTTTTTTATTTTATTCGAACGCTTATATATGTCCAACTTTTGATATGGTCTTATTGTTAACCTTTGCGATTTTTATACAAGAACCTAATTATTTTAACGTTTTGGTATAAATTTGAATTTTATTGGGTTAACATTTATCGATTATATAATTATATGTTATTAAATTATTTTTTTATATTAGTTGAAAAGACTTAATAAGTATATGAAAAGAACGGTTTGGTTAAACTATTTAAAAATTTAGTTTGATACAGATTTGAAATAATTTTGTTGCACTATCAAAAATAATTATGTAGAATGATAAACGTTGATAACAACATGTAGAATAATAACGTTGCTGCAAAAACTTTTTCTTCTTTTCACCGTATCAGTTAAAGATTAATTATAATTCTAATTGCCGTACAATTTGCCCGTGATAACTTTCTTTGAATTTCGCGTGTTGTTTCAACCCATTCATTAAATCGTGTATCGCACGAAATCCCCTCGTCAAAATTCTGCGAATCGAAACAGTTTGGCGAGCAAAGTATCGCGCGTTATATGAAAAGATCAATCGTATATATAGTCCGAGTTGTAAAAGCTGCGATGTGTGAAGTTTCGTATCCCCAGATCGTAAATCAAGAAGCTCGATCCCGACGCAGGTATGATTTCAGGAAGTGATAAGGGGCTTCCGGAGCTGAGAGAAAGAAGATCTTCCTTACAGAAGGAAACCTGTTCAGAAGGAAACCTGAGTCTCCCACATTCGCGGATTCGTTTAATCGCGAAGCGCTCGGTTGCAGTTCCGACAACCCATGCACGAAGGATCTGACCTAGATCGGCTGAATCTACTGCAATTTACACTTGACGCATTTGCTGACAGGAAAGGTGGTCAGTAGACGACTCTTTTATCGGTAGGCTATATCGCGCTGTCGGTTCTTGAGGATTCATTCCTCAAACACGAGCGACGTTTCCGTTATACACATTGCAAATGCTCTGAGACAAATAAATTAGAGATTTATATTATTGTACAAAAAAGAAATAATAAGTTTTAAAAAGAAATAATAATTAATGAACTAATAAATAAATATAAATGATATATCATATTATAATGAGACACTATTATCAAAGCTAATAAATTACAATGTTAAATAAAAAAAACGATTTTGCTGAAGTGTCTAAAAATTTAACTAGATAAAAATCAGATCAGAAAATAATTTTGTTGGGCTATCAAAATAATTATATAGGACGCTGAAACTGATTGTTAGAATGTCAAAACTTTTTACAGTATCATTCAT
>Ga0157362_1000505_pt1 | contig 13445 bp, 9 predicted proteins | sample AttlaeALBM3_FD_111480 | JGI IMG/M metagenome (GOLD analysis project Ga0157362, IMG submission 111480) | Fungus gardens microbial communities from leaf cutter ant in Ribeirão Preto, State of São Paulo, Brazil - Atta laevigata ALBM3 | ecosystem: Host-associated > Fungi > Mycelium > Unclassified ... | reverse complement strand
TTTTTTTCGTAAAAATACTGTCGCCGGCGTTCTACCAACATGTTTGACGTCGACATCCACCACTTTTGCCGTGTCGAGCTCTTCGTTATCGCGGGATTGATTCTGCGCAGATGTAATGCTACCAAAAATTGCACGATATTAACAATTAAGTGTCCGTTTACTTTTTAATTCGTCAAGTCACACTGACAACAATATGTCGACAATTACAAGTATCTAACACTATCGATTTTATTTATAATATATAACATATATATTTGAAATATATAGTTATGTATGTTATGGATAATTCTTACAGAAATCTAATTTAATTTAATTTTGAAAATTATTCATTTTGAGTATTAAAAGACTCGAAGTGTTTTTAATATTTAAAATAAATAATTAATCACTACTTTCTAGTATTAAATTTCCGTAAGGAAAGTGAGAAGAGAGACCAAGAAACATAAAATAACTTGTGCTACTCTGGTTTTCCGTTCACAATTACTGTAAGCTGCAAATTCTGAGAATTCTGAGAATTCTGCATTTTGCTCTTAGGACCGCATGGGATTGCCGATCTTTCGACGCTCCCAAGATTGTTACTATACATTTCACCGTAAAATCACCCTCGCGAAATCATCGTCAGCGAAGAGTGGCGAAAAAGAAGTCGCGCGAAGCTATCGCGATCCCTAGCGTGACGTCTTCTCGATCAATGACGATCCCTGTAGTTGGTGGGCCGGAAAATCGGCGCCGGTCAGCGCGTGTACGGACCAGAAAATGATCGAAATTACGAGTCAAAATCCCTTCGAGCATTCCCTGTCCATTTGGACGATTGTAGATGCACTTGGGCGAGAAACAACGCGCGAATGCCTCATGACCTACGAGCGTAACGTGGAATGCCACTTTCGAAGCCAAAGCGCTTTCATCGATGTGCTCGCGCGCTCCTTTTTACGATCCCTGAAACACAAAAGCCGTTTTGCGGCGCGAAGTAGCCCAATGCGGAAGATGTAGGAGCTATTTTAAGAATATTACACTCAAAGGCGTGATAACGTGAAATATATTGAGGTTACCAATTTTTTATTCTCTACACAAAATTCAGAACTCTAAAAAAATATAATATTGCAATTATCGCATTACATTTTTTTATTGTAAATGATGAATCATTTTTCTTCTTATCAGGTCTGCGAACTAAATTGAGAATTTGACCAATGTTTGGCTTAAAATTATTAGATTTTATCTGTATCTATGCTAAATAAGATAAAAAAAAATATAATTATTGAAAAGTAAATATTTACATAGAAAATAATAATTAGTTGAAACAAAGAGTTATAAATATTTTTTTATTATAAATACTTTTTTATTATGAATAATGGAGTAATATGCTGATTGATATATTCGATCTATACCTATATCAGCAAGAGAGAGAAAGCTGTTTGTGGTTCGTGATATTAGAAACCTCGACGGTGGCGCGTTTATGAGTCGCGCATGACCACCGACAATGCTTAGCGGTAAGCCATTCGGCGTGTAACGTGCGTACCTTTTCTTGTGGAGGAAAGCGTTAGTCGCGAGTGCTACAACTGTATAGATCACGCACGTCGCAAAAATCTCTCTGTTTCCAAATGCTCATCTAACAAACCTGACTCGACAATAACTTCTAGGAGAAACTTCTGTTATGCAACCGTCTTTGATTTGGGTATATTATGAAGGTAAATATCGCATAAATAGAATTGGATTGCACTCATATCATGTTTTACACATATATTTGTATATTCTAATGGAAAAACTTTTATTTGTATTTTACATCTTTCCTCGAATCGTAATGAAAAAGAGAATTATTATCATACATTGTTTTTTTTTTAAATAAGATTTCCCGATTATTATACAACAAAGAATATTCCTATACGTAATACTGGACAACCATTAAGTTTGCCCCCTATCAGCTCTCAGATCGTTATTCCTTGAGAACTCAATCAGAGGCCCATCTTTGCCAACTCACCGCATGAATTGTGGTCCATACTCGAACGGTTAATGCCGGTCGACCTCCTTTTAGAGAACACCATGGCAATGGGCGTAGGTCCGGGCAGATTAAGATCGAACGATCCTGTGGTCGATCCCGCGAAAGAACCTAAGCACAAGCCTAAGCACAAGCGATTCTCGCGGCGCGCCCTCCCGACGTTTACCCTGGTAAACCTTCTTCTCGGCCAGATAAGCCTTTGGATTCGACCCCCGAGGTTGATCACCGATAGCCCATGGCCCTAACATACTCCAACCAGCTAGCACCCAATTCCAAATCCTCTGGCATCCTCTTGGACGAAACTGGCTGATGCTGGCGGCAAAAGGGCCTATTTCGAGAGAGAGCATCTTTGCTCCCTTTTCCTCACTCCTTTTTATGGCCTGTTAAATGAACTTCCCTTGCTCTTTTATATCGTCCAAGTTGACTCGTCGGTTTACTCTCTCTTTCTCTTCTGCCAATTTATGCGTAACTCGTGGATTTTGCTTTGGATAGAAAACCTGTGAATCGAGTCTGTGCAGGATTCTTGTTACAATTGCATTAAGCAATATATCCGTGGCTATTATTGTAAGATACAGAAATAGATACGAATGAGAAAAAATTTTGAATTATCCAAATGTAATATACATATAATAACTTTCTTATATAATAAATTTACTTTCTAAAAAATATTAAAATTAGAAATTAATGTATATAATTTGTGTATGTGTATTGAAATATAAAATGTAAAATATAAATATGAAAAATGTAAATTTGAAAATATATGTAATTTATAAGTCAGAGATTGTTCTTCACGAAAAGCATAAATGTATGAAAAAATAATTTCTTATTTGTTTTAAAAGCAGTTAATATTCATTATAATTATAAAGTATCATTCTAAGCAAATCCACTTAGGAATATCCGTAGTACTTGTATGTATATATGAGTATATGTTTCAGAATGTTTAAAAGTAATGAAATAAAAATATGAAAATATCAAGTATCAAAAGTACATATTATTTCGCATTAATCGATGAACTACTATTTACCAGTTGTATCCTTTTACTTAGCTTCGTTTATTTTGCTAATTAATTCATTTTTTATTATATATGAATTGCATAAAAGATATTTCTTGCTAAGCTACAAAGCGAGCGCACGTACACGCCTGTAAAGGGTGTTTTCATGACGGGGATGTTACTTTTCAGGGCAGTCTGGAACAAGCGAATAAGAATCAATAATTAGTCGAGATCGCTTCCTAAAGAAGTGATGCTTCTCTCGAGGACGTTCGGACGAGATTGCGCGCGCCGAGAAGGCATCGTCAGGCATAGACAGGCAATTAAAGCGACTCGCGCTTAGGCTCGCGTCTCGTGAACTTTCGGTAGGCGCGGGGCGAGGTTTAACGACGCTTGGAATGCAGTTTCGTAGCGAGTTGAGGTGGCGGGGGAAAAGAGAATAAACCAGGTGGAAGAGGAGCAAAGTGAATGCGTATATGTTGGAAAGAGTGAGAAAGGATCGCGGGATAGAGAAGAAGAAGAAGAGATTTGGACCGCAAGCAGGGAAGAGATAGCGCTCGCGATCGCAAGAAGATGAGAGGGGAATGAGCGGGCTGCCCGGTAGCAGTTTCCCAAAGCATCGCCATTAATAACCACCGAGATTATACGCTGTTGAAGCTGATGCTGAGGCTGAGCGTTGGTTGCTGCTGACCGCAACGTCGCTGCGAGAGACGTTGGAAACGAAGACGGCGGAGGAAGGAACGGCAAGCAGAAAGAGAGAGACTTGCGCGCGCGCGCGACGTAACAGGGCTGCCATTTAATATCGCTTACCCGTCCAAGCTAACGGCCAACCAAGCATTCGCTAATTTCTTATACGAGATGCCACTGACTAAGCCACAGACTAGGATGAGACACGCAGTAGATGTAGGCTGTTATCGCGTGCGCATTGCTTTTATATATATCTTTATTGTCATGTGTCCATCACTGATAATATTAAAAATAGAAGCTTTTAGAGAAAGCATGAAATATTTTTTTTTTTTTAATTAATAGAATTTCTAGCCTGCGAGAAAAAGTTAATCATTTATATTGGGGTCATCAAAGTCTCAGCTTATCCTAACTGTACGACGCAACGAAAGCGAGAGTATTTTTTTTCGCAACGGCCAAGAGGATTGACGTGGAGGTATCGTTGCTTGTCGCTGAAACATGCAACGTATTTAGCGTGTAAGAGGCTGACGATCCCCCGCAGCGGGTGTAACACCAGTGAACGTGGAACGCGGCCAGATTGCATACCGGCGGCAAGCGCGTTTGTCCGACGTTCCTACGTCGAAGCCGGTGGCGGCTATTTGGACAGCCTGTCGACCGCGCAGACGGTCGGTGGAACACCGGGGCAACAAACAGTACAATACAATATTACAATCCAGGCAACATCCCACCGGCGCAGGTACAGAGCAGTGACAGCGCAACATATCAACCGCGGTGTGCTCTCAGCCTGTGCGTCCGCTCTCTTTCCCGCTCTATCTCGCTTCCCCTTTCATATACCGGGCGTCTCTCTTTCCACAGGGCGCTGTCTATACCTCCGCCTCCCCCTCGTCTCTCTTGCGCGTAACCCCCTTGTTACCCCTCTGCTCCCATCACATGTTCCGTCTTCGTTCGATTGCGTTCCATCTCGGTTGCACCTCACCGAGCGACTATATCTGATTGGCTGGATCATTAATCACCGGTGACCGCGCGGCAGCCCTGTCCCGTCCTGCAACTAAACTCGTGGAATCGAACTCACCGGGGTGTACGTGCTGCCGTTTTTCTCTTTGCGATACCTTTTTTCCCTTCCCTCCGTTCTCTGCCCCCGCATCTCATCTCTCTCCCCTCTTATCGTTACTCACCCCTGCACTCTCGTCCGGCGGCGAAAAATCCCGCAGTCACGACTTCAGAAAAGAAGAAAGTTCGATGTGCCTTATTGGATATGTCGTGATTGAAATCAGCTCGAAATTCCCCCGATCTCTATCGCGTTTCTTCGAATCTAAAAAAACATTCTTCTTGGTAAAGAATTTCATCTGAGTATTTACCTTACTTTCAAATCTTTTTTTAGCATCTTAGCAAGGCATCGTTAAGAGTGCTCGAAAGATCGTCGAACAACAATGTCAATTTTATTCGCCGCAACAATGTGATTACAGTGTCTAGATAGTGTGCCGCGTTCGTTGGTGATGATCGACAATCGTGTGTTGTATCGGCGATCGATGGGGCATGACGAAATTACTTCATTATTTGATGCCGATTGAATGGACTGTGAGCCGTGCGATACCTCGTATTGCCGCGGGTTAGCGTGGCCTTTAATCCGGGCAGATTGCGAATGGAAAGCGGTTAATAAAGCATCGAGTTGTGATTGGTCGACTAACTCGATTAACTTGTCGAATAATTAATTTATTCAAGATCTCGCGATCAGTGCCCGAGGAAGAGTAAAGCGTGATGATCGACTTTGCAAAACTTCACCACTATTCACCCATCATCCACCTAACGTGGCTCGTTCCGTTACGAAACTTATGATGTCGTTAGAACATCCGCCTTTATCGACTCTGTTACACTGCATGTTTCGTATTACGAGCGTTTCTCACCTCCGGTCTTTAAACAATTTTCTCGTTATTGCGTCATTTCTCGGTTTTAACCATGTAACATACACACATACTACATCTGCAGTATTCATTTTCGCAACTTGACATTAAATTAAACGATTATTCAATATGATAAATGCACAAGATGTACACTAAAGATGTCCGGGCATTCTCATTTGACGGATCCATTAAGGGCCGCCTGTTTTCTGTTTGCGACAGACAAAAAGCGCGTCCTCAGGAGAACGTGCTCTTCGCGACAGTTTTTCGTCCAGCAGACGGTCAATCAATATGATTCAGTTAGAGAGACCTGAACTGTGCGATACTCGAAGGAGATGCGGCGGTAGGTAGGGTCTTAGGATAAGTTGGAAAAAAAACGTGTCGGTCGCCTGTTACGACAAATTGGGAGCTGCCATCGTGACAAACCCAACGTATCCTCGAGTGACCTCTCGGCTCGCGGGTCCATTGACGACCCCGACTCGATCTATCAGGAAGCTATGACCCTCAGAATCTCCTGGGAACACCTCTAATAGCCGGATTATCTCCTCTTGTGTTTCTTCTATTACCCTTCGCTCTTGCCTCTAATAAGGATAACGAGCTCGTCACGACCCTTCCGAGACTCCATCGTTCTCAATCTTTTTCTTAGAGCAGGTGGACTCATTTGAATATGCTGAGTGCAATTACTATTTTTTTCTCTTTTTTTTTTAAAAGAGAAAATTTGTTATAAGAGGAGCTTATGTGCCAAAACATATAAGTCCCAAGTTAGAAAAAAACAATTTTGACTCAAAATGAAGATTAGATCTCTCGTCTGAAACGAGTCATCGGAGCGAAATATCGATGGGGCAACTTTTTAGCTCCTAGACATGCGGCATATAGCGTTGGGTTATTCAACGTCCGCACGGTGAATGAAAGTTATTGATTTATCGATTGGTTCGTCAAGCGATTAGGAGGGTCTGTTGATTAATAGTCGACGTATGCCACAAGATAAACTGACGTACTGGCGTTCGTCGACTTCTTGTTTTTCCTCTTCTTCTTCTCACTCGGTCCCGCGACCGTCTGTGTTCACCCCCTTCACCCCTATCCCCGCTCACGAATAACTCGCGTCATGTAAGTTATTTGTACGAGAGTCGAACCTTTAACGACCGTGTCTCGCAAGACGATCGATGTTTTTGCTATTCGCGCGCTCACCGTTCACCTCGGAAATCTCCACGCGAAACGTATTTAGAAATTATTTTTAAACGATAGATTTATTTTATCGTTATTATTCTTGCACAGAAGATAAAACTTTGAAGATAAAAACTGTATTTTCTTAAAGAAAAATCGATATGTTCTGGGACAGCAATATTTCACTTGTATGTATAACAGTTCGAAAATACTTAGTTTTATGTACAATTGAATATATATATATATATATATATATATATATATATATATATGTATGGGCAATATATATATATGTATGGGTAAATATATTTCGCGCAAAAAGCAATCTAATTTTTTTTAGATGTATATGTCAGCTAAAATCTTAAATAATAATAGACAATATAGTTATCGAAATTTCCCTAAGCTTAAGTGCTCATATCGCTCGTGCATTACGATTGATTTTCAGAAGTTGTTCTTAGAAAAACGTACAAGGTGGTCGACGTTCGCCGCGTACGTCGTTCTGTACTGTAATATCATTCCCGTCAAGTTTTAACGCGTTAAAGCGTGGAAGGAGTTACCATCCGCAGTCATCTCGAGTGGCTCATTTGCTGTCGTTGCTGTCGTTTGCTGCCGTCGGCGAGGCCACCGGTGGCTCGAAATCCATTAACGTTTGCTGCGCGCTCAGAAGGCCGACCAATAAATTTTATTAATACATTCGTGGCAGGGCAATAACGACAGGCGGCATTGTGCGTGAACGGACACCGAGATGAAAGAGAGAGCGCATGGATTTTCTCTCTCTCTCTCTCTCTCTCTCTCTCTCGACTGTAAAGCCCACAAGTAGTGATAATGGTAGCGTTTTGCGGCGACCGGTAAACCACTCTGTCTTCCGGGATCCTGGTGGCCAGCGGGAGCGCCGGAGAACACGACTAATGCATTTGCAGCATCGAAGTGACAGCAGTGGCGACTACCAGACACACATCGGTACTTTGTACCTGAAGAAAGCCTGACGCTTGATTTCCATTCTTACGTAGTAATTGAATCGCTCGCTTTTGCCGAGTGACTTGTCATCTTTAGCCGATTAAGGGCTGATTATATCTACTCTTCGAGACTTAATCAAGCACATTTTTCTTTCCTTATTTAATAGATTGAACTGTAACTAAAAAAAGAACGTTGTTATTCAATAATGAAATCATTATAACATTTTTAAATAAAAATTAATCTTCGATGCTCCCATGCTCAAACGCTAATCTACTATAATGCGAATGGTTTTAAGATCCATTTATAGAATACACTAACTCGAGTTAAATCAATGTCTTACGAAAACACGCTGCATATAACCATTATCCATATATTTTTTTAAAAATAACGAATGAAAAGCGGTCTCGATAATTTCTATATAACGAGATACCATTTAGATATCAAATTTAGGCTTGTCCGCATAGCTGCGTCTATATCGGTGAGTTCCCGAGGGAACCATGATCGTTTTCCAATCTGGCGGACGCCTTATTACAGGCGGACTGGGCCGGTCAGGCTGGACGCCATACGGTTGCACGTGTCTACGTTACGAGGGAAGAGAAGAAGAACCTTACCGGGTATGTATCCATCGGCCAACCAACGGCAGCCGGCGGGCTTCTGGTCGCAAGAAGAGGAGTCTTGAGACGCGAGAGGAGTTCGAGAAGCCGCGGTGACGGCGGCGGTGGTGGCGGGAGAGAGAATGAGGGGGGAGGGACCGGAGAGATGCTGAGGCCCGCGCGTATGATATTAAACACTATAATTATTATTTAAATTCCAGTAGGATGGCTCCCGGTGTTGCGGCTCCCTCTTCTTCGTCTTTCTCGTCATATCTCCCTCTTCTTTTCGCTCTGTTTCTCTCTATCGCGGTTTTGTCCTCCCTCTCGCGCCTTTCATCTCCCACCACCCCTTCTCTCCCCGTACCATCGTATGGCCGCGCGCAGCCACGCGCTTTTTGCTCTCGTATACTGGTCGCCCCTCGTCGACTGATCCTTTTGCTTTTTCGAAGTCGCTTTGCTTCTGCTCCGCCCGCGCGTAGGCGCAACTCTCTTGGTCTCGTCGAGCTTCAAGACCGAGACCGAGACGAGAAAGAACGGTCGCAACCATAGACCCGATCTTATAGCCATTGCCACCATGAGATGGTTTATTGCCGAGACCTGACCCCATGTAATCACTATAAACTATACCTTCCTCTCTCGGAGAGGGCCCTTTCTCCCGTACCCACGTGTTCCTATCAGGTGCCATTACGCGCAGCGCGGGAGGCCCGCCCCCTTCTTTTTTCTTCTCCTGTATTATCACCCTTTTCTTTATTTTTTCTACTCTTTTGCATCATATAATACGAAATTTCTGTATATTTTACTTGCCTCTTCTGATTTTTATAGGAAATTTTTGATATCTTTTGTTTCATATCCGTATCTAATTATTATTTTCACACTAGAAAATAAGATACAATTATTTATTGCTTTACAATATCTTCTAAGTTTAAATATATAAAGATAAAATCTCAGAAAAATTTTCTATACATTTTCATGTGAAATAAACGTGGAAAACAATTATATATATATATATATATATATATATATAAAGATGTTATAGCGATGTTGTATATTATTTTTATTATAATTTTCTGCAGAAATGTTAACGTATCATGATCTACCGCCTTGCCCCGTTTTTCTTGTCTGAAATAAATAAATTCTGAATGATGATCTTCTTACATGACTTTGGGTTTCTTTTATATTTAAGTATTTTTCATCTCGGAAAAGAACCGGACAGTTAACGGACGTGTTCAAGCATGGGGAGAGTTCTCCTCTCAACTTGGTGCCTTCAACTCCGATGCAAATAATCTTCTTCCTCTCATGACCGAAGAAAAACAATGCGCCGGATTCAATACCGGTAGCGAGTCCAAGCCGAGATCGTGCGTTGTGGGTGGGCCTCTCTCTCTCGAAAGAGGAACGATAGCAGCAGCAACGGCATCGAGAGAGCTGCAGGGGCAGCATCGCTGCTCGGTTTCACGGTCTCGTGGAGCTGGCGGCTACGTTGGCTCTTATGGGAACGCGATAGATCCGATAAAGATGCACGCACACCAAAATCTGTCGGTTATGCATTTCTTAAAGTTGCTCCATAGCCACCTGAACGGTTATGTTCTCCATTTTCAGTCTGGACACGCGAATCGTTATCTTAATCGCAATCTGTCATCGATTTTGGAATCTCTTACGTGGTCGTGGGCTGTTCAGAATGTGTGCAGAATTTGATGCATGATGTTAGCGGCAAGAATGATTTGCTTAACGCGAAATACGGACAACGTATTACTGATGTGAAAGAAGCTTTACAGGGGTAGCGTAGTAGCCACTGCTGAAACGATTCCTCCACAGTGGAGACCTCCGTACGGGCTTGTTATTATTTGTACTATTGTTGGCTCGTGACTTGCAACCCGGGCCCACGAGTCAGCCGCTCGTTGGCTCGACTTGTCGGTCCGCCCACAAGAAAACAAACATCGATGTATTGCCGACGTATCTCCGCTACGTTTCCTTCCTGGCGTCAATGATGGTGGTAAACCATAAAGTTTCTACTAGTATTTTATCAAGTGCGATGGTAGTTCCGTCGCAGTTGAATAAGTTAATGTTTATAATCATAAACTGAAATGTATTCTGATATATTTCAGGTATATTTTAAATGTAATCGTGTTTTACGGATTGCACGATCAGTGACTGGACACGTGCGGTTTACTAAAGGGATTGCGACGAGTATCGGTGATTTGATAAGGATCAAGGACAGCGTTGAATTCTGAACGTCAAGAGAATGGTTCGTTCTCGCTCTTGCAGCGGCTGACACACATTCGCAGCGACGGTAACCCGTTTAGGAATCAACGCGGCGGTCATTACCAACTTTGTCGTAGTGGGACATTCACTAAGAAGCAAGTTGCTCGATGAGGAGTGCTGGCGACGATGGAAATCGCGCGTTTATAAATGGTCGTTCGTTCGTTCGATTAGATCGTGAGAAAACGCGCCAGTTAAGTCGATACTAACGCACGGAGGTCCATGGAAAAGCCCTGCGCGAACGACGATCATGGTCGTCCTCGGTTGATCTGCCCGTATGCTCGATCGTCGATTGTAAACTCCTTTGGTATCTCGATCGGCGAATGCTTAGACCTCGCTCCTTGGCAGTTCGTTCACTGCCTAATGGTGGGATCGGTAAGGAGCGATTAAATCGCAGATTCCTTATCTCACCTTACGGTTTCCACCCTGCTCCCTGGGCGGGAAGTGCCCCGAGGCGTGTACGAAGACGCGGCCGTACTTCCTCTCATCCTCCCTTCGTGCCGTCGACGTTTTTCGAGCCGGGTATACTATACGTATCTCGGTGCAGAGGCGCGTCATTATACTCACGTCACTCAAAAGCTCCTCTTCTTCTGCCCTGCCGGGGTCCGAAGTTATGAGAAACACGAGCCGCGAGGTAACCGCTGCTGCCGCCACCGCCTCGGTTGGCATCTTTTCTTCTCCTTCTTTTCCTCCTCCTTCTTTGCCTCTTCCCCTTCCGCCATCTTCGTCTCATCGTCAGATCGCTGCTCCTCGAACAATCATTTATAACCGCGCACGATAATTCGTGCAACGTGTCCCCGAACAAAAACCGCGATCGATAGAGGTGCCAGATAGACGAAGGGACGCGCTCCCGATGTCCCGCGGTCGATCGTACTTACAATGAGCCACTGCGACACGACGTCTTCAACGTTGGAGCCAAAATCTTATCTCATCTTCTTTTTTGATGATCGGTCACAATTCTCGTTTCGATTCGTTTTCAATTGGATATCATTGTCCTTCGTCGCTATTGATCGAATCGATTTTTGGTATATTTAAAACTATTTTTTTTCATATCTTTGTCAATAAAATTTGTTTCTAGTATTATTTCTATAACAATTTCTTCGAAGTCTTTGAATTAATAATAAAAGAGATTACTTTTTCTGCATTGAAATTGTATAAAAGTCTACGTAAGTTACAGTCATCTTCGAATTGGCATCGAGGAACATACTTATAACAGATGACATTTGCAAGTTTGCTCGATATGCGTCGGAATTCATATAAAAGTATTTTTTTCCCTTGGCGGGCGATAATCGTTAAAATAATAGATACCGGTGTGACGATGTGTGACTACTATTAAGATACAAAAGGAAAGTCCCGGGCTGGTGCAATGCGTAGGCGAATCGAGAGTGCAAGGCCCACGTCGAAGCCTCGCCCTTTCCTTGGCACCATCTAACTCCATTCTTTTCACTCGAGCTTCCCCCGCTTCGTTCGGTTCGCATATACCCACTAAACCCATAATTAGAGGCTTTCGTAAATTATATGCGCGAACGTGTGTCCCCTCGGTAAAATATCGGCTTAATAATAACAGTTGAAGAGTACAGCAATTATCAGAACCCCTGAGGAGCGAGAAGAGAGAGTCTCCATGTTCTTTTGTCTCCTCCTCTTCCTCCTCCGCATGGAATTTCTTTTTCTATCGCACCAGATGTATTATCTTCGAAATAAATATAAAACGAATATATTTATTATAACAAAATTTTACAAACAGATCTTTTGATCAAACATATAGTACAGGAATGTGTATCTTGGGAGATAAATTGAACCGTATTTTGACTAAGCGCACTTCATATACTGGATAAATATGAATGTCAATGCTTATGAAGAATGTGCAAATTACTAATGAACAACACGCATAAACGTGTAATGCACAGAGAGAGACATGTAGAAGTCATTAATCGTTTCATGCTCGCTTATTCACGAGGATGGATACCTTTAGGATCTTTTCTAGTATCGACTTGCTGTAAGAAGAATCTAGTCTGGGTGGAAAGAAGCTTTGTTGCGGCATGTCTGTTGTTTTGCCAGTTATAATTATACAAGCTCGTTTTTCGTATGGACGATCATGTGGGTACAGCGTTCGTTCGTTTGATGGAACGCGCAACCACAGGTTCTTAAGGACAGCCATAATGCGCGACTGGGTACAGTGGCTTTTTATTGGCTAATTGGTAATTAAGTCGGGTTAAGCAGTGAGCAGCCAACGCTTTCTTGTCTGCCTCGAGTCGTTCTGCAACTCGCTAATTTAATTTGCGGTTTCGTCGCGTTCGTCTCATACCTGAACGGCAGAAGCTGTTCGTTTGCGTTCGTTTCTAATTTTTCGAACAAGTAATCGTATGTTCTAAAGAATATATTTGAACTTACAACTGTATACCATAAACTTTACGTTGAAATAGATGAATGTTTTAAAAGTATATTTATAGTCTAACTCTAAAGTCACTGAATGATTTTTGATTCAGTTATTTGTAAATCTTAACTGTAATATAACAACAGAAATTATAATATAATTTTAAATGAAGATAGAAAAATTTTTTTAAACTGGTTGTTGATATTGCTTTGCATACATCTATTGTCACAAAGCTGCAAATGTGCATCGACATGTGCCTTGTCCATCTAAAGATTAGAACTCTAGAAGTCACCAAGATTTTATGAACCTCAACTCTTTGAGAGCTGTCGTTCGTGAGGACCGAGTGACATATATACACCGATATACTGCGAGAAAAGAGAGGGGGTACACCCTGAGGGCACGAAAAACAGGCCTGGCACTGATTTGTCGACGAGATTAGACAATTTGTAAACACGCCGTGCCGAGTGTACCGGGTTGACCTGTCTCTGACCCCGCCCCTCTTCTCTCTCTCTCTCTCTCTCTCTCTCTCTCTCTCTCTCTCTCT
>Ga0157362_1000504_pt1 | contig 13446 bp, 10 predicted proteins | sample AttlaeALBM3_FD_111480 | JGI IMG/M metagenome (GOLD analysis project Ga0157362, IMG submission 111480) | Fungus gardens microbial communities from leaf cutter ant in Ribeirão Preto, State of São Paulo, Brazil - Atta laevigata ALBM3 | ecosystem: Host-associated > Fungi > Mycelium > Unclassified ... | reverse complement strand
TGTGTGTGTGTGTGTACGCGCGCGCGCGTATATATGTATTAAGCTTGATGCATGTGATTTTTTATCACTTGCTTGTTGTTACATGCACCAAGTTTAAAATAGATTCTTCATAAATACGAGTAAGGTAATTTCTCTTAATAACATATTATTTTAGTATAAAAATAAAAAACATTGTTTTTGATATATTGAAAATTATTGCAAAATATAAAAATTAATTATCGCGACGATAAAGAACGGACGGGATGAGAACATCAGCAGGAAATCAGAAATGAATCAAAACAAGTAAGTCTGGAAAAAAGCACGCGTCGAATGTGCACATGTACCTCGAGCCCATGCGGCGTGCTGAACATCTTGTCGCACTTGACGCAGCTGTAGACATCGCCGAGCGGATGAGGATGGTGCAACCCGTGTGCCGTGTGAGTCGAATGCAGTCCCGGGTGAGCTGGATGAACGCCGCGCAACAACGGATGCAGGTGCGGTGGCAGAAGATGATGCGGTAGCAATTGGGGGTGCAGGTACGAGAGAGGATGATGTGGATGGGGTGGCAGGAGACCGCTCTGAAGGTGCAACGGTGGATACAGAATCGACGAGCCGGGTGGTGGTGGATGAGCGCCCATAGAAGCGGATTCTCGATGCGGGGACGCATTCTGCAAGTGTGCGGAAGGAGGATCCGGCCTCAGGAGTGCCGACACGCTGAAACTGTCTCCGGATTTCTTCGGCGGATGCGATATGGGCGACGTCGCGACGCTAACTGGCGATGGCGATGGTGTTGACGACGATCGTGGCGGACTCGAGGTACCTTCGTGATCGTCCTCGTCACCGACCTCCTCAACGTCCACATCGACTTCTTCTTCACCGACATCGACGTTCACCTCGATGTCCCGACTATCGGGCGGAGGGGAATCCGGGCAAGGAGATTGAGACGGGGAAGGACTTCTTGTCGCCGGCGAGCCCACCAGACGACCAACTCCGAAAGATAATCGTTCTATAATACATCATTTAATGATAATCAAATATAATATTGAATTATTTCTAATTTGTAATTGTTCGTTTGTCTGATTAATTTTTCATTATAAATTTTAAAAATTATATCAAGCTCAGTTGTGCAAAAGAAATCGATAATCATCTCGTATGGATTTTTCACATCTCCAAATAGACATGACATTTCGTAGTTGATAAACCAGAGTTCATACACTAGTCACGAGAGCAAGATGGCCAATGACGGAACTGGACGGACGGTAGCTACGTCACGTATGAAGTACGCGTGCTAGGTGCAGGGGAATCCGAAAAAAGAAGGCCATGGATAAATACGGTTTCTTCTGGCGGAAGGACCCGGTCGGAATGAGATTTGAGTCACGTACTGGGCCTTTTTTCCTAGCATGCTGGTGCGAGGGTGTTTAAGGGACGGACAGGGCACGAGAGGTCGTGACAGGGTCTCATGTTGCGCTAACGAGGTATCGCGAAGAAAGAACCGAATAGTGAGGTGCCGAGAGCGAAATGTATTTCCGTGACGTTTCGTGTGAAGCAGTGTCCTTAATGAAATCCCTGGCGCACCCTTTCGGAATATTTCATCCGACGCACAGAATGCCATGTGTGAGTTACATTAACTCTTTACGCGTTACAGCGTGAAATGGCATCATCCTTAAGTAATAAAGCAAAGGAAAATATTTTATGCTTAACAGGAATTTCGATATTCTAACTATACCTTTGCTTAACATAATAGTTGTAGAGAGAGAGAATAATACAAAAATATATATTATTATTACATCAAGTCCTTTTGTTAGTGTGATTAGTGTGATTACCTAACAGATAATACATATATGTCACGTAATTACGGCTCTAACATCCCATAGCTGATTAATATATAACGAGAAGTTTAAACATTTATTATTATTGAAATATTAAATTAATATTTTCACGATGACAGTTGCAAATTGCATCGGATCGCAATTTTGGTATCGCTTGTCAATCGGAATTTACTGTGTTCTCTGATTATCAAACCGATGATTTCCGACGCAGCTTTGATTTGTATGTCGCATCATTTTATCTGTCGATTGGTTCAAACGAAATATGATTCAATCATAAATTTTGATGTATTTGTTAGATTAAACGCGTAGAATGTATTTATTTTATTATCATTATTTGACGAGTACTTTCGGAGAAATCTAGATTTGATTTCAAGATTTATGATTAACAGATATGAATAATTCATTTAAATGTATCATTTTAGGTAATTTACGTATTAAATATAAAAAAAAAAGTTATAAATATTTCAAAAATTGTAAATATTTTAAAAAATATCATGTTGAAAAAAAACTAAACTTTTAATAAATATTTGCTTAAAAGTATTAGTTCTAAGTAAATATTTACTAAAGGTAAATGTATTTATATAAAAATTATTAATTTAATTTAATTATTATTTATTTTTATTGAATAAATATTTATTCTAAGTAATGTGAATGTTTAGAAATGTGTATATAAAGAAATATATATGTATAAAATGTATGCATAAGAAATATGTATTAAAATTTAGTAAATCTTTTTTTAGTATAATTTGTACTGTAAATTAAATACAATTAATTTTAATAAATTTCTAAATTAGTGGTTAAATTGCAAAAAGGTTATGTAAATTAATTTAAAGTACATTCTCTAAAATTAATTAAGAAGAAATAGATTCCGGTTGATCCAAAATCTTACAAACAGAGGAAGACAGTGCGGAATTTCTAACATAAAATCGTTACAAAATTGAATTATTATTTGATTATTATTCAGAAATGTGGGACTTGTCTAATAATCAAAGTTCGTTTCGCTGTGATTTACAGTGTGGGATGAATCGGAAATCAGGCACGTGTGCATCTCGTCTCGCTACGAGAGAAATAAGGGCAGAGATCTCGAGAATGTATCTCACAGCCCCTCTCGATGCTCGGCATTCGGCAATTTCGGCTTCGGACCACTCATATTGCGTCTCTCGCACACACCCGGTATATTATATTTATAATCCGTGCGCGCGACACGCGGTCACGTGCCAGCCCGTATGATGCACCGCGGTGTCGGCTAATCGCATTTAAAGCTCTCCGCGAGCCTCATCGTTGGGGTCGATTATTATCGTGTTTCCTAGTGGCTTTGCAATCGAATCAAAATACGACTCGAGTCAGAGTGACTTAATGTAATGAGAAACGCGCCTCGCGCCTGCGGGGATCTGTCCGAGAAAACAGATAGGTACTTTATCGCACTGCATCGGTCAAAAGCACAAAAGAAAAAACAAGGAGGGGCTAATGAAATTTCTAATATTACATCCAAATTTTTTCTTGGTTTTCTATAACATATATTCGAAGCAATATATTATTCTAAATTTAAAATTTGCACATTTGTGTGTGCACGTGTGTATGTATTTGTATAAGTCGCAAGAGAATATTTATATATATTATTTTATTACAATATAAATGAACAGATTGAAAGCAATGCTTCGCAATTTTGAATTTAATTTAATTATTGGAACATGTCAAAATTATGGGCCGGTAAATTTAAAAAATAATTAATAGTAACTATTTTTCTATGTTAATTAAGTTTTCATTAGAATAATAAAACGCATAAGATCACCATGACTCTAAGTTTGTTAAATGATATTTTCATGTGATTAATTAAGGCTTAAAACATAAACATTTTCAAAGACATGGATTTTAAAATTTAATCACGTGAATAATTTAATATTGTGGACACTATAAATATAAATACATTATTAAAATTTAATTTTTAAATATTTTTTTAAGAACTTGAGTTTTGGGGCAATTATGAAAACAATTCTATTACATCGCTTTTGGTTCATTAGCAGAAAAATAGAGGGAGCTGAAGAACAAAAATGGATAAAAAAGAAGGAGGAAACTCAGACAGATGTGTCTCGCAGCGTGATAGGAAGAAGTGCTTACGCAAATGCTACATCTGAGTCGACTGGAATGCGCTAAAAACTGGCGATGCAAACTGCAACGTAAGAAAAACGGTTGACGACCATCCAGATGGGCTTAACTTTGGTCCGGGTTTGACGGGACCTGCGAATCTAGGCGTGTTTACGCACACATATGCATCTGGCACTGTCTCGACATGCATGTCACGTGATGTGTAGTGGCTTTCAGCCTTCTCGATACAGTGAATGAAACTTCTTGAATCGACTTCAAGATCGTTTTTGCCCAGACGCGGACGGTTCTGCCACTGATGCGCGTTCGCTATATTCACGTAAAGTGCTCGGAGTTGCTTACGGGATAAGCAAGACAAAGTTTTCAGAATGTAGTTGACGTATAAACCCGGTGGTGAACGAGCCAAAGTAAGAACTTGTCAATTTGTTCATTAAATATTATAACTTGAGTTATCGTTATTATATAAAATGAAATGATTTTACTTAAGAGAAATTATCCTATTTCTTGTTAAAGCGATAATACTTAACAATTATTCATATGCATATTTTTGCAAACACGTTTTTTAAACTGCATTTTATAAACTACGAGCCGATTCGATTTATAGAACTTGAAACAAAATCGCCAAAATCGTTCAAATAGAATAAAATAACACATATTGGTCAAGGTAAAACAAAGTTGAGACTATTGATACAATGTCAAATATTACAAGTGTTAAATATTACTTGAATATTGTATATGCATTCGTGTTATATGACGTGTTAATAACACGTGTTATTTTATTCTATTCTGACTAATGATATGTTTTTACAATGTTTCTTACACGAATGCATATATTCTTATAATATTTGACACTTGTTTTTAATCGCTTCTCTCATCATCGAATTTTTAATAAAAAATACAATGAAATTCATGCACCTCACTTGGAATTATCCAAGTGGCTATGGTTATATGAGGGAAGTATCAGAGATTTGAAGAACTATGTATCGCTGATGATGACTCAAAAAAAAGTCGTTCAAATTGAAATATATATTCAAATAAATACTGCACAAAACAACAATGTATAATTTAATTGTACTGTTGTCTTATGCAATAATGTTTCAACAATTGTATTATACTATCATTTGCCTTAATTTCATTACTAAAAAAAATATGTATTAAGATTTAGTAAATTTTTTCAGTCTAATTCTACCATCGAGATACATAGAAATATTTGTCACAATAACTAGCAACCAGCGAGAAAACGTTATTTTTCAAAAAATATGTATAAACAATTATAAGTAGAAATTGGATCGATAAAAATAAGTCAATTACGAGAAATAATTCTATTTTTTCAATTGAAGTGAATCTTAATAGTATGGGTCTTAAGAATATTTGTATGCAAATTTTTACAAATACGTTTTTCAGTTTTAAAACTGCGCGCAGATTCTATATGCGCCATTTCAACATATCGCCCGGAGAGTCGAGATTGTCAAGATTCGAATGTCAAGTTTAATCATTAACTGAAGTGATATTTTTCACAATAAATTCTTTTCAAGTTTTTAAGATACTTATATTCGTTTAGCATTATTGTTAATTGATCAATTTAATTTGAACATTAATATTTTAACTTTAGTTTGCGATTGCATTATAAGTCTGATCTAAATTGAATCGGCATGCAGATTATAATAAGTGTATTTACAAAAAATTGCATATGAATTAAGTATCAAGATTTTTGTCGATTGAATGAAAAAAAATTATATTATTAAAAATATTAATTCACATGCATTTATCATTAAAATAGATCATAATCTGTCATCTTCTGTCTAAATCAATTCGAGTCTTTTCTTTTAAATTTTTTTCATAAGTACACCCTGATATTGCTTCTTATGATAGGATTAACTTTAAACTTCTACTGACGGCTGGATGAAAAATCCGTTTTTGAAAACCCACATCGTCCTGTCACTCGGCTCTATTGACGTCGCTTGCGCGGCAAAGGTCACGCGTATCTTTTTCCATGAATTGTCAGCACGGAAGGGGTTTGAAGGGTATAACGGTTCTAATAGCGGCAGATCACTACGCAGTAAGCGACTGACGGACGATAGAAGATTAAAGTTGGCCGTTAACTCGATCTAATTGTTCCTCCCGACTTGGCCTTCCTTTATTAATCCACGTCCGCATCTTCGGTATCGTCATCCCCTTGTCAAGAGTCGTCTTATCAATTCGTAAGAAATTTATACGCTGAAATTGAGTTTACTCATTAAAGATATCTCATATATTAATCAAGAATATAAATAAAAATTTTACTTCCTATCTATTCAGCGTCAAACGGAAATAATATAAGTACTTACAAATTTTAAAGTTATATTTTCTTAACTCTTAGTATACATCATTGTATCATTCTTGCATATTTCTTTTCTTCAAAAAACTAGGAGCATCAAGTAATTACAATTTTTTATTACAATTTTTTTTTAATGCAGAATCTTACAAATACTTCCTCAAACTTAAAGGTATAATCTTTGTATATTTGTTAAAGCAATAAAAATGAATCCGGGATATGAATGATCATTATATGTACAATAGAATTAAAGAACTGAAAAATCATCTACACTAAAGGTTAATATTTAGACAGCACGTTACAATAGAGGTATTTTTATGCTAAAATTAATTCTATTATCAATATGTAATATCTGCATTTTTCAAAATCATTCAATTTAAAATTTTAGAAGGAAATAAATACTAAAGTTCATTTGCTTGTAAAAAAATTGTTTATTTATCGTTATTTACTACACGTCAAGATTGTTGAGAATTTTCATTATATCAATACAATATTCTAACAAATCACAGAATAAATTTCCGCTTACTTGGCTTAAAATAGCTTCTTTCTACGATTTTCTTGATCTATTGCACGTTCTATAATAAAGATAGCAGTGATAGTCTATATAAATAATAATATGATATTGCTCAAGCAGCAGATATTTGCACGACGCAAATCTTGGCAGAGCGGCGGGGACGTAAACGCGACGATAAAAGTAGTAACGTTGATCTTATCATGTCTGAGAATGAACGGAGCAGATGAATGGCCACGTGCACGCGCGCGCTCGGGCGCGGAAGAAGTAGGAAGAGAGTATGCACGGACATTTAACATGACAAGATGTTACTAATTCAGGGTAGGTACAAGCACAAAGAAGCCGACGGACCGAATCCCTGTACCCGCGCCTCTAATCCGCTCCAATTGGGCTGGCAGAAGTTAGAAAGGCCCATGTCTATGCGTGGTATGACGCGTGCTACCATTTATCCCAATCGTCGACGACGACCGGTCGTTCTTAATGATCGGTAAATAAAAACCTGCCGTCATCCGGGCTGAGGAGGAAGCCATCATCACTACGAGGCGAAAGATCGACTCTATACCCGCCCGTCTACACCTTCCGAAATAAAGTAAAAAGCAAACGGTAAATTGCAATAAGTACAGCGACGATTGTGTGTTTAAAGCGCCGACTCCGCGTCCTAAGCGCAGTTTCTTTAAACATTTAATAATAATATTTAAAAATAATAATATTTAAAAATGTATATATGTATCCATAATAAATCTGCAGCAAACGATGTGAGTATAATAAACAATAATAATCAGTGTAACGAACAATAATAATCAGTAACAAGTAAACTCGCGCAAAATGACATGTATACATAATTTACTTGATACATTTTAATTTAAAATATAATCATAACATTAACTTTTGATAAAAGATTTCTTTGCTAATGAAAAGCATTATTATTAGGACAAAGTCCAAATTATTTTTATAAATGCTTTTTCTATTGTTTTTCATTTCTAGATGGGAATATCATATGAAAATAATATGAAATATATATATGATATAATGAAATATTAAAATTTAAAACTTTTTCAAATGCAGTAAGTTAAGAGTACACTACTGCATTTTGATATTAAAAAATCCTTTTATCGTTATAATTTGATTGAATATACGAACTTATGATAAAGCGAATTATTGGCTCTTCTATAATGCACTTACCTGAGTGACTTTTTGGTAAAGGTGGCAAATTCGTAACTTCCGTGGCATTCCCAAAAGGTGCCCACAATCTCGGAAACATTAAACGAACATTGCATCCTCCTAAAAAAGACAATTACATAATATTAAAACAGTTAAACAAATATAATTTATTAATCTCTTCTATTAAAAATTAATCTAGACGTATAGTAATATGTATTAAAACATTTTACATGTATAACATTTAATATGTATTAAACATTAATTTTTATATTACACGTTTGTAATAATAAAGACATTTCTATTAAATATGTTTCATGATAAATTCCTATTTTATTTTATATTAAAAATATAATGTAAAATGTTAAATTGATCGAACAAATACATCTGCTATTACAGTTAAATCGATTACGATTTGACATTGAAAGACAGTGTACGCGAAATCCCATGTGAAAAAATAGTGATGCAAATGGTGAATCGATTGGGTATTTTTCTTGATTTATGCATCGTTACCCCGTCAGCTACTAACGCTGCAATGACATCTCAAGTCCTGACAAATTTAGTATTCCTAGTTCGTAGGAAAGATCAACCCCTCGACAAGAGCGTCTTTATTAGAAAGGAGAAGAAACCCTCCTCCTATTTATCAACCTTGCCTTGGCCATTACTCGCTCTCTTTCTCCCCGAAACCTGCATTCCTATCCTCGAACATCCGCCATCCATCCTGGTTGGTTTCTTTGATCGTTCCGGTGGAGGATTAAAGTTCGAAGACTTCACGCCAATTCGCCATCCCGATGATTAATTAAACAAGCCAAATCTTCGTTTTTCGCTTGGAGTACGGAATGTCAAAAATGCTATGCGGTATATCGAATTAATATCGATTATATTGTCGTACTAGAGATTTATATATTGAAAATGACACAACTTATTCAACAATTTTTTCATGCAGATAACCAATGAGTAGCGAATTGAATGTAAAACAATTAAAATTGATAAAATTGATAGCTTAATATTACATCTATAAAATTTATATACAGTTATTATGACATTTTAAGTTTACAAATATAAATAAAAATATGCAAAACACATTTACTTTATTGCTCAATAATCTGAAAATTAACAATTTCTGATATCGATAACAATGTAAAAAAGAAGTCTGTAACTATGGCAAGTCTATAACTCTAGAAATAAATCGCGATTATCAAGAAAAGTTGCAGTTCGACCGATCATAAATGATCATACTGTAATCTCTCTGTTGGTTTTCTTACACAGGTCCGATAAAATCCGCTTTACGATGAGTGTAGAACCTATCTAATCATTCAATTTAATTGAGCTAAATCAAATCTATTTTTTTTTTACATCGATATCATATTGTACATGCGTCAATCTCTTCATTTTATTGTTGAATAAAGACAAAAATCTAATCAGATAATCATAAAATGCAAAATAAAACTTTGTTAATAGTGATAAATAAGATAAGGCAAAATATAAATATAATATGCGTTAGAATTTTTTTCGATAATAACAAATATTTGCACTATAATTACACTTATTATAAGTGTGTATGTCTTTAAATTAAGATAAAATTTATCTAAATTACGATAGTATTAAATTTATCAATATTAAGAAATGTGATGTTAAAAATAAAGTATATCAATAATTTAAATAAAATATATCAATAATAACGTTATTCTATGACAAAAAAATTAAAATTAATAATCCAAAAGAAGAAAAGAAAAGACTATTAATAATGAAAATTTCACAGTATATTTCTATATTCTTAATTATAGTAAATATTTGCGAGGAACAATAAATTTATTGTTATATCCGATATGATATATCATTTCCGTACTCTCGGTAATCGCTGCAAGATCTATCGATAACGAGATATCGGTCGTTCAATTATACCAAGAATCGACCAAAAAAAGCAAGAGAAATCTGTAATCCGGGCAATATAGAGGACCGACTGGGATAATCTGAGATAGCACGGAGAGAGATTAGACACTCCACGCCGCAAAGGCTGTCTCATTCTTGCCAGGATTATCAGAAATAAATCATATGTTTCTATACAGCGAGCGCGTATACCGCACGCTTGAGATAAGGTGGTCTGGTGTAATACATTGATACGTGTGTATACACAATGCAGGTAACGTGTGTTTGTCAGCTAGCGAGAACATCGGTGATATTGTGCCGTTTGCTCGCGCGACTACGTTTATCTTACGTAGTCTCGCACACGTTTCGCGCTATCGGTCTATCATAAATCTATAAAACGGTAAGGCCAATGTGATTTGCCGTGGAAATCATCGATAAAAACAGTCGATTGACAGATTGGAAAAATTCAAAGAATTTAGAGGCGGTCTATTAAGACCAAGAAAATCATTTCGCATTAAAAGCTTTGAGTCACAAGATTTTTCCAAACGAAGAATGGCAAAAATAGATTCAATAGGATATATATTATAATTAAAAATATACTTTACACAATTGAATTCTCTAATCAGTATGCAAAGAACAAAAGATTGAAGTACTTAAATAAGTGGAAGTCCAAACACGTTTACACAGATATTAGACACTTTTTTTGAATAATTAACTTTTTCCTAAGCTTATTGTTGAAAGAAATAAGAATTCAAATGTTACAAGGAAATATAAATATCTTTTCTTTTATAAATATCTTTTTTTCCTTTCAATCGTAAGGAACAATAATTCTGCAAATAAGTAGAAATGTTCTCATATAACTTCCAAGCCTCATACCAAACGGAATTTCTTGACGAGTACAAGTAGCAGAACAGTAGGCAACCCCTCGATGAGCTGCCTATCACCTGGCAATTATCGCTTAAACCGCTTAGATCAACGCCTATAGCTCGATATTATTGCGTTTAGCCTATTACCACGATTAGTAGCGGGGTATTAGTATAGGCAGCCGTCTAATACCAGCCATCCCCTTTCACCTGTTGAACAGACCGTTGTGCACGATGGCCCCCTACGCACCTGCACGCGCGTGTGCGTGTTCGTGCATGAGCTACGAGCATACCGTATCTCGCTTGCTCTCGCGTGCGATCCTCACGCGTGTGCCACAAGCTCAGGTGTCGACGCGACAGTTGCATGAGCTACCGCGTAAACGCCACGTTGCAAGGGTAATAGGCAGGTAATAGATAGGATGATGACAGGCGAGAGATGGCCACGGGGTGAGAGTCGGCGGCCCTGCGTCAGCGAGCGGCATACGGTTGGAGATGTCAAAGGACCTGAACGCGATATGTTTCGGCTGATTATGTGGAATATGGGGCTTTCTCTGCATTCTACAGTCAGCGTATTTGGGATTTGATCAGTTCGTGTGAGTGTCTCGATCAGAATTATTGATGAATACTGGATTTTTAATCGCGATAATCATCCATTGCATATATCCATAAATATGCGAGTATTACTAACGAAATATAATTTTAATTCTAGTTTGAGAAAATATAATTGTGTTACGTATATTTTTATATCCCTGAAAAATTCGTTAAATGGATTGACAATTTTTCTTTGATTAAAAATATTTTACAAATATTATGTAGTAAATAATATTGAATTTATTTAATTATTTACTTACAAATCAATATTTGCCTCAACATCTACAATTAGGAAAGATTGTTGGTAATCATTTTATCTGCAATATTTAATGTTGACAAACAATAAAGCTATAATCATCTATTGAGTTACGATGTATCTGTTGCCAGAAATCATTGTGTTTGTATACACCTTTTTTATCTACAATTTTTTTATCTATAACTTTTTATCTACAATTTAGTTTTATGAGTAACTCAAAATTGAAGATTATATAGGTTTGTATACTTTTTGCTTAAAAATTTTGTTACTTTTTATCTATAATTTAATTTTATCTACAGCTTAAAATCATTCTTGCACACACAAATATATTATTTCATTTTACTTTGTTTTATATTTATTTATCAAATATTATTAATGAGAATAAAAGAATTATTGTATGAATTATTTCTTATTATAACAATACTAAAATTATTATAAAATATCGTTCTTAAAATGCGCTTAAAAAATATTCCGGTTAATATTTAAAAATGTTAAAAAATAACATCTTAACTAATAAATATGTGATAATTTAGCTTTAATAGATCATTCAAGAAATCTTACCTTCATCAATGGGAATCTGCGGATTTTCTTGAAGATTTTCATTGTTGTTGGTTTCCGGCGGCAACGGTTGTTGATGTACAAGCGACGAAGCCGGTTGTTTAGGCTTGACAACTCGAAATGCTGATGCCTCGGCAACTCCTCGTCTCGAAAAGTCTAATGGACCCACCCCGACAGGCGAGTGTTGTTGCTGCACTTCCATCATCCTGGACCTCGAGTCCGTTCACCGTTTTACAACTTTCGCGTCACTACACACGACATTCGCACCTCCTCCTCCAACACTCTTACAATCTTTAAGTTTCTCAGCAATAAACAAACATACACACTCTTCCCTAATTTAATTTCAAATGAAATTATCCAGAAAATCCTTTCAAAGACGTTGGCAGCCTCTAAGAATTTTTCAAATATTTGGAAACTTGTGTTTTCAGAAACAATGATTTCTCAACAATTATTGAAATTGTTTGTTTGGTAATTTTTTAAGTAAAGAATGTGTCTTCTTCAGCAACGTATGCAATCCCAAGTATGTTTGGTACAATCCTTTCTAGGAACTACCTGTTCACGGACTTCATCCTTTCGTGGGATATCAACATCAATCTCGTGACAGTACAAGCACTAGAGATTCTTTTGCCAACACAGTCAAGACACTCGGAGTAGTCTGCTGGTAATGATGATTCAATACCTGGATAGGCCCCCAGCTTCACAGGATAGTTTTTGTCTATTTTGCGACAATAAATAAGTATCGCGCAAGAGACGGGACTTTTGGTTGTCAGTGACACTGATTTTCGTGCAGTCCATCGGCCGGACAAGACAGATCGGGAAACGGCGGAGCACCGGCTTAAACCCGGGGATGTGAGAGACGTTAGCTGTTAGAGCGGGTGCCTCGACGCCGACTGCTGTTAACGGGTCTGATAGTGGAGGGACTCCCATGCGATGACGATCGCGAGAGCGGCGGACGTAGAGAAGGACAGGGATGGAGAGAGCCACACGAACGACGCACACAACGTCTGCGTTTATACGGAGAGGGAGAACACCCACACAGAAGTGCGATGCACACCAAGATTTTGGTCCCGGGTCCCGCCTCCCGGGCACGCCTCCTCCATTCCACTCCACCCACACACACACCGGATTGCTCCCTGTATACGTGGTGATACACGCACAAACTAACACGTGGACGATCGTCGAGCCATGAAAGGGAGTGGGGCTGACCATGCTACCGAACGCTACCGATCGTCGTTGCTGCGGTACCGCATGAGGGGTTGCTGATGGGGTTTTATGCTTGTGTGCGTTTGTGCTTCTGCTATATGTGCGCGTGGATTCGTCTGTACGAGTGTGTCTGAATTGCACCGGCCAGCGAACACGAGATACACATTGCGCGCTACGCTCTCTCACCTCCTGGTTGCAGCATTATGTGGAAC
>Ga0157362_1000503_pt1 | contig 13448 bp, 10 predicted proteins | sample AttlaeALBM3_FD_111480 | JGI IMG/M metagenome (GOLD analysis project Ga0157362, IMG submission 111480) | Fungus gardens microbial communities from leaf cutter ant in Ribeirão Preto, State of São Paulo, Brazil - Atta laevigata ALBM3 | ecosystem: Host-associated > Fungi > Mycelium > Unclassified ... | reverse complement strand
GTGTAACCAGGGAGAGACCTTCGCACGGTCGTCAGCATGCTGGTCCCTATTCCGTGTCCTTGCCAGGAACTGCTGACAATAATCAATCCAACGGTCGCGTAGCGCTCTCCAAAAGACCACCACAAAATAGTGCCAATCACCTCCCCGTTATCCAGCGTCGCCACCAGACCATGACCGAGGCGCAGCATGAACTCCCAGTCCTCAAGGCGATGAGGCCATCCGAGTGCCTTTGAAAGGCCAGATGCTGGCAAAAGATCGTCTACTGTCATGCCACGCAGGTTAATGGCCGTCTGCTCGGGAATATTCACATTTCCGGATGTCATAATGAACGCTCCGTATTTCTGGTCAGATTTTCGATCAGGAAGGCAGGCTTCAGAATGGGTGACTTGATAACGATGTAACTGAAGTATTTCTCGATACCGATATTCTGATCAAGGAGTGATTCTATTGTCTCCTGATAATGGTCAATGTTTCGCACCATAAACTTCAGAAGATAATCGTAGCCACCACTGATGAGATGAGCCTCCACCAATGATTCCACTTTCTGCATCGCCATCTCAAAACGAAAGAAATCGTCACGCCTGTGGTCAGACAGTGTCACCTCCGTAAAAACGGTCATGACACTTGATATTTTCTGAAGGGCAATCTGCGCCCCATATCCGATAATATATCCCGCCGCTTCCAATCGCTTAACACGAATGAGACATGGACTGGCAGATAGGCCGACGCGGTTTGCCAGCTCTACATTGGTCAGGCGGCCATTCTTCTGCAATTGAGCAAGGATTTTGAGATCGATACGATCAAGCTTGGGCGCGATTGCCATAATTCAGGCCATTCTTTCTTCAAACAGGGTCATCACGCAGCGGGCAGTCCCATATGGAAGCTTTTCACTTCCAGGAACTCTTCCAGGCCCAGCGCTCCGCCTTCACGCCCAAGCCCCGATTGTTTCACGCCACCAAATGGTGCCGACACCATGGATACCGATCCAGTATTCAGCCCCACCATTCCGAAATCCAAAGCCTCACCCACACGCCAGGCTCTTGTGATGTCATTGGTGAAGAAATAGCTCGCCAGCCCGAAAGGTGTTGCGTTGGCCTGCTCAACAGCATCATCTTCGTTTTCAAAACGAAAGACCGGCAGGACTGGACCAAATGTCTCTTCCTGCGCAATCCGCATATCGGACGTCACGTCTGCCAGCAGAACAGGGGACGCGAAACGCCCATTGATTTCCAGCGGCTTACCCACAATTCGTGCGCCCTTGGCCAAAGCATCGTCCACATGTTCTTTCACTTTGGCCACGGCAGCTTCGTTGATCAGCGGTCCGATCTGGTTCTGCGGATCAAAGCCATCGCCTGTTTTCAAGCTGGCAATTTCAGCAGCCAGTTTTTCCAGAAACGCATCATGAATGCCAGACTGAACATAAACGCGATTGGCACATACGCAGGTCTGTCCAGCATTACGGAACTTACTGACCATTGTTCCGGTCACTGCGCCCGCAAGATCAGCATCATCGAACACAATCAACGGTGCATTTCCACCAAGTTCAAGGCTCAACTTCTTGATCGTGTCCGCCGATTGACGCATCAGCAGAGCACCAATTTTCGTGGAACCCGTGAAAGACAGCTTGCGCACCACTGAGCTGGACGTCAATTCAGGGCCAATCTCCTGTGCATATCCGGTGACAACAGAAAGGAGACCTTTAGGAAGCCCTGCACGCTCCGCCAGTACTGCGAGCGCCAGCGCAGAATATGGCGTAAGCTCCGAAGGCTTGATTACCATGCTGCATCCAGCAGCAATTGCCGGAGCGCATTTGCGCGTAATCATCGCGAGCGGAAAATTCCATGGCGTAATGGCAGCAGTCACGCCAACCGGTTCCTTCAGGACGATGATCCGCCGATCTGCCGCGGGAACCAGCGCACTTCCCTGCATATGCTCAGCTTCTGCCGCGAACCATTTGAGGAAGGAGGCAGCATACGTAACCTCTCCCCTTGCTTCAGCCAAAGGCTTGCCCTGTTCAAGCGTCATGATCGTTGCGAGATCATCGAGATTATCCAGCATAAGTTGATACCAACTCATCAACAGGGCTGAGCGCTGTGCGGCAGAACTGCGGCGCCATGCGATCTGTGCAACCCGCGCGCTTTCAATGGCCGAACGGGTTTCATCAACAGTGCAAGCCGGAATGCTCCCGATCGTCTCGCCGGTCGATGGATTATCGACCGTCATCGTCTTGCCGCTCGCGGAGGCTTTCCACTGCCCTCCCACAAAGGCGTGCTGACGGAAAAGATCTGAATCATTCAGAGAAAGCGTCATGATGAAAACTCCGGACGGATGGATGCGGGAAGATGACAAAGAACTCGGGGACCATGCACGACAGAACGCACCGGAGGCGCTATTCTGTCACAAAGGCCAGCGACACGATCAGGGCATCGCGTAAGAAAACAGCATAAGCCCGCATCCGCAGATGAGGGGTTTGGGAGAGTTGCAGGCATGGTCTCAGCCAAACGCCGTAACCGCGTTTCCTCAAGCCAACCAGGCTCCATCAAAGGGACGGAATCATGCAGGAGTCTGGTGTACGGATGATGGAATCCCTCCCCCAGAGCCGCTGCCGGACCAACTTCCACCACCTGACCTGCATAAAGGACGGCCACACGCTCACAGATGGACTGGAGAGCATGAAGATCATGAGTGATAAAAATAAAAGCCAAGCCCAGATCACGCTGTAATTCCTTCATAAGATCCAGAATGGCAGCCGCCACCACTGTATCGAGTGCAGCGGTAATCTCGTCACACAGCACGATCTGCGGATCGGCGGCGAGGGCGCGGGCAAAGTTTATCCTCTGCTTCTGCCCCCCTGAAAGCTCCGAAGGAAGCCGCGTGGCCAGAGCTGGCGAAAGCTGCACCATCTCCAGTAATTCGCTGACCCGTCGCGCCGCAGCCTCGCCACGCAAACCGCTGTAAAAGCGAACGGCGCGTTCCAGAGTATTGCCAATCGTCTTTGAAGGGTTCAGCACGCTATCCGCATTCTGGGCGACAAGCTGTAACCGGCGGCGCTGCTCAGGCGCACGATCAGTGACATTTCCAGAGAGCGCCACGCCATTGAGCAGCAACTCTCCCGCACTCCATGGCTGAAGGCCGGAAATAGCACGGGCAAGCGTGCTTTTCCCACAGCCGGACTCCCCGATCACCCCCAACATTCCACCTTTCGGAACACTGAAACTGACATGATTGACAATGACCTTCTCGGGCAAACCCGCACTCGTGGAACGGCCATAGCCTACAACCAGATTCCGTACATCCAGAACGCTTTGCTGTTCCGGAGCCTCAACACCCTCGCTCTGCCTGGAGCATGGTTCGGCCGCTGCGAGAAGCGCCTGACTATATGGGTCTTGGGGCTGAAAAAGGATCTTCGAAACTGTTCCTGCTTCACGAACGGCGCCATTCTTAAGAACAATGGCGTGGTCCGCAATCTGCGCCACGACGGACAGATCATGCGTGACATAAACACCCGTGACGCCGCGCTCTGCCAGAACCGACTTGAAAGTGGCCAGCACCTCGATCTGGGTGGTGACGTCCAGGGCAGTTGTTGGCTCATCGAAAACAACAACTTCAGGGTCAGTCATCAACGCCATGGCTGCCATGAGACGCTGCAACTGGCCGCCTGAAAGTTCGCCGGGATATCTCTCCCCTATTGTTTCGGGTTCCGGCAATGCGAGAGCACGGAACAAGGCAATGGCGCGGGCTTCGAGATCCCGTCGGGGAAGAATGTGATGAACCAGCGCCGGTTCCACGACCTGTCGCATGATGGACAGCGCCGGGTTAAACGCACTGCCTGCATTCTGGGCGACGTAGCTGATCACTCTTCCACGCATGGAACGACGTTCTTGCGCGGTCAGAGCTGTAACTTCATACCCGGCCACTCGGATTATTCCGCCGGAGATCCTGCATCCGCTGCGGATATGTCCAAGCAGTGAAAGAGCCACCGTTGTCTTGCCCGAGCCCGACTCTCCGATCAGGGCCAGCATTTCCCCACGTGCGACGGAGAAGCTGACATTGCGGACAATCGGAAGCTCAGATCCACGTCCCCGACGTCCGACAATTTCGAGATTGTCGACCTGAATGGTGGCAACCATGTTCAGCCTTTTCCCCGACTGGAATCCAGGGCGAGATTGATCCCAACAGTCAGGACGGCAATTACAGCAACCGGCACAATCATGGCTGGCGAACCATAAACCATCCCCAGCATGTTCTCCCGAACCATTGAACCCAGATCCACCTCCGGCGGCTGTACACCGATGCCAAGGAAACTAAGATTGCTGAGCAGCAGAACCGAGTAAATGAATCTCAGCCCTACGTCAGCGATCATCGGGCCCGCCATATTGGGAAGAATTTCCTGCAGGACGATATATGCCGTGCTCTCGCCTCTGGCACGCGCGACGGTCACGAAATCGAGCCTTACGATCCTCTGGGCCAATGCGCGGCTCGTGCGGTAAGCGCCCGGGGCGTAGATGATGCCCATTGTTATGATCAGCGCCACGGTAGATGTCCCGAACACCGCAATAACGAGCAGAGCAAAGAGGAGGCTGGGAATGGAGAGAAAGCCATCCGCCAGACGACCTGTCACAGCTTCCAGCCATGGCCTGGCCGTGACAGCTGCAATACCAAGGAACGTTCCCACCGAACAAGAAAGCAATGTCGACGCAAAGCAGAGTATGACCGTGTGTCGAATACCATTCAGAAGCCTGGCGAAAGTGTCCCGTCCGAGATAATCCGTTCCCAAAAGATGCGTGATTGAGGGGCTCGAAAAAACTGGCTGACTGCCGATCGCCCCTGGATCTTGTGACGAACACAAAGGCCCCAGCAGAGCCAAAAAGAGCCAGAACACGATCAGCAGAACCGCACGGTCATGCTTGCCACGAAGCTTCCCGAGCAGCGCAATCATGCTTTCCTCCCTCTCGGAAGAGACAAAATCGTCACGATGTCTGCAAAGGTCGTCAGCAGGAGATAAGTCAGACAGAAGACAAGTGCGCATGCCTGAACTGTCGGAACATCACGGGAGCTGACGGCATCCACCATCAGGCCTGCAATCCCGGGATATGTAAACACGACCTCAATCACCACAACCCCGCCAAGAAGCGAAGACAGGCTGAGCGCGACCGCGTTGACGATGGGGCCAATGGCATTGGGAATGGCATGCACCAAAATTAGCCGTGCAGGACCAACACCCTTCAATAAAGCCATTTCAATATAGGGTGCCGAAAGCGTATCAGCCATTGCAGCGCGTGTCATGCGGACCATCTGCGCAAGGGTAACAAGCGCAAGGCTCGCGACCGGCATGAAGAACGCACGCAAAAACTGCCCTATCGAATGCACACTTGCCACATCTGCCAATGCTGGCAACACATGTAGACGCACCGCAAAGACATAAACGGCCATTGTTCCGATAACGAACTCAGGAACGGACACCATGCCCAGCGTCAAGACCGACACGGCACGGTCATAAAGCGTGTCTTTCCAGATGGCAGACGTAATCCCCAGGAATAGCGAAACCGGGACGGCCACTGCTGCAGAGGCTCCTGCCAGAAGGAGGGAATTATGCAGCCGCGGTCGAATAGCGTCTGCCACCGGAAGACCGTTCAATAAAGAATATCCAAACTGCCCATGCAGCACGCCCCACAACCAGAGCCAGAAGCGAAGAAAAACAGAACGATCGAGACCCAAATCATGACGCATGGCCGCAATGGCCTGCGGCGTTGCGCCCTGCCCCAGCAAGGCATCCGTTGCGTCTCCAGGAAGGATGTTTGTGATCGCAAACACGGTTACAATCACAAAGGCAAGAGAGGTTGCCGCCGCAAAAATACGCCTACCAATCAAAGCTGGAAGATGGCGGCTCAAATCTCCTGCCCCCTGCTTCCGCTTAGCCATACCGAGCGTGCGAAATTATACCCCATCAACTGCCCTGCCTGACTGGGGCGAAGACCACAAACATGCGACGCATGAGCATCAAGACTATTGGTGAAATTCGGGATGCAAACCCCTGACCCCGCTGAAACGAGCGCCTGCATATCCCAGTAAAGTTGCCGCTTTCTGGCTTCATCCCGCGTCGATTTTGCTTCACGCAGCAGAGTGTCAAACTGCGGATTACGCCACCGTGATTCGTTCCACGGAGACTTGCTGGCAAAACCTACCTCGAACGAAAGGCTTGCAGCGGGGCTCGGGTTGATGTTGCCGAAGCCCACCGGTTCTTTCATCCAGTACTGCGTCCAGTACCCATCGGCGGGAACACGCTGGACCGCCATTTTTTGGCCGATTTGAGATGCCGCATATTGGAGAACGACAGCAATATCGACAGATGCAAGAGCTGCAGGAGAACAGACGAGTGGAATGGTTTCATCCAGAAAGCCACTCCGTCTCAGCAAAAAACGTGCCTTCTCCGGATCATAAGGGCGCTGGGGAAGCTGTGTATTGAAATAGGGGCTTTCAGGTGCAATGGGCTGGTCATTTCCCACACGGGAGAAGCCCAGAAAAACTGACTGGCGGATCTGCTCCCTGTTCAGAAGAAATTTCATACCCTCCACGAAATCAGCAGAGCGGCCATACCTCTGATCCAGCCGGATAGAGAGATCCGTATATGTGCCAACCGGGCTCTCGACGATCCCGAAGCCATTCTTTTTCAGCATCTGAACAAGCCGGGGATTAGCGGAGGCAATCAGATCCACATCTCCGGACATCAATGCATTATGCCGAGCCATTTCGTCCGGAATCGCAATGAGTTCAACACTATCCAGAAAAGGCGGCGCCCCCCAGAATTCTGAATTTTTGACGGCGATCGTTCGGATCCCAGGTGCGAATTCCTGACATCGGAACGGACCAGTACCATTTGCAGTCGTAAAATTTGTTGTTCCAGCTTTTAAAATGGCGAAATTGCTAATCCCGAGAATAGCCGGAAAGTCTGAATTTGGCGCATCAAGAACAACTTCCACGAGCAGCGCCGATAAAACCCGAACAGACTGCATTGTCCGGGCGAGCGCATATCGTTGCGACCCAGTACTAGGAATTTGATGCCTCAAAAGCGAAAAGACGACATCTTCTGCTGTTAGGGCCGCACCATCATGAAAGCGGACATTACGGCGCAGTCGTATATGCCAGGTCTGAAAGTCGTTACTTTCGAGCGTCTCCGCCAGCGCAGGGCGAGGTATCAACCTATCATCCAGAGACACCAAACCATCGTAGAACAAGTGTCCCCGGATATAATCAGTCGCCATGGACTGACGGGCGGGATCGAAGCTTTCTGAAGCAGATCCCACGGCCCCCGCCACTCTAAGGTGTCCACCAGAGACAGGCGCGCTCACCGCCGAGCGAGAAGTGACTCCTGCCACCAGAAGTCCGGCACTTTTCAAAACTGCGCGCCGATCCAGGACAGAAAACACGTACCGACGCCTCAGAACGTAAGAAGCGTGGCGAAGCGCATGTAAGGCGCAACAGGATTGAACATCTGCCTGAAAGAAATCACTTCGAGCCCCCGTTGCCAGTATGCAGGTTGATCAGAACACGGAATGGCTGAATATTTTACTCAAAATACCCCACATAACAGAGAAATCTGCTGAATGAATTTTAGCATGCAGCAGATTCAGCGGACTGTTCAGCTCATCATCACAAGTTCGTCACGATCTGCGGCATCTGCAAGTTCTGCGAGAGTGTGATAGTGATAATCAGGAGTTGTCAGCGTCTGAACCGCGACCGTACCGCCAAAGCCTCCGCCCACAGCCTTACGACGCTCTATCCAGCACACCGTATAGCCAAGCTTCCGGGCGATCGCGATATCATGAAACTGGCTCTGGGCAACATGCAGCACATCGTTCTTCGTGTATCCCTCTGGTGCGAGCTGCTCGAGCACATACGAAAAATACTGAGGGTCAGGCTTTTCACAGCCACTGTCATCCACCGTGTAACCCTTGAAAAATGGGTAATCGAGGGTTTTATCCATACCATCAAATGCCCACCTGCGAGCATTCGTCATCGCTACGAGATGGAAGTACTTTTTAAGCCTCTTCATAGCGTCTACGCTGTCGTCAAACGCTGGCCAGGATGTGGCACTTTCTACAAATGTCTTTTCTTCCCCATTCCCTGTCGGAAGATCGAATTTTCCAGCAAGCTGCAGGTAGATAGGAGCCAAATCTTCGGGAAACAGCAGTTTGCCCGGGCGATTTCGTAACGCACGATATTCTGTCAGGAATGCCTCGAAATCCAGTGTTCCACCTTTGGGGCCCAAAATCTCCAGCAGAGCGTTCTTCATCCCGGTTTCGAAATCGATCAACGTTCCAACCACATCAAATGTCAGAACTTTGGGTCTACGCGTCATTGGACTGAATCTTTCTGGAAAAAATTGGTCAGAAACCGGTTGTAAAGGAGAGAACGCCAGCGAAGCCGCCGCCGACAAAGTAGGTTGGCGCACTTCCAGCGATGGTTGTCCCATAAACACCTTTGGTAGCCTTGGCATTCGTGCTGAGCCCGCTGACGCCAGACAGAAATCCGCTATTGCCGATATTCATCAGGTTAAGCTGAATCTGCGGATGCTTGAGATACATGTAGTTATGGAAGCGGTATCCAAAGTTCAGATTGAATGTCTCAAATGACGGAATGCTCTCGTCATCCATGAAAGTTGAATACTGCTTGCTGACATAATTCATGTTGAAAGCCCCAAAAAGGCTTCCATCGTCATAGGAAAGCCCCACTGCAACAGTGACTTTCGGACTCTTGACAGCAATTTTCCCTGCAGAGCGAATATAATCATTTCCAACCTGCAGATTATTATCCGTCGTGGCGTGAAGATACTGCGCAGAAACATAGGGGCTGAAATGATGCCAGGGTCGCAGTCCAACCTCAATCTGCGCGCCACGAGCCGTCTGTCCACCACCATTAATGGATTCTGTTACCGGCGTGCCGCTAGCATAAGTCGTCGTGTTAATCTGGCGGTTCGTGAAATTGTAGTTGAAGAGCGCGAGAGATACATTCACAAGACCAGTGTGACGGTATCCGATTTCTTCTCCAATAGCATATTCGGACTTGGGATTGACGGTATGTGAACGTGTCTGCAGCCCGGTTGATACACTGTAGCGATCAACATACGACATGATTGACGCCGGCAGACGAAAAGACGTGGTTCCGTTGACGTAAATCTGGTCGTGCGGAGTAATCTTGTAGCTGATCGCGACCTGCGGCAGGGGAGCCGCATCGCTCTGTCCGTTCTGGTAGTTAGCACCCGGAATGTTCTGGGTTACCTGACGCGTCACCATCGTTTCCTTGAAGCCTGCCGTCAAAGTCAGACGGTCGTTAAAGGCTTTATAAGTGTCGTTGATGAACAGGGAGTTTGTCTGCTGGATAAGATGAATATTATACTGGGACAGAAGTGATCCATCCTGAGTTTTGATCGCCCATTGCCCATACATGCTGGACACCTGCCCATCTGGCCCTAGAGCCTCATATAGCGATGGTTCAGACTGATCAAAGTACGAATACCAGTATCCAACGGCAAGGGTGTTATTTCCCTTCTGCCAAGAAAGCGTTGTATTTAATCCGCTATAATACAGATCATAGCGATCAATCGAGATTGCAGAAAAAGAATTATTCCCAATAGCACCCGTATTCTGAAGCGTCCCGGCAGGTTGATTACCATAATAGCTTCCGTCAGGAGAGAGAGTGGTTCCCCCGTTGTCGTAGCCTGTAGCGTAAGTGAAATAGGGCGTTGTGTTGAGCTTGAGTCCATGACCAAGACTCAGATTGACCGGAGCGCCAAGAATAAGGGTGCGGTGCAAGTTTTCTTGAAGTTTATAGTAATTGGAACTGCCTTTTATGAATTTGTCGGCATAATTATAATTAACGCCATATTGGCTCCATTGATACTTTGTTGGCGCACGTAAATAATACTGAAGGGGGTCGTTATACGATATAATAAAAGACGCCTTATTGCCCTCGCCCCATTCCTTTACAAATTTTCCATCCACGTGATAACGCCGCGTCTGTCCCACACCGCGCCATTCATCAGCAGTCCGGGCAGAGAATGACAGAAATCCACGAATTCCCGTATGGCCGATATCGCCCGTATCCATACGGATGAATTCACGCTTCAGGCTAAAAGAGCCATATGAAAAATTAGCCAGACCGCCAAATTTATGAGACGGATCACGCAGGCTTTCACTCAGTTCTCCGCCTACTGCATTATACAGCGGCGACGTTATGTCCGGTGAGCCCTGCGTAAGAGTGATGCTCTGAATATTTTCATTATCTGCTGTGGATGACGTGTAAGGCAGAAGATAAACCGGAGCAGCAGACGGAATACCTTCATAGAGATATCCGATTTCGGTCTGATCCAAACCGCGAACACTCAGCCCCTGCTGGTCATCATTCGTACCCAAAGGATCGTTGCCTGAATATACCACGCCCGGAAGATTTGCGATCATGGCTACCGGGTTTGAAGTTGGGCTCTGCTTAGCAATAAAATCGCGAGTGATGCCACTGCGCGACTTCGCCACTGTCTGGGGCGGCATCAAGCCGCCTCCAGGCGTGGAATTTGTTACGCCTGTAGCCGACGAAACATTCGTATGAACAACCACGCTCTCCGCTGCATGCGATTCAAGGTCGTGATGGGCGGCTCCCATGGGATGACTTGCCTGAACTGCAGTCGTAACAGGTGGAGATACAGCCTTGCTGGAATGTCGAGTACGCGCGTGATGCACCGCCGCAGCCGCACCTGCGCCCTGAACGGACAGCCAGGTGGAGAGCGTAAGAAGGATCAGACGTCCATGCTTCCTCATGCTTTTGGAGAGTATCTTGGAGCCACAACATTGAAGCACGAACATTTGCGCTGAATCTGACATGCCTGTTCCCATCGATAACTGGTTCTCCGAAAGCTGACAGAGAGCCGTATTTGCATTCTTTCTGGCAGACAATTCGTTGCATATTCAGTTCAGTTCATTCTCCCGTTTCGACCTTACGATTGGCAGATGATTCCGTTATTGGAATACTTAACCCCCATTTTTGCCGGGCGCTCTTAAAGACCTTTCAGAACCGCCTGAGAGATTGCATTTCCAACATCTGCCGTTCTCGCTTCACCGCCCATATCCGGCGTACGTGGCGCATCCGGGCGGGACAGAACATCCATCATGGCCTGCAATATCATCGCTGCAGCCTCTGCTTCCCCCAGATGATCCAGCATCATGGATGCAGCCCAGATCTGGCCGATCGGATTGGCAATGTTCCTGCCAAAAATATCTGGAGCCGAGCCATGAACGGGCTCAAACATTGATGGATATTTTTTTTCAGGATTGATGTTGGCCGATGGCGCCACCGCAATCGTACCCGTCATTCCCGGGCCTAGGTCAGAGAGAATATCTCCGAACAGATTGCTTCCGACAACCACATCAAAGCGTTCCGGTGACATTACAAATCGGGCCGCAAGAATGTCGATATGGTACTGATCCATGCGGACATCCGGATATTCCGTACCAACAGCTGCAAACCGCTCGTCCCAATAGGGCATCGAATGGAAAAGACCATTCGATTTTGTAGCAGATGTCACATGAGGTCTGCCTATCTTGCGAGCCAGCTCAAATGCATATCGTAAAATGCGGTCGGTCCCGAGTTTTGTGAAAACAGCACTCTGAACAACACCTTCCGCCTCCGTTCCCTCTGCGAACCTTCCACCGATTTGCGAATATTCCCCTTCGACATTTTCACGGACAATCCAGAAGTCCACATCACCCGGCTTCTTGTTGGCCAGAGGGCAGGGAATTCCTGGCAGGAGGCGAACGGGACGCAAATTCACATACTGATCAAACTCCCTGCGGATCTTGAGCAGCAGCCCCCACAGCGACAAATGATCCGGCACTCCGGGATACCCCACTGCGCCCAGCAGAATGGCATCATTCTGGGACAGCTGGCCCATGCCGTCTTCAGGCATCATCTGGCCGGTTTTCAGCCAGGTTTCACAGCTCCAATCAAAATAGTCATAATCAAAACTTATCCCACATAGCTTCCCGACGCTATCGAGCACTTTAAGGGCTTCGGGCATGACTTCCTTGCCGATACCATCTCCGGGCAACACGGCAATTCTGTAATTTGGCATGATCAGATATCCTGATTTGGGCGCAGGCAGGCATGGGCGAGTGCTACCCAATAGGCGATGCCATGCGGAATGATTGTGTCGTCGAAATCGTAATCCGGTGCGTGGAGCGGTGCGGAGTTGCCATTTCCCAGTATAACAAGCGCGCCTGGCCTTTGCTCCAGCATGAAGCCAAAATCTTCGGATGCCATGCTTGGTGGCATATCAGGTACAACCTGCCCCTCCCCGCCCATGGCCTGCTTCATGACTGCCAGCACCAGTTCCGTTTCTTCAGGAGTATTTATCGTGACAGGATAGGGCTGAAGAAAATGCACCTTGATAGTGACGTCATGCGCGAGCGCCAAACCTGCAGCAAGACGCGTCATCCCCTCTTTCAGGGCATCCAGACATTCAATATCCAGAGAGCGGATCGTGCCACGAAGCACCGCCGTTTCGGGCAGGATGTTGTCTGCTGTGCCCGCATGGAAAGTACAAATGGACAGAACCGCAGTTGCCAGTGGGTCAGCCCGGCGCGACACCAGAAGCTGTGCTTCCTGCACGAACGCCGCCCCGATCGTCAGCGCATCCCGGCCCTGATGCGGCTGGGCAGCATGTGAACCCAGACCCGTTATGTCCACCTGAAAACGCCACCCGCCAGCCATAATCGCACCTGTACGCGTAGCCATCGAACCTACGGACAAACCGGGCCAGTTATGCATTCCAAAAACACGATCAGCAGGGAATTTTTCCAAAAGCCCCTCCTCGAGCATGACTCTGGCCCCTGCCCCTCCCTCTTCAGCAGGCTGGAACACAAAGTGCACTGTTCCGCTTTCAGGCGGGTTCAGCGCCAGAGCGGCAGCCGCACCAAGAAGCATGGTTGTGTGGCCATCATGTCCACAGGCATGCATCCTCCCGGGATGGCGCGAAACATGCTCATGCTCTCCGCGTTCCTCAATGGGCAGAGCATCCATATCCGCGCGCAGAATAATGGATGGCCCAGGCTTTTTGCCGTGAAGAGACGCCACAACGCCGGTTTTTGCCAATCCCCGGAACGGCTGATACCCGAGCGATGTTAGAACGTCCGCTATGGTGTCGGAAGTACGAAATTCCTCAAATCTCAGTTCTGGATGAGCATGGAGGTCTTTTCGTAAAGCAATGAGGTCTGCGAGATCCATGGCTCAGCCCTCAAACGCCATGAGAACGCTTTTATGGCGCAGATTGGCTTCAACAGCCTGACGCCCAAGATCCTTCCCGATCCCGGATCCGCCATATCCACCTGTAGGAATTACAAAATCCGATGAACGTCCATAACGGTTAACCCAGACAGTACCGGCCTTCAGACTGCGGACAG
>Ga0157362_1000502_pt1 | contig 13461 bp, 16 predicted proteins | sample AttlaeALBM3_FD_111480 | JGI IMG/M metagenome (GOLD analysis project Ga0157362, IMG submission 111480) | Fungus gardens microbial communities from leaf cutter ant in Ribeirão Preto, State of São Paulo, Brazil - Atta laevigata ALBM3 | ecosystem: Host-associated > Fungi > Mycelium > Unclassified ... | reverse complement strand
TGGATACACCACCCTTCCTGGACACGAACCGGCCTGACGTTCCCAACATGGTCGTCTCGGGCGGCGTTACGCCCTTCTATCTGGAACGCTCCCCGGTGCGGGGACGTCTGGTGCGGCTTGGGCCTCTGGCAGATGCCATCCTGTCGCGGCATGACAATCCCGATGCGGTTTCGCAGCTTGGGGGAGAAGCGCTGGCCCTCGTGGCGGCCATGGTGTCGGCCCTGAAGTTCAAGGGGGCCTTTTCCCTCCAGGTCAAAGGCGACGGGCCGGTTTCAATGCTGGTGACGGATGCCACAGACAGCGGGGATCTGCGGTTTTTCGCGCGTCTGCGCGACGATGCGGACCGAGATGCCCTCCCTGAGACGGCCAAGAGCCTTCTGGGAGACGGCTACATGGCGTTCACCATTGACCAGGGACCGGACATGGACCGGCATCAGGGGATCGTGGATCTGACCGGCACGACGCTGGCGGACATGGCCGTGAACTACTTCCAGACCAGCGAGCAACATGACTGCTGGATCCGACTGTTCTGTGCGAAATCGGCGGACGGATGGAAGGCTGGAGCGCTAGTTCTGGAACGGATCGCAGCGGAAGGCGGGATCGAGACTTCCGAACAGGATGAGGACGCCTGGGAAACCGCCTGCACGCTGGCCGGAACGGTGACCGAGCAGGAAATCCTTGACCCGGACCTGTCCAATGAGCGCCTGATCCAGCGGCTTTTCGGCACGCTGGACGTCCGTATAGGCACGCCACGCGCGCTGGCGTATGGCTGCCGATGCAACCGGGCAAGGCTGGCGTCCGTTCTGGAGACATTCCCCGATGACGATCTCGACCACATGGTCGAAAATGGCGCCATCACGATGAACTGTGAATTCTGCAATGTGGGTTTCAGATTCACGCGCGATGAACTTGGAGCACACTCTGCATGACTCTACCCCTGCTTGATGACGCAAAGCTCAATGGCTTTCCGGTCGAGCAGCTTTATCCCGGCTGGGCGCCTCTCAGCCGGGCGCCTCTAGAGAATGATTTCAGCGTTGTGGTGTTTACTGAAACAAGCACCAACCGCCGAGCCTGCTGGTGGCTTGAAGGCGAAAATTATCGTGCCAGCCATGTTCTGGCACTTGATCCCTCCTTGCAGAAACGCCTTCTGACCACCATGGATCCGGTGTTCTGGCCGCTGGCATCAGGAGTGCTGGGCTCTCCCCTACCCGACAAGACCGGCCCCTCCTGCGACGCCCTGCCCGAAATTGCCGTGAACGAGCTTGCCGGTTCCTGGCTTGAAGGATACGCACCGCATACGCTTCTTCTGCCATCAGGCCATGCAGATAGCGGCGAGGCACTGCCATGTCCGAACGGCCGCAAAATCGGCGCCAACCGGATAACGGCACTGCTGGCTGCCCAGCGCGGAAATGGCCCGCTGATCGTTTCTTCGCCCTTCACGGCGCTCCCCCTGCTGGCACAGATCACGTTCCAGACGGGCTCCCTGAATGTCAGCCGTTTTCAAGAAGCCGATACAGTTTTCTACCTGATCTGGAACGACACTCTTCCAGCCCTTCGCCCCTCTTTCTACTATCCCGATGCCCCGCTGCTTATCAGTGATGATCCGGGCGGCGCGATGATCCCTGGGATGATCCTAAGCTGGTATGCGCGCCATCCCGAACATGCAGAGCTGATCCGAGAGGCGCGGCCCTTCAGGGCCGAGGATTTTGGCGTCGGACAGGCGTCCGGCCTGCGCCCGAAACCATCGGAGGAAAATTCCCCACCTCCACTGGCTGCGCCAGCTCCTTCGCCGCTCCCAGTGGCACAACCGGCTTCCGCAGTTCCACCTCAAGCATCTAGACAGGGGCTAAAAAGTCGACTCAAGTCCCTTTTCGGGCGTCTGTAGCGCCTTCAGGAGACAGGATATGCGCGTACATTACTGGACTGGTCTGAGTGCTTTGGTGCTGTCTCTTGGCATGGCGGCATGCTCCGATGGAGATGCGAACCAGACCTTTCCTCCGCTCGATTACAGCTATCTGTCCCAGATCCATCTAAACGTAGCGTCGATTGACGTGCAGGATGAAGCTCTCGCTGCGCCGGATTCATTATCCGCAAAAGCCCCTGTTGCACCGGATCAGGCCCTGAAGGCCATGGCAAAACAGCGTCTGGTAGCCAGCGGTACCTCCGGCAAGGCCGACTTCATCATCAAGCAGGCCTATCTAAACCGGGCAGGCGATAACGTGATAACCGGCGCCATGGATGTACAACTCAACGTCGCAGATGCCGGTAACCAGCATACCGGTTTCGTGCATGCACGCATCACCCACAAGCTGGATGCGGGAGATCGGGATCCGACCTCGCGCAAAGAACTCTATACCCTTACCAACGAGATGACGCAGGACATGAACGTGGAACTGGAATTCCAGATCCGCAAGAAACTCCTCTCCTGGATGACGGATGCTGCCGGAACTCCGCTCATCAATGGCGGTATCCAGCAGCAGGCGCTTGGAGCACCTGGGACAGCACCAGCACCCGCTCCGACGACGCCGACACTTGCTACAGAAACTACTGCGGGATCGACCGCGTCCGAAAAAGCGACAACACCCGCTGCCGCGCCGAGCGTACCGGACGCCATTTTCCCCACAGGATCCGACACCGAGGCGACAGCCGCACCGGCCACCCAGCACTCGCCACAGCCCGGAATACTGAAGCTTCCCTCAACAGACAGCACTCAAACGCACTAATTTACGCCTTTCATCATGCTGTGATGAGCACGTGTCTGTGTGTACTGCGACGGCCTCAGTTAGGAAAAGTGCACCCATTTTGTAAAACGACCGTTTCCAGATTTTCTATTATCCAGAGAAACCTATGCCCCCCATAAGGCCGCCCGTTTCGCCACGGTTTCGTAAAAGGGCTTCTTGGAACCACATGGAGGATTCGAAGAACCGTTAGTTGATGTTCCTTGTTTCTGATCTTTAGTTTTAGCGATTTGATTGACGGTTCTTTGTGTCACTTTCGCTCTGCGTTCTGAACAGATCGGGGGCTGTTATCCGCTTGATAGCTGCGCTGTGGCACTGATCCGCTCCAGGCAGAGGACGCGGCGCATGTTGTAGACGATATTGGCCAGCCCGATTTTTATGGTGACCTGAATGATACCGACAATTTGGATGAACCAGAACTTCCGGTCGATGGAAATATGGGATTTGTAGCCAGAGAACGGAATGGCAAGATCCGTTGACGGGATCGTCCCATCATCCTGCCGTTTTGCTTTGATGAACTTCAGTGTCCAGCGCGCATGGCGCTCCTTGTGGGACAGCTTTGCCGAATTGTCTTGCCAGACTTGCGAGATCCGTCCCTCTCGAAGATTCGCTTTCCCGGTGTTCGTGTTACGCTGCTTTGGCGCGGCTATCAGTGTGACATCCAGGATCTGTCCAGAGATTAGCAGATAACCCGCGCTTCGCAGGGGCGCGTCAAAGCAGTCAAATAATCTTTCAATGGTCTCTGGCCAGATACTCCGTCCTTTCATTGGACAGATTGTTCAGCGTCTGGATCGTCAGGGTCCTGAACATCAGCACCTGATCAAAACGGCAGTCGCCCGCCTTTACTGCCGTCTGAATAGGTCAAATCCTTCTCCAGAGCAGGGCGAAACACTTCAAAAATCCACATGCAGGGAAAAGGCTTCGAGCTGATCACCAAGCCCACTCAATCACGCAAGCCGCTCTTCAGCATCAAAAAAACCAGCCTGCTTCATGAGCTCCGCTGTTCTGCACGGCACACAGAAACTGACCGACAACGCCCTGCACGCTATCAGTCACAAAATAACCGATCACCAGATTACCAATATCGTGACTTTCATCCGCCATGCCAGGGGCAACACACCTCTCCTGTTTCAGCAGAATCCGTCAAACAGTTCAGCAAGACCATGCCCACCAGATATGGCAGATAATGCAGTCTCAGGGCAGGAAACGATAAAGCACACAGCCCTGATACCCAGCCCCACCATTGGAAGACACCCCCTCAGCCGTCGCCGAATAGGAGCCGCCGCCGCCTGCGCCGTACCGCGTTGCAAGGCGCCCCCCCTGGTTGCCACAACGTCCCGCCCCCCCCCAGGGGCCATCCCCACCATATCCGGAGAACGTATAGGCGTTACACTGCCCGTCCCAACCAGAGGTTCCGCTCTGGGTCCAGATCGTGCCGCCAGAAGCATTGCCACCCACACCGCCCGCAGATCCGATCGTGGAATAAAAGGCTCCGCCCTGTCCACCTTCGGCCTGCAGTAGCGTCTGCCCGTTGTAACTCACCAGGGAGGTCCCGCCTGTTTGCTCGGACCCACCGCCACTTCCGACAGTAATCGCCAGACCATTCCCCTGCGTGGGGCTGACGGCATAGATACCCCAGGCATCCCCCCCCCCGCCGCCACCGGCACCAGAAAACGCACCGGCAGTCGTCATCGACTGAGAAGCAGCCCCACCGCCGCCACCGCCAATAACACGCAGTTCTACTCGGGATGCCCATGCCGGAACAGGCACCGAGCCATTGACTGTCACCAGCGTCATGGGTTCTGTGCAGGCCTTGAGAAGAGCCTGGGTCGCCAATTCCGGGATGGTCGGCCAGAAAACCTGGCCCGGCTGAACTATCACACCTGACAGGCTGCTCGCCCCCTGTGGAACCGCAATCGTGTAAAGCGCCACAACACATCCGCCAGAAGGAGCGGAAGGCGGATTGGCAGCGGCCACCAGAGAAAGCACACCTGCCCGTCGCACGGGCAGCGCGCCACCGTCATTCTGGATTCCTGCCTGCGTCTGCGACGGATTGCTGGCATTGAAAAACGGCAACACGGTTGGATCAACATCCTGCTCGGAGCAGACTGCATAAACAGTATAGGTATTTCCACTCCCCGGAAGCGTAACGATCTGCGACTCTGTGCTGATATACTGGCATGTGAGAGCCGTTGTATCCGCCGCAAGCCCCCCGCCATTGCCGCCCAGACTGGTGGCGTCGATGACGCCCGGTGCCAGAATCGAACCCGCCTCAACCGTGAGGCTCAGATCGCTGGAGGATGCAGAATATCCCAGTCCTGACGCAGCCATGACATTCGGACCGTACAGCATAGACGCCAGGTTTCCGAAAGCGGCCTTGGTATAACGCCCGGCCTGCAGAAGATCCGTGTCGAGCGGGATGGATCCCGCATAAACGATTGCCCGGTCCATTAATTTTTCACCTTGATCCAGCCGGTAACGCCCATGGCCGCCGTCTGATCGACAGCGCGGCAGACTGTCGCCAGATCTGCAGCCTTTCCCAACTGTGTTTCTACAAAGAACTGACCACCCTGGAGACTGCCGTAACGCAAGCCCCCCGCACCATAACCGTACCCCCCACCCAGAGCAGGTGTCGTCGCGCAGCCAAGGGCATGGCAGTCAGAAGCATTCAGGGTTTCAATGATAATCGGCTGCACACCGGTCACCGCAACAATCGCATTCGTCACAGCCTGACGTGTGTTGCGTTCGGCAAACAACGAGGCACTGATGCGTTTGCGATAGACAGTATCTGTTTCGGAAGCTTGGCGGACCAGACCGCTTGCACCGAAATAATCGTCCGCAGCCATGTCCAGAAACGCGCCGCTCATCGTCGCAAGACGCATCTGGGGGGAACACTCCAGCATCAGTTGCCAGATGCCAGCCAAGACAGTGCCAAACCCGCGCAGAAGAGCCGCCAGTACTGGTGCGGCTTCCTCATCCAGCCCCTGAGGGTCCGCAGGAAACCACCCCTTGGGCAAAAGCCGCCGGAGCCGGCCTGCGAAATCATCTATCGAACCGGGAACCGGTCCCGTATCGAAAAGGATGCTTCCATCCGATGCCCGGAGAATATCCCGACCTTCGTCATAGAGAATACCCATCCGATCATCCCCCAGCCTGGCTAGGACTCATCAGCGGAATACGATAATCGGCACCATTGACGTTAATATGAAGAAAACCACCATCTGCCACAGTCGGCATCGTACCTCCGGCTCCCGTGACCGGCGACGTGATCTGAATTTCGCCCCCGTTTGCGGGGAAAAGTCCTAGGTTTCCGGAACCTCCCGTCCCTTCCTGCACATACAGACCCGCTGCCTGCGTCCCGGCTCCCGCCTGAACCTGAAGAGCATTGGTCGGGCTGGCCATGCCGGCAATCGAGAAGAGTGTTTCGCCCTCGATATTACCAAACAGGATTCCGTCATTGGTAAATTCCTGTCGCGTGCCACTGGTGCGTTCCGTCACCGTGGAACGGACAAATGCTCCCACATTGGCACCTGCCACACCGGAAACACTCTCAGGCGTATGCCATTCGACAGCATGATTTCGCGCCAGCGACACAGCAGACGCATATCCCGAGTCCTTCCCATCCGTTCCCGTCAGAGACTGAGCGCCAAAAACGATACCCGTCTGCCAAGAGTTCGGATTGGCAACAAATACTATTCCTGCTGCAGCATCGGACGTCCCAGACGTCTGCCCCCCACCTGCGCCAAGCTGGATTCCATATACGCCACCACCGACATTGGGCGCATAAGGGGTGGATTGACCCACCGCAAGACCACCGAAGTTGACTGCCTCAAGCTCCATTCCGAAAGTCGGCTGGTAATTCACCCCTGCCATTCGCCACGCTTCACCATAATAGGCATAGGCGGTCGTGGTAGTAGGGTTGGACGTATCGTCGGAAATTCCCCAGGATGCCACTCCGATGGAGCTTGGCTGGAACCCCAGAACCGAAGAGCCGATCACCGCATCAGACGTCCGCGACCCCGCAACAAACGCACTGTTACCGAACTGCGCAACCGACGCGCACTGGGCATCCTGCAATGCCCATGGACCAATGGACGTCGCCGCCATGGCTTCCGACAACCAGTCATTTTCCGAAGAACTGGCCCGGTCACTCAGGGCAGGATTTTCCGCCGCAACACCAACCAGAAGCCGGTCCGCAAAACGTTTTACCTGCGCTCCCTTGTCAGCATAAAATTGACCACTGGCCGAAACGCTGACAGGAGCCTCAGTTACCTGCGCTACAGTCGCCGTCACTGTCCGTGTTCCGCTGGCATCCGCCAGAACAAGGACCTCTTCTCCCGTCAGAGATTCGAGTTTCGGATATGTATTAAATACCGCCATGAAAATTCCTCATCCCTGCCGATAGATCCAGCTTCGGGATCCTCAGCCCTGGGTGACATTGATCTGAATGCTTCCAACCACGAGCGCCTGATTGCCATTGGCGGGAATATCGGCCTGCCCTCCATTAAGACGGACATTCAGAACTGACGTCACGGAGATCCCCGCGCCCGCATAGGCCAGGTAGGAAAGACGACTATACGGATATCCGGCCCCGACGGTCATCGCGGCAATATCTTTCGAAACGACAGACTGAATGGCGCTTGCCGCCGCCAGAACCGAAACGGAAGACGGCACCACAACATCCATGGAAACATCCACCGTCAGAACCTGTGGCGCTTGCACACCAAACCCAACCCCCAAGGCCCGAACAGAATCAATGACCCCATAGACATTCGACAACAGCTGATCCGAAGGCACCCCACTTCCGTCATTGACCACGGCAATAAAGTATCCGCTACGCGCAACACCCGCCGCATCCAAACCATCCCGGAGCGAATAACTCAGATCCGTCTGTACGTTAGCAATGGCATTACCCACTGCGGCCCGACTGGCAGACGCCTTCGCCGCCAGCCAGAGCGGAAAACGTGCCCTCAGCTGACTATCCGTTTCTTGTTCGGAACCATTCAGGAAAGGAGCCGTATTCGTCACGGTATCCAGCCCTGAAACCGCCGTTCCCATCAGGCAGATCGCACCGACCGAGACATTTCCGACTGTTCCCGCCACCTGACATGAAACAGGCACAGACAGCGTCGTCGCACCGGCTTCACGAACATATCCACCGGCAGATGCGGACCATGTCGACAAGGACTGATCCTGCGTCACAACAAAGGATATTCCCCCCACAGTCCGCACAATCGCTCCCGGCGGAACAACCGCCGACTGTTCGTTGGCCGTAAAGGACGTAAACGTCACAAGCCCCGTCGCCGGCGTTCCAGGCAGACGGATCATACCAAAATCATTGACGAAACTGTCACAGTCCGACCCCGTCGATGTCGCCAGACGAGTCCGCAACAACGACTGCAATACCAAATACTGCAACCACAATCCTACACCGCCGACACCTTCCATAAGCGCCCGCACAGGCGATCCGATGGAAACGTCCAACAGTTGAGAACATGAGGACTGCGCTGTTGTCACTGCTGCCGAAACAGTCGTGGAGAAAGAACGTAAGGAGAGAGACATCGCATCCTCTTGGAGCGGTTCAATACTGTGCCGCTCTCATCATTTCAGTAGGAAAAAGACAGGCTCTGCTGCTGACTGGATGCCGCATCGACATAGGACACATCACATCTGCAGACACCACCGCTCTCATCCGTCACAGTCACTGTTACAGCCTGTGATGAATCCACCCCGGCATCTGCCTGAACCTGCGCCTGGATGACAGATTCCATCGCTTCCGGTGTAATGATCTGACCGACCATGAGTGGCAGCCCCACCCCATAATCCAGCTGCCAGATATAATTCCCGGGAACAGTCAGCAAACGCCTCAACAGACTCTGTCTCGTCAACTCCGTGCCAGAGACCGTCTGCAGCGTACCGGAGGTCAGCACCAGATCGTTCCCGAAAATATGTGAAAGAGCGATCATCCAAGCGGTCCTTCCGTCCTCTGACTTCCCAGAAGATGGACATGCTCATTCAGCGAATGCTGATTCGTCCGCACATCCCCCCCCGAAACCGTCAACCCGGCAGATGTCAGGGTCATGTTTGTCCCACCAACAGAAAAACTTATTTCCCCATCCTTCAGAACAATCCGTGCATTTCCCGCACCAACTGCCACACTAACAGATCCAACATGCAACCAGCCAGCCTTCGAAGACGTCGCCCCGGAAGTACCTGACGAGGAAAGCGGCGGATAACCACAACCTCCTTTGACCAGAAGTTCGCCAGGCTGCGCGACAACTCCCGTCAGAGGAGACACAGGCGCCATCACCACCGTGTCAAACACACATCCCGTCACAACAAGATGCTCTCCATCTCCCTCAACAGGCTGAAGAACAACATGCGTGCCTGGAGAAGACGGACACGCAATCCGGAGATCTCCCGCATGCACCCCGCCAGCGTCCGGAAGCCAGCCAGTTTCCACGTTTTCAGGCTGGATCCGGACCTTTACGGCATGATTAACGGGGTCGACAGCTGAGACGATCCCAAACATCGTATGCGCCGTCCTGCCTTGAAGGGCCGCCGCATCAAAGCGGGCATCACTCATGTCCCACCTCCGCGATCCCTCAGAACAACCTGCTGAACAAATCCCTGCTCCACGGAAAACCGGGAGATCACCTGATCAATCCCCAGGGTCTTTTCTCCACTTCCCGTTACGACAGTCATATAATTTCTTGGCGCAATACCCGGCACACCTGGAATCCTGATCCGCACAGACAACGCATGCGCAACAATACGTGCATGCTTGCCACGCACCAGCCTTTGCAACTCGTCCAACCGACGCCCAGGAACGCGAAAGGTATGAATACTGGCATTTCCCGACGGAGCATCCTGAGAGAATGAAACGCCATCATAATAAATCTGCGTCATACTTCTCTGGCGGGAATCCCACGACGCCATGTGCACAACCACACCAGCCAGAAGCTGTAAGTCCCGCGCAACACTGGTTTCAAGAACAGCGTTCCGCATATCTGTCACCTGCACACCCGCATCGGAAGAGGAGCCCAGTGACCGGCAGACAACAGATCTTCCACTGGCGTAAAGGTCGCAAAAAGAATCCCGGGCAATCGTGAACGCAAGATCCGCCGCCGTCTGAAAACGATGCTGCCCCATGAGCGCACCACGCTTATGCTCGATCTGCCAGAACTGACCCGCCATAAGTGTAGCCTGATCAGAGGGTAGCGCAATCGATGCGTCTAGGCCTGCGGCCTGCGCCATGATTTCGAGCAATTCCTGCTGGGTATGGTTGAGCCACGCATCCTGAATCCGCAGATCCATCAACGCCGCCAACGCATCCCGGCATTCCATTTCCAGAACGGCATGCTCGGCCGCATATTCAATATGGTCGATCCGCCCCTCAAACAGCGTAATCCACGAAGACGAAACACTCTGCGCATCGCGCATCTGAAGGATTACCCATTTCCGAGCGGGCTGCTCCGTTTCAAACCACAAAACCTGCTGCGCCTGCCCCCTGACGGCAAAACGAAGTGATGCGACATCACAGGCTTCATACCGGTTCGCATCAATCTCGAACTGCAGAAGCGCCAGAACCGGATCAACCTGCCCATCAAAAAAAAACCTGGACTTCCAGTTTTCTGACACTCATTCCGACACTCCGTCAGGCAAGCCCGATATCAAATCGCTCTCGACCGCCGGCACCTTGAGCATAACAGTTTTAGAAATCCACCCCAGATCCGGATCCGTCATTCCGTTGACCTGCGCAATCCTCCACCATTGAGAAGCATTCCCAAGTTCCCGCGCGGCCACATGAAACAGGGAAATATCCGCAGCACTGACAATAATATCCTGCATCATGTCCTCACGCGATAACGGACGGCAGAGACGTCGATTGCCCCTGCGCCACAGCAACATTCGCCGCAGAACGATTCACCAGACTGCCCGCATCGGCCGCAGCGCTCAGCAGCGCCGCGTTCTGCCTCAAAACGTTCAGTGAAAAACTGTTGACCGGCTGAATGGCTTCAACATTCTGCCCGGCTCCGATCAGAATGGATTGCAATCCACTTCCCGCATTTTCCAGCCCTCCGGCAACAGAGGTCAGCGCAGAAGGCACGGTCGCGAGATTCATACCACTCTGCGCCACGCCGTTGACCGTCCCCAGAGCATCCGTCACCTTCGAAGCAAAACCCCCAGCACCCACCAGCGTCGCCAGCGGCATGACCTGTCCGACAACCGAAGACACCTGTCCCACAGCCGTAAAAACCCCTTCGGAAACATCCGAAACCACGCTGGAAAAACTGTCGAGAGCGCTTCCGACATCATCTCCCAGCATTCCAGACAAGGTACGGGAAGTCTGTACGGTCGTTGTTTCCTGTGGTCGCTCAAGAACCAGCGTATAGGAACAGACGGCACCTTTTGCCTGATAGACATAATGGAACTGAGCGATCCAGACCTGAACAGAAAGACCCGCCGCTGAAAAGGAGACCTGCTGGCCTGCCATCCGTATGCGTTCAACGGCCTGCGCCCGCATCTGCGCATCCGGACCAAGAAAACGCCCTTTCAGCTCCAGACGCCCCGGATCGTTACCCAGCGCATCAACAACACGCCCGCCCCCCGGAAGACGATGCACAACCAGCATCTGCCGGCCGCCAACCTGCAGCGTATCGGGAACTTCAATTCCCGTCAGAATCAGATTTCCCAGTATGACAGGAGATGATGATCCCAGCCGTCCTACGGCACCAATGGCATTTTCGATATCGGAAAAACCAATACCCATCGGGGAACATCTCCTCTGTCAGAAAAATCCAATACTTCGGCCCGGATACTGAGGCTGCATGATTTCATCCACGCCACCGCCAGAACGTCGCGCCGCCAGACGGGACTTGCGATTACCGAACGAAAAATCATCGCCGCGCATCTCGTGATCCGCATCACCACTCACAGTGTTTCTGTCGTGATAATTCCGGAGCGCCGGAAAGGCTGGAAGCGCATCATGTCCCCGTCCGGCTCTTTTAGATGATGACGCGTGCACAGTCTGCCTCGAAACTGGCGGAATACAGATTGAACTTTCATCCGTCCGTACTGCTGTCCAGCGAACAACAGGAGACATACCCGCCGTACCAAGCCTGCTACGACCCACAGGAGATATGCGTTCGATGATTCCCCCCCGACCGAGGGATATCGTCACTCGTCCGACATCAGCAGAAGCCCGTTTCCGCGTTTCCACAGTCCGCCCCAATTTTACATCCAGTCGCCCAAATAGTTTTTTAAACGAAATAACTTTATGCACACCCACACGTATTCCCGCTGTTTCTGCAACCTCGGAAAAAGGCTTCAACAGCGGAAGATCTGGTCGCAGGATCCGCACCACCCGCTCTTTTTTCCACACAGGAAACAATACCGAACGAAATACTGCATCCGATTTTCGAACAGGTGCAATTTCCTGGATGCCCTCTTTTCTTTGAAAGCCGCCACCCCGTACCGTACTCTCAGACACCACAAGCTTCCTGATGGGAGATGGCACAATCCCAACCGGTTTTTTCAACCGAGGCACAGCTGCAACCGGAAACGACCGATGCGTCCACGCCAGCCCTCTGGAAGAAGAGACAAAAAAAGTCCCGGCCGAGAGAAGAGACCGCCAGATGTCCTCTCGCATCATATCTCTCCCCGATAACCCATCATGTCCCAGTCAAAACAGTGCCCTTCCCGCTCTGCGGTAATGACACACGCGGCCAGACGCCGCGCGCTCGACCACCCCCGCAATACGTCCCACGGCACCCCGTGATCCAGCAGATACAGCATCTCCTGAAACCCGGAGTGCCGACTCAGTTTTTTGCGACGTCCCGCAGGCCTTCATCCGCATCACGCTCGAACAACGGCGTCAGCGCGGCAATCCCGACCTTCCCGACCCGACGCGCCAGATCACGGATCTCGTCCTTGCTCTGCGGCATCTGAACCGGAACGCCATCAATTGCCGTCACCGAACAAATCATTTCCGCATAACCAAGCCAGGCGGCTGCCGATGCGCCATTAATCGCACTGCCCGCCGCCTCGATCAGGTCCAACATATCCGCCGGATCGATCTCACGCAGCGTCAGGCGCCGATTATCAGCCAACACAATTTCTTGCGGAAAATCACTCACGAAATCTTCGTCCTCGTAGAAGCAAAGAACTGAACCGTCTGATGGATCATGTGATCCGCCTGCCAGGGATCACTCTTCAGCTGCATGGAGACATTGCTGAATTCCCAGGTACTGGTCGATCCATCCGGTTCGGTCACGTACTGATAGATCGTCCCGCTCCCGACCGTACCGGCATTCCAGTAAGCAGCCTCAACAGCAGCCACCAGATTATCCAGTGCCGCACTGGCACGGGCAATCTGGAACGCACCCCGCCAGCCATTCGGAACATTGAACTCCAGCGGCACCCCGTTCAGCGGATTAGCACGCAGGGCCTGCGTTTCCTGAGCTGCACTGAAGGACGTGACATCCCTCAAATCAACCCGTTGACCATTCCACAAAACGGTAATCCGGCAATCCCGGCCAATGCTGTATGGATTTGCCATTTAGCCAACACTCCCCGACGCAGAAGACACAGTAACCGACGCGCCGCCCTGCAGATTGACGATGAATTTCTCGTTGATGCCCTGGTAGCGAACCGCCACATCCGCCTGCACATAGCCCAGCGCCGTTCGGGACTGCGGATTGTTACTCGAATCACAGACCAC
>Ga0157362_1000501_pt1 | contig 13462 bp, 16 predicted proteins | sample AttlaeALBM3_FD_111480 | JGI IMG/M metagenome (GOLD analysis project Ga0157362, IMG submission 111480) | Fungus gardens microbial communities from leaf cutter ant in Ribeirão Preto, State of São Paulo, Brazil - Atta laevigata ALBM3 | ecosystem: Host-associated > Fungi > Mycelium > Unclassified ... | reverse complement strand
GAGCCATCGCCGCTGGCGGCCTGCACGTAGTAGGCGGCTCCGCCGTATGGCGTGTAGCCCGTCGGGCTCCAGCCGGGCAGCACAGCCACGGCAACGGACGCCTGATGACGGATGTTAAAATCGTGCTCGCTGATGACGCGGAACACCGTCTGGTCGCGCTGGAAGGCACTGACCGTGCTGCTCCCGTCATTGTAGGACGCGACATCCGAGGCATCGACCAGCACGTTGTAGGTTTCGCCGATGACGACGTCGGCGAAGTCCGCGAGGAAGATGTAGGACCCGTTGTTGACCGCTGTGCTGCCGGACGCGGCCGTATTGATGTTCGTCGGGATCTGCCCCGTCGTCTTGAACGGGATCCCGAGCAGCGTGCCCTGGGCGATCTCGTCCTTGAAGACGTAGTTGCCGACATTGTCGCGGAGCGTCAGCAGGAAGGCCTTTGTCACCGGCGCGAACACCCACCGCGGGCGGATCATGCGGGAGAAGCCCTGCTCGAGCAGCAGAAGGAGCGCCTGCAGCACCTGCGAGACGATGCCGACGATCGCGGAGTTGTCGGCATCGGCGGCAAAGGCTGTGACGGTCAGCTTGTTCGCGGCTGCGCAGAGGTTCAGCAGGCCGATCGGTGCACCACCGGAGCCGTCGCTGAGCAGGAAGGCGAGATCTTCACGCCGCGCCAGCGTCTGGATGAGGTCGTCGCGGACGATCTGCTCGACGCCGATCGGCGCGCGGCGGATCAGGTCGTTCGAGACCGGCACAAGAGCCGTCAGCTTCTTTGCGTTCAGCTGCAGGTCGTCGAAGGTCTGCTGGCTGACCCCGATGTCGTTGAGCTCGCCCTGGTACCCGGCCGTCGAGCCGGCCGCGAGGCGCGGAATGGTCGCGTTGCCCATCGGCATCGGGATGATCATCGGGTCGCTGTCGCGCACCACCGTCGCGGCGCGCAGCAGCTCGATCATGTCGGGGATGAAGTCCTGCGGGATCAATGCGCCACCGGTCGCCGTGCCGGCGGTGTTCAGCGCTTTCGCCACCGCCTTGTCGCCGAACCGGCGCTCGATGAAGGCGGCCGCATTCGCGAGGTTACCGTGCTTCGCGTGCCAGAGGCCGATCATGAAGCGGGCGACCTGGAAGCCCCGCTGCGCGGCGGCCTGGCGCTCGCCGGACCCGTAGCGCGTGTGCCGGCGGACCGCCTCGTTCCCGAACCGGCGGAGCTGCATGTCGCGGATGGCGCGCTCCTCCTCCGTCATGGGCTCCGGCTCACCCGCCGGGTCGGTCGGATCGGTCGGATCGACCGGCGTCGCGTCATTGGCCTCGGCGGCGATCAGCGCCTGGAGGCGCTCGATGCTACTCGAGATGATCGCGACCTCCGCGGCGATTGCGGTTGCCCGATCGAGATCCTCCTCCGCCGGCGCCTCACCGTCGGGCAGCCCCTCCAGCTTTTCGCGCAGCGCCTTCGCCTCCACGCTAAGCGTCGCACGCTTGCGGAGCAGGTCGGACAGTTTCATGGGAAGGCTCCATTTGAGGGAAAGCGGCGCCCTCGTGGCGCAGCAGCGACCTTGCCCAGAGGTCGGTTGAGGGCGCCGGCTTGCGGAATGCGGCCGGGATGGGAATGCGTCAGAAGATCTGCGCCAGCGTCAGCGCCTGGAGGGCGCGGGACCTCGCGACGCCCGCCTGCTTCGCCCTCTGGACTGCCTCCGAAGCGGCCCGCTCCGCATCGGCGGAGGGATCGGTGAGCGGCAGCCCGGTCGGGCCGGGCGAGAGCAGGTCCGGCACCTCGATCAGGGCTTCGGCATTCGCCGGGACCGTGACGATGGAGAACTCCAGCAGCTCCTGACGCAGGAAGTTCATCGGCGGGTACCAGCTCTCGCCGTCGTCGCGGGAGGTTGCGATGTCGTACTCGAGCGGCCGGAAGCCGACGCTGGTGGCCGACAGGAAGCCATCCTTGCAGAGACGGAGGATGGCCTCGGCCTTGTCTCCGACATGCGGCACGTCGGCATCGACGAACTGGACGTTCGCCTTCAGCATGCCGTCCTCGATGTCGACATCCAGCGCCTTGCCGATCGGCAGGTGGCACTGCTCGTGCGCCCACAGGACGACAGGGTTCCGCCGGTAGGGCACCAGGTCCCAGCCGTCGACCGCAACCGTGTCGTTCTCACGGTCGACGTTCGGCGTGCTGATGACGAAGCGCAGCACCCGGTCGCTGAGCGCCGTCACAGTGGAGACGAACTCCTTGCGGAGCATGACGCCGTCCGGACGCTGGCCCTTGCGGGCGAGCGCCTTCAGGCGCGGCACGGACATCAGCGACATGCTCAGGTTCCTGCGGGTGCGGGCGCGGTGACGCGCGCCGGATCGTCGGGTGGCGGCGCGTCAGACGCGGCGCCAGTGTTGAGCGGGACACGGAACTCGTCACCGCCCTCGTAAGGGTTGAGGCCTTCACCGATCCGCCACTCGTTCGCGTTCTGCAGACCGCCATTCACCGCGGCGACACCGGCATCGACCCGGCTCTTTCGGTCGCCGCGCAGCAGCTCGTCGAAGTCGCAGCGGACGCGGATGAGATCCCGCTCCTCGGAGAACAGCAGCTTCTCGCACATCAGTTCCTCGGCCTGCCGGATCGGCGGCAGCAGGGCGTTGTCGATGTACTCTTGGTTCTGGTTCTCGATGTTCGAGAAGTGAGCGTTTTCCAGTCGCATGATCTTGTGCGGCGGCGTCCGGAAGAGGCCGCAGATGTCGATCTGCTGGTATTCGCGCACCTCGAGGAACTGGCTTTCGACCGACGTCATGCCGATCTTGTCGTAGGTGACCCCTTCCTCGAGGACCGCCGTCTTTCCGGTGTTGTCGACGCCGCCGTAGGTTTCGCGCCAGCTATTGGACAGGCGCTTCGCGGCCTCCGGAGACAGCGTGCCGGGCGCCTTCAACACGCCCTGAATCTGCGATCCTTGCCGGAACAGGGTGGCGCCATGGCGCTGCGTCGCGAGCGCCAAGCCGGCCGCCTCCGGACAGGCCATGATCGGGGACAGGCCAAGATAGCCGTCCAGAGAGAAGCCCCGCAGGTGGAGCACGTCGTCCTGGTGCAGGGTCAGGCCTTCGCCGATCAGCGGGTGGCTGACGTGGTAAAACAGCCAACCCTTTGGCGAGAGCAGGACGCTTACCCGGTCGGGCGAGACGGGAACCAGTGAGATCGGCTCGCCGCCTCGGCCGCGCACAATCACGACGTAGGCGTTGCCGCGCATCGACAGGCAAATCGAGACGAACGACCAGAACTGGACCGGCACTTGCCAGCGATTCGGCCGGCGCAGCAGGCGCGCGAGGTAGTGGTCACGCAACAGGTCGAAGCCTCGGCCACCCGGCCGCGCCCGCTGCACCAGGAAGGGCAGCTTGCCCCAGTCCTCCGAGATGCATCGCACGCACGCATAGACGGCGGAGGCCTGCAGCGCGGTGAATGGCGTCACCGGCAGACCGGTTGCCGAGGGCAGGGCGCCAAGCCCGGCGGACAGCCAGGACGGGTAGGCGCCGGAGGCGAAGCTGTCCGCCTTGGCAACGGCCGGCACCGAAAGGCGCGGCTCGACGCGTTCGGCACGGCGCGCCGCGCCAGCGGAAACCGAGAAGAACCCCATCAGAGCACCAGCAGGCCGCGCGTTTCGTAGACAGACGGCATCTTGCGGGCTCCTTTGGCCGTGGCGCCTCCGTAGGCCATGATGGCGGCGACGATGCCGTCGATCTTCCCGGCAGTCCGTGCCTTGGTCGGCTTGATGTTCCCGGCGGCGTCCGTCTCGACGGCCGCGTTCCGCGCCATCCAGGTCGCGACGGGGTTGTGACCGTGCTCCATCAGGTGGCCCAGGATGAGGCGCTCGAAGCCTTTGCTCGGGTTCGACATCGACGCGTAACCCTGGCCGAACCACTCGACGTTGATGCCGTCCTGCTCCGTCAGCTCCGTCGCGAGCTGCGACGCGTTCATGCGGTCAATACCGAGCCAGCGGACGTTGAAGCGCCTGGCATCTGCCTGGATATCGCGGCGGACGAAGGCGTAGTCGACGACGTTGCCCTCCGTGAGGGTCAGCGCCTTCGCGTCTCGGAACGACAGGTAGCGGGAGCGCTGCGCCTGCGGCGCACCCTCCGCCGTCATCTCCGGCAGCCAGAAGCGCCAGAGGAACGCCCAGTCGCCGGCTTCGTCCTCCGGAGGAAACGTCCAGCAGAGGCTGGTGATGTCCCTCGTCACCGAGAGGTCGAGGCCACCGAAGGCATCGCGCCCCCGAAAGCGCTCCTCGAACTCCTGCCAGGTGGCTTTATTGGAGGCAGAGCAGGCCTTCCAGTCGTCCATCGGCAGCCAGCGAGTGGTCTGCTCGGTCCACTGGTTGAGATGGTAGCGGCGGAACTCGTTCTCGAGGCGCGGCGAGCGCGCCGCCTTCACCGCTTCCTCGCGCATGTAGTCGGGCTTGACGCTGATCCCGTAGTTCGGGTTCGCGGCGCGCCAGGTCGCCTCCTCCCGCCAGTCGGCGTCCTCGGCGGCCGCATAGACCACCGGCAGGAACGTCGGATCCTGCACCTCGCCGCTGATCACCTGCGTCGCCAGCTCGTGCATGTCCCAGGCGTAGCCGTCGCCATGTACGCCGGCCGTGGTGATGTAGACCTCCAGCGGCTGGCGGCGCGCAGCCGTGCTCTTGTGCACGACGTCGGCCAGCTCGCCGTTCGGCCACTCATGCACCTCGTCGCCGATGGCGAAGGTGGCGGACAGGCCGTGCTTCCCCTTCGGGCCCTCGGAGAGCGCTTTGTAGGACGTGTGCAGGCCCGGGCAGTAGATCGAGGTCGAAAGCAGCTCGAGCCGGTTCCGCAGCCCGTCGGACATGCCGGCCATGACGCCGGCCTTGCGCCAGACGATCTGTGCCTGCGCCTTGTTCGTCGCCAGGGAGTACCCCTGGCCGCCCATCTCGGCGTCGATGAAGATCAGCAGCAGGCTCAGGCCAGCAGCCAGCTCCGTCTTCCCATTCTTGCGCGGCACCTCGATCCAGACCGTCCGGATCAGCCGGGTGCCATCCGCGCGCTTCCACCCGAAGATCGGCCGCACGATGTCGTCGCGCTGCCAGTCGGCGAGATGGAACGGGCGACCGGCCCATTCGCCTTCCGTGTGGCGGAGGAAGGTCGGAAAGAACGCGCAGGCCTGCTGCGCCGCTGCTTCGTCCCACCATGCCCCGAAGGCTTCGCCTCCTGGTGGCATGGGCGGGATCGGCAGCGTCATTGCGGCGTCGGCGGTCCTTGGTGCGTGAAGAACGACATCGGGTCGGCGGAAGCCGGCGGCGGATCGGCGTCGGCACTCGGCTTTGCCTCAGCCTGCGGCGACGGCGTGAAGGGCAGGGCTTGCTGCTGCGCCGAGAGGCGGGCGAGGATCTGCTGGCGGGCTGACGGGTTCAGACCGAAGCGGTCCTCCATAGACGAGAGCGCCTGCGAAAGACGGAGCTCGACCAGCACGAGCGGGTTGATCCGCTTCAGCTCGCCGTGTGCGCTCGTCGACGTGTAGGTCTCACCCTCAACGCGCAGCTTCTTCGAGATGTCCCACCAGCGCACGAGCGTCTCGCAGTAGCGCGCGAACGCGTGGCGATCTGTCGGGCGAAGGAAGCGCATGCCCTCAAGCTCGGGCGCGATCTGCCGCCAGATGGCTTGTGCGGCCGGTCGCAACTGCGACGGCGCCCTGAGCCCCTTCGCATCCAACGGAGAAGCGACGGCCGGAACATCGACGCGCTTCCGCTTGCCGGGGTTGCCCTGCGCGTCCTTCATCGCCTGCGGCTTGGCCGGCCGACCTTTCATGGTGCCCTCAAAAAAAGATTCTGCAATTTCGCGGACGCGCGAAGTTGGGGGGGACTCGGTCCACCCGCGAAGCCACTTCCAACCGGAGGCCCCCCTATGGGGGGGGTGGTGCCGGGACCCCCAGGCCTCACCGGATCGGGCGAGGGCCCTCGCGCCTCGTCTTCGCGGCGTGGCATTCCTTCGTGAGCGACTGGAGGTTTTCCCAGTCCCACATCAGCCGCTCGTCGCCGCGATGGGGAATGATGTGGTCCACCTCCGTCGCCGGCCGGCCGCAGTCTTCTGAGCCGCACATGCAAATCGGATGACGCGCCAGGAACGAAGCTCGCAGCTTCTGCCAGCGGCGCCCGTACCCTCGTGACGCTGCGGAGCCGCGGTGTGCATCAGCGGCTCGAACGCGATCCTTCCGCGTCTCGCCAGACGGCGAGAACGTCGACGGGGAGAAGGGCATGCAGAAGCACCGCTGGAGGATCTGATTGCGGGGGCACGATTCGAACGTGCGACCTTCAGGTTATGAGCCTGACGAGCTACCGGGCTGCTCCACCCCACAAACGAAAAGCGCCCGAGGCCTTTCAGCCGCGGGCGCAATTCGATCGTTCGGATCTTGTGTCAAGCCGAACGCTCAAAGTCAAGCCTCTCATGACACCAGGGAACGGCTGGAGCGGCCGGACCGGTCGGAGACACGAAAACGAGCTTCCCCGCGCGAAGCAGCTCTATGCCAATCTCTCGCAGCGCACGGCGCCACATCGAGTAGACGCCGCGCCGCGTCTCGATCTCCTTCCGGTCGACCATCCACTCGATCGGGCAGTGACCGTAATGCCGCCCCTTGTCGCTCGCGTCATAGACGATGAGCGGGTTGCCCTTCCGGCCCATCAAGGGTCTGAACCTAGGACGGAGACCCGCGCCCCAGTCCGGCCGCGTCCGATCGCGGGCATGACGCATCACGAGCTGCGCGACGGGACGATCGAGCCGCATGACCGCGTCATGGATCGCCGCCGCGTCAGGATGGACATCCGCAGACATTGCGACGCCGCTGCCATCGACGCGACATCCCAACGTGGCGATTCGCTCCAGCCATACGAGGCTGTCCGGACTGCTGCCGTGAAAGCCGGTTTCGAGTTCGGCCTCCTGGTCGGCCAGGCCGCGCCCGAGCATCAGGTCGACCTTCTGCGCCGCATAGGCCCAGCAGAGCAGCGCCTCGACGTCCTCAGGACGCCGGGCACGCGGCGGCGCGACCGTCCAGCTTGCGCTCTCGCTCATGCCGCCCTCACGCGGCCGCCAGGGCTGGGAGGCCGAATTGCTCCCGCGTCGGCATCACGGTTGGCAGACCCTCAGCCTTGCGCTTGCAGTGCAGGGCGAGCGCGTCCGACCAGGCCCTGCTGGCCTCCTGGGTGGCGGCGTCCGGCTGGCGCTGGAAGGCTTTCACCGCATCGGAAACCGCCCGGGTGAAATACCCGAGATGGGATGGCGGCTTGCCGCGCTTCGCCTGCCGCTCCGCGACCTCGCGCACCGTCTCCACGATCAGCTCCGCGCGCTCTTCCGGCGTCAAGCCGGCCGAGACGGCCTCGTTGAGCCACTGCTGCGCGATGCCCCAGTTTGGGAAGTCTTTCGCGTCATCGAACCCCGCAGCGAAGAAGGCCGCCCTGCCGACGCGCTGGAACTCGTCGGTGCTCGCGCGCGAAGCTTGAGCTTCTAAGCTTCTATCTGAAGCTAAGCTTAAGCTTTCGCGTGTGCGCGCGTGAGGCTGGGTTACCGATTGGGTTTCCGCACCGCCCGCGATCGGAAGCGGCGCATGGCGCTGGCGCGGATCCTCGGCGGGCGTCGGGTTCGCCTTCCGAGGCCGTCCGCCGGCTTTCCCATTGTTCCTGTTGGCGATCTCCCGCCGCGTCGGCATCAGCTGCGCCGGCAGGCCGAGCGATCCCTCTTCGTCGCGAGTGAGCAGCTGACGCGCCACCAGATCGGACAGAACGGTTTCGAGTTGGGTTTCCGTTGCGCCGACCGCTTTGGCTATCTCGTTTGGGTTACCGAAGCCGAAACCCATTCGAAGCAGCAGACCGCCATCGCCGTGCTGGTGGATCAGCATGACGACCCGGCACCACACCGTGACCGTCGCGAGCGCGACCACCGCCAGGCGAGCGTCGCTCTGCATGAGAGCGATGACCTTCTGCTCGAACGAAACGCGCGCCATGTCAGTAGGCCTCGAGGATGATGGTTTGGGAGGGCAGCATCCGGACGGCGCCGTGATGCGCGAGATGAGATGCGGCACCGAGCACCTCGCAAGGCAGCGCGCCCAGATGCGCCGACAGCGCCTCGAGGCCGATGCCACCGTCCGCTGCCGCAGAGCGCAGCTCAGGCTGCCGGTCTGCCAGGACGGACAGCTCGGCCCACAAGCCGCGCGCGGCCAGCGGCACGACCCGCCAGCGCGGGTCCTCCATCAGGTCGCGAAGCGGGCGCCCAGGACGTCGGCGGCTCATGGCAGCGTCTCCTCTTGTTGGGGCGGCACGAACCAAGCCGGAGCATTCGGGTGCTCGCGCTTGTCGCGGAACCAGGTGCAGGCGTTTTGGAACAGCAGCTCGGCGCGCCCGTCGGCGCCGTGCCGGTTCTTGGCGACGAGGATCTCGGCCCGGCCTTCGGAGCGCTCGACGGCGATCTCCCAATTGGCGCAGCGCGTCGCGAACTGGTCGTCGCTGTCCTTCGGGAGCCGCACGGGCGGGGATTTCTTCAGGTAATAGTGCTCGCGGTGGATGAACATGACGACGGACGCGTCCTGCTCGAGCGCTCCGCTGTCGCGCAGGTCCGACAGCTGCGGCCGCTTGTCTTCCCGCTTCTCGTTGTCGCGGCTGAGCTGCGACAGGATCACCATCGGAACCTGCAGTTCCACGGCGAGCGCCTTCAGGCCCGCGGAGATCTCGGTGACTTCCTGGTTCTTGTTCTGGCGGCGCGCGTCCGCGCTCGCCTGCATCAGGCCGACATAGTCGACGATGATCAGGTCCAGCCCGCGCTTCGACCGCTTCAGCCGCCGCGCCCGGGCACGCAGCTGCCCGACCGTGATACCGGGGCGCGTGTCCAGCTCGAGCGGCAGGCGCTGCGCCGCCAACTCGGCGGCAGCCAGGCGATCCCACTCTGCCTGCGTCAGATCCCGCCAGCCCTCCTCGTCGCCTTCGTCCTTCGAGGGGAGCCAGCCGCGGCCCCGGAAGACGCTGGCCGTGCCGATCCCGCTATGCGCGGCCGCGGCGCGCGTTCCGATCTGCGCCGCGCCCATCTCGCCGGACCAGTAGAGGACGCTGTTCCCGGCCGCCGCGCTGCGAATGCCGATGCCGACGCCGAGCGCCGTCTTGCCCATCGCCGGCCGGGCGCCGATCAAGTAGATCTCGCCGGGCATCAGGCCGGCCGTGACGGCGTCCAGCCCCCTGTAGCCCCAGGTGATGCCAGCCAGGCCGTCGCCTCGCTTCCAGGCTGCCTCGCTGGCCGCCACGGCGAGCCGCACGGCCTCACCCATCGAGACGGTGGGTGCCGCCTCTCCGGCGCCGGCCGAGATGCGCAAGAGGCTTTGCTCGAGCGCTTCCATGATCGGAGCCGAGCCGTCGTCCGTCGGCACGAAGCAACGCTCGACGGCATCGGTGCAGGCGCTGATCGTCTCGCGCAGCACCCAGAGGTCGCGGATCCGCCGCGCATATTCGCGGGCGATCATCGGGCTGACCATCGCCGTCATCAGGCCTGCGAGGTAAGCGAAGCCACCACGATCCACGAGCAGCTCGGAATGCTCGAACTGCGCCTTCAGCGAGAGCGCATCGGCCACGCCGCCGGCGCGCACGCGCACGCGCATCGCCTCGAAGATCCGGCCATGCACCGGGTCCGCGAAATGGTCCGGCTCGAGAACATCGTCCACCGCGTCGAGCGCGCGGTTGTTGATCAGGATGGCGCCGAGAAGCGACTGCTCCGCCTGGATGTTTGCGGGAGGCTGCCGCTGCGAGTTGCCGAACAGGGGAGACACGGCGCGGGTCATTCGGATGCAAGCCAGGGCCAGCCGTGAAGCCGGGCGCAGTCGATGCTGCACCAGCTCTTCATCGGCGCGTTGATCTCAGGCGGCCGGGCGAAGGCCACCACGCGAGTGCCCAGGCAGCCACACGTCGCACAGGCGAGCGCGCTCAGCTGCACGTGGGCGTCGTTCGCCGCTTCAGGCGAAGGCGGGTGTACGAGCACGACGCTTCACGCGCGGCTTCTGAACCTCCGGCGCGACCGCAGGAGCGGCCGCCTCGCCGGCATCCGGCAAGGGCAGGCGGGAGATGATCGACCACCGGTTGCCTGTCGGCGCGTGCGTGGCGCCGCTCGAGACACGGATCTGATGCGCCGGCATCAGGACCCGCTTGCCGGGGCGCAGCGTGACCAGAATGCGGGAGTCGTAAGGAGGGAGGCTCTGCGACATTCTTCTGTTCTTCTCGCGAGAAGGAGAAAGGGGAGCCCGGGCGGCTACCGGCGCGGCTGGCCGTGTGTCGGGCGATAGGAAGCGGGATCGGCAACGGCCAGGCGCATCGGCTTCCGGTGCCACGCCACCGCGTGATGCTCGCCGCAGTAGGAGCGGCCGAGGGCCGTCGGAGCGCAGCAGAACCGGAAGCCAGGCGCTCCAGGATCACCCTCCGGCCAGCGGCAGCCGCGCCGTTCGTCGAGGTCGTCCAGAGGCCGACTTTGCCGCGCGAGAGGTGCGGGAGGTGCGGGAGGTGCGGGAGGTGCGGAAGGCGCAGGGACGGGAGCTGGATCCGGCCCAGAAATCAGAGGCGCCGCGGGCTTCGCCGGCAATGCCGAACGGTCAGGGGTCGCGGCCTTCTGCTGAGGGGCAGGATCGGCAGCTTTGGCGCGTTCTGCGCGCTGCCACTTCTCCGCCGCCCGGGCCTCCTTCGCCTCGATCGTCTTCGGCAGGGGTGCGGAGAGAATGGGGCTGTCGCGGGCTTCCAGCTTGAGCCGACGCGCCTTGCCGATGACGGCATTGCGGCTGATGCGAAGCTCTGCCGCGATCGCGCCAGCGCTGGCACCCTTGGCCCAGAGCGCGCGCAACGTCGCGATAGCGGAGGCCGTCCAGGCCGAAGGACCCGCGCTCACCGCGCGATGCCGTCCGGGTAGAGCCACGCCCGCAGCCGGTCCAGCCGGGCCTGCAGGCGCAGGGCAAAGGCCGCCTGCTGATCGATATCGGCAGTGAGCCGCGCGACCAGCCACTTTCCGACGACCAGGACGCATAGCGCCGCCCGGCGACGGGTGCCGTCCCTCACAGCGATTGCCGAAGCGTGGCACGCCGCTGCTGGATCGACGCGAGATGCCGTGCGGCCGCTTCTTCTTGACGCAGCAAGGTATCCTCGAGACGCTGTTGGACCTTCAGCCATTCGGCTGCCGTGACGGTGCGCACTTCGCCGTTCCAGCACGCCCGCACGCGCCGCTCGGTCAGGCCGTACCACCGGGCGATCTCCGCGAAGGCACGCCGCAGGCCGACCTCCTGTCGGCGCTCCGCGACTGCCGCCCGCACTTCGTCTTGGAAGCTGGCGCACAGGCTCTCAGGCGACATGTCGCCGCCCACCCGAGAGCTTGGGTGAAAATCCGCGCGCTTGGACGACTCTCCCACCACCTTGGGTGCCTCCGCTGTCATTGTTCCTTCCAGCGATGGAGGAACAGGCGCGGTGGCAGGGAATGACGCTGACGGCGCCGACGCGGGCCGGGTCTTGCAGGACCCGGCTCGTAATTCGCTTCAAATACGGGGACATGGTCAAGACGCCCCGTCCGACGCCAGCGGGCTGGCGGGTCCGTACGCCACACCAGCGACGCTCGAACCGCGCGTGACCCGGCGGACGGTGGCGAAGAAATGAGAGCTTTCGACCGTTTTCTTGTCGCGGTGCGCGACGACCAGTCGGCCCTTCAAAAGGTGGCCGCCATCAAGGCAGTTCTCGCCGATCTTGGCGCCGCTGAGCTGCTCTTCAGCGACAAAAAAGGCGACCTTCTGGGCTTCCGGCTGATCAGCCGGCATGGCGCGCAGCACATCAAGGCGCGCCTGAATGAGGCCGTCCGCTGTCGGGACGGGGGCTTCATCCTTGTGGCGGAGTTGGGCACGGATCTGGCGGCGAGCGGCCCGCGCTTCCCGCACGAGCTCGTCTGAACCGAACATGCCCAGGATCCAGCCAATCAGGAAGCCGCCGCCACCGGCGGCGCAAAGCGAAGCCGCTACCGCTCCGGCCACGATCATCAGCGGGCCGCCGCGCTGCCCGAGGCGCCCGTGACAGGCGCCCCGGGCTCAGCCACTGTTCCGCCGGTTCCCCAACCGAAGAGCGGCACCCGGTGGTCGAAGCCCTCGCTCATGCCGCAATTTCCTGGGCCACCGGGAGCTCTGAAGCTCGGTCGCTTTCTTCTCGAGGCACTAGCTCGTCCACCGTGACTTCGAGCATGTCCGCCAGCCGGCGGAGGTAAGCAGTGGGCACAAGAGCCTTTTCATTGACCCACTTGCTGACAGACGCCTCGCTCACCCCGAGGCGATAAGCGATTTCCGATTGCCGAAGACTGCTCGAGCGAATGACTTGCCTGAGAGACATGCCCAAGCTTTAGTGTCAGGCAAGTTTCGGGTCAAGAAAGTCTTTCGGCTACCTGCCTTCGATGTGGAAGAGAGGGCAGGCATAAGCCTTGGATGCCTGACAAGCCGATGAGCCCGGAAGAGATAGAACGGAATCAGAACACCTTGCGTTATATCAAGCCGTGGTTGCGCCATCGCGAGATGACACAACGCCGGCTTGCGGAGCTGATGGGTGTTTCGGAGCCGACCGTATCTAAGTGGCTACGAGGCGTGGTGACCATGTCAGTCGGACAGTTTACGCAGATCGCGCAAATCCTTGATGCTAAACCAGAAGATCTACTTTTCGCCCCGGATGAGCAGGGGGCGGCTGCCCGCTACCGAGAAGCCGCGGAACTCGTCAAAGCCATGACGAAGGAAGAGCTTCAGGCCTGGATCTCTGTCGGCAAGGCGATCACGAAGAAGTAGGCAGCCTTCTAGCGCCTCACCAGAACGGCGGCGGCGCGCCCTTTTTCTGCAGGTTCAGAAGCGCCCGACTTTCACCAGACGAAAACTTTCTTGACGCGAGACTTTCGTGTGGTGAAACTGTGTCTATCGCCAGACAGCGATGGAGCAACCCCGTGGCCGCCCTTCATCCCGCTTCGATCTCCCACCTCCAGCAGATGGAGGTCGCCCGAGACGCCAGCCAGCGCCTCCTGGAAAAGACCGCTGAAGCCGCCGCCTACATGCGCGGCTTCGGCCGCGGGTTCGTCAGCTGCATCGCCGCCGGCGTCTTCATCTTCGGCCCGCTCTGGCTGCTGGGGTTCTTCCAGTGATAGCCCTTTCGGAGCAAGTCACCGCAGGAGCACACGATGGCCACAATTCCGCGTATGCGGCCTGTTCGAAATCCGGTGAAAGGAGTGAGACCGGTTTCGCCGTCGGCACGGGCTGTGAGCCCGAGTTACGGCGCTCGGGGCACGAGTTACCGCCTCTGGCGCGCCAAGCATGCCATCGAGTTTGGAGAGAAGGCCCTGAAGGGTCAGCAGGACACGATGGCTGTGCACGAAGGACGGGCAACATCCTTTCTTCAGTGGCTAAGCGCCGAAGCGATCGGAGCCGCTGCCTTTCTTTCGATACACCACTCACCATTCT
>Ga0157362_1000499_pt1 | contig 13476 bp, 5 predicted proteins | sample AttlaeALBM3_FD_111480 | JGI IMG/M metagenome (GOLD analysis project Ga0157362, IMG submission 111480) | Fungus gardens microbial communities from leaf cutter ant in Ribeirão Preto, State of São Paulo, Brazil - Atta laevigata ALBM3 | ecosystem: Host-associated > Fungi > Mycelium > Unclassified ... | reverse complement strand
TCTTGAAATTGTAACACTCGATCATAACGTAAAATATGATCAAACTTCATAAAATTCGAAAAGCTCTATTAATTATAATGTGTGAAATAATTTTATAAAGTACATAATGCAATATATAAAATATATAAAACAGCATGATAACAATTGATTTTTTTTTCACAAAAATCAAATCTAAAAAATAAAAATTTTGAGGAAGTAAAAAAATTTTTTCATCTTCAAAAAAAAATCGTTCATTAAATAAATACAATAATTTTGTTCTATATAATAGATATATAATAGATACAAGAATATATAATAGATAGGGATATAATATATACAAGAACAAAATTTTAAGTTTTTTTGATTTTTAGATATTTTACGGCCCTATTTAAACAAAATAAAAAACTTCTGAATTTATTTGGTTTTTGATGGGGAAATTTTAATTTCCTTTAATTTTATGAAATGGTTAAACGAATTAATATTAATTCACTCATTTGTAAAACATTAAAGCAATAACGATTAATTTTGTCATTGTACAAACTGTCTCAATTTAGAAGAATATATCAATTATTTAACTTTATATTGTATAAAGTTTTAAAGTTGACTTTTACTTATTAACTACCTCTCGTTGCTTCATCTTTTAACGCACAAACGTTTATTCACAAGTTCATGCGGTATAAAATCTCCGACAAAGAGGCCACGAGGGAGCGGCAAAAAGTCAACGGTATACGTCTTGGAATACTCATATTTCAGAGACGCTCCGTGAATACTTCCTATCCATCGTACAAAGGAGAGTTTGTGACATTTGTGTACATCGAGAAATAGCCGGTGCTGTAATAGGACGGAAAACTCGGAGGAAGGACGAACGAGAGAAAACGGATTGAATTGAAGGAAAAAGGTGTGGAAAGTCGATAAAATATATCTGCGAGAGAATCTAAATCTCGATATCCCCGATATATCTACTTGAAAATATAATACTTGAAAATGTACGAGAGCCAATATCAAGTGTTATGTAAAGAAGTTTAGTCATATTATCGCTATTTCTCTCTCGCATACAATACGTTATGTGACATGATACACATTGTATATGTATTAAGTAAAATGTGTTGTCATTTTTAATCAAATTATATTAGTTTGTCTTTATACAGAAATTTTTTTACAGAAAATTTGTATAAAATTATTTATCGCTCATTTGTTACAATAATGACACACAACTCAGGAAATAAAGTTTCTTAGAAAATTTATTGAATATTTGAATCATTAAAATTTTAATATTAATTTAAAAATACAATTTTGTAATAATTGATTATATTTAGAGTAATAAAAGATGTTATTTCTTTTTCTCTTATATTTCTGTTCTTTTTCTGCAAATCTAATGACAATTGTTGTAGCGAGCAATATATTTTGATTTTATATAAAACAAATATGACAGAATAGAAGCAAAACCTTCTTTTCTTTTTCTGCTAAGAAAAAAGAATTATTAACATAATTTTAATTCAATAGTTGTTAAGTTTTAAAGCGTCTAAAACATAGATTGGAAGAAGAAAGTTACGGAGAGAAGGATATGCGAATGTATCGCGAAGAAGAAGCAGAAGAAGCCTCGCGATAAAATAGAGCGAAGTAAAGTAAGATCACGGAAGATCTTCGCGTTTTTATTATACTTTGTTGTCGTTAATCTAACTTCGCAAGAGTTCCCATTACTTTGCTGTAATAAAATATCGTATTGGGATTAGAAGTGCTTTCTGTGTTCTCATTCTATTAGCTCATGCTGTTTGCTGTCTACACGAAGGATATAATAATTAAGTATCCGAGAATATATTTTATCTTAAGCTGAAACAAATAAAATATTTCGTAAATGTATTATTGACAGAAAGTCAACTTGTAAATAGTTAGCTTTGTGTCTTAAAATTATTTCTCCATTAGCCAGGAAATTTTGCTTATCCCATCAGTAACCTGGCTCTTCAGTGTAGATTTTTATATTTAAAAATTTGAAAAAGTTCTGAATCTGTGAAGTTTTACTTTAAGTAATTATTAACAAGTTTTTACTTTCATAGAAGTCGATTGTACTTTACTTATTTTTTACAAGATTTATCTATCAGAATTTACTATCATGATTATGAATTCTATCAATTATTATTATTATTCTTGTTAATTATTTTGTAAAATAATTAACTGTGCATTCAAAATATAATTAGACTGATGAAGAGAAAAATTAATTTTATATTCGAAAAAATATGAAAATAAAATTAATATCACGAATAAAAACGAAATAAAACTAATAATTTCATATTATACAAAATTCGTATTTCGTTAGTGTTACGCAAACCTTGATTATAAAAGCAATTTGATAAACAAAATACATCAGAATTTTAAGTTTGGCAGCGTCTGAAGTATCGAAAAAACGCTCGAAATAAACTCCATTCGACAAAAAAAGAAAAATTCGTCAACAAAAAAGATGTTGAAGATCAAGGCTTGTTACGAAAGAGAAAAAAGAGAAAAAACGGAGAAATCGAACAAAGGCAGAAAGAAAATTTATGGGACGAGATAAATCTAGTCTGACAGTCGCAACTTATTTCATCAACTTGTGATTTAATTGACTTTTTTTTAAATGTTATATAACGCGCGAGCGAATACACAGAAAAAGTTCATCGTGTTCCATTATCGACGATTTATTTTCACAAGAGACTAAACTAATGAAAAAAAAGCATTTAGTGGCCACTTTTGAAATTTCCTATAATAATAAATTGTGTTTTTTGTGTACTAATAATCATAAATAAGTATAAAGCAATTGTTAATAATAAAAGAAATTATAAAAAAATTATAAAAATTAAAATTACAATAAAAAAAGATATTGATCTCGTTTTATCGAACAATAATGAATTCTGTTTGATCAATTTTATTGTTCAGCAAAGAGTCACTTTTTTTTCTCTCCGTAGTGCCACAGTACATATAGTCAAAGATTTTTTTCGTGCTAAACATGATACCGTTGGCAAAATTTGCGTAGCACGTCAGGATTTTTAGTAAATTGAGGTAAAATGGGTAAAAAATAGCATTTTTTACCATTTTAAACATTTTTTTCTATGGCAAAACAAGATCTTGTTTCGAAATAAAGTTTATGCCATTTAAAACTACAACTCAAAAGTTTTTAAATAAATTTAATTCATAATTATACGACTTTTATTTCAAATAGTAATCAAATTATGAATATTTGAATTTTAGACATTTTGCAGTTTAAAGAAATTATTTTTCTTTTCTCTTCATAGTATGTATACATAATCCGAAGATTTTTTTTACACAAAACACAATACTGTCGTTAGAATTTGTGTAGCACAGAATTTTTAATAAATTGGGGTGTAATAATAAATTGAGGTGGCTTTTGTCCCATTTCATCTCAATTTACTAAAAATCCCAATATGCTATGGAAATTCTGATGATAACATTGTGTGCGAAAAAATCTCCGGAATATGTATGATGCTTCGAAAAAAATATAATGCTATCGTAGAAAAATGTATCGAGATCTGGTTTTTTAAATATTCAGTTTATCGAATTATTTATTTTACAGATAATAAGATAAACAGCTGTTTATCAATGATGTACAAAATATTTCTAATTAATCATTGATAAAATTAGAAACACCGTGCAAGCAGTAACTAAGTTCAACAGTTAGCTGACATTAGCAATAACAAGGGGAGGGAATGTAATTAAAACGAATCGAGATAGCAATCATTATATCGCATATTGGCGGTTAGTTATAGCAATTAAATGATGCATAAGAGAACATCTAGATCACATTAAATCAGCTCTCATCTAACATACTGCAATCAATTAAATCAATCGTATTGCCACAAGTATAAAAATATCACAGCCACACCAAGAGTTTCATAACAAGAGCTCATATTGTATTTCCTATTACGTTAATGCAACTAGAGATATTGATAGTAACGGAGAGTTCGGCTATACGGGAAACTAGCAAGATCAGAGATCGAAACGAAAATAGAAAAAGGAAAGTGAAAAATGGCGAAATCGGCGGTCGAATTTCCCTTCCTTTAGAAATCAGCTATCGTTACCTGAGACATCGGAATCGGAGCCTGGCGTGGGGCTAGCGTCCACACTGTGCCTAGATCCTTGGCAGCATTCACTGCACTTGCTGCACATCGTCCCCGGCAATATAAAATCGACGTGAACGTCCCTTAGCACTTATCTTCGTGGCGGTTTTTCGTTCGCCGGCGTTATCGTGCGTGACCGCCGTCGTTCTGCGTGAAAAGGGGTCAATCCGGAAAACCGTCTCCGATTATCGAGCGTCGACTATCGCGCGCAAACGGACGGTTTTAACCGTGGAATCCGGTTTCACCGACGATTTACGATTTTTCCCATCGTAAAGTCGCGAGTGTCGACTGCAAAGGAATTTCCTACTTGAGATTCTTTAGTCACCGAGCGACAGAATCGCCCTAATTTAATAGTTCAACGCGCAAGTTTAAAAGTTCAACGTACAACAGTCAAAATCTCTTGAGACAAAATTTTATCGAAGTGATAAAATATATGCGGTCTTATTAGAAAAACTGAAGACTTATCATACTTTTGCAAACGTTAAAAATAAAAATCTTGGTGATGCAGTTCTTAATCTTTCAAAGACAAGAGTCTTCTAGCAAAAAATTTAAAAGATCTTTTTTAAGAGTTTTCAGAATTGCTGAATTAAATTCTGGCTTCACACATAAAATTCTAAAATTCAAACTTCAAAAAGTAATTAATAGTAAAGAAGATTATTGTGAAATTTGGTTTTAGAAAATTCTTGGTATCGTTAAGTTTATATGTAGCCTAAAAATATCGAAAAGGGCAGTAAAGGAGAATTTACACAGAATTCCTAATCAGAAAGTTAGTTCTGTTCGAAAATCAGTTCTGTTTGCGTAGCACTGATGACTTTCAAGTACAAGTAAAACGAAACTAGAAACCTGATATTATTTCGCAATTAAAAATTGTCGAAGCTAAATTTTATGTGATATATAATTAGATTATTCTTTTTTGATTTTATCCTCCTTGATATTAAATCTATTATTTTGAATTTTTTATTTCTTCGAAATAAATTGTATTATTTTGAAATTTGGAAATTGTAACATACAATTAAACAAACAAAATTTAATGACCAATGCAATAAATATTATTCACGTAATTAACAAGAAAATCATGACTTCAGGTAAACCAAGAGGTCTTGCTAATATGTAAATAAAATTTATTTCATTGATCAACACTTGATTTTATTCGTTTAATTGATCTGTACATTATTATTTATTGTTTAGTATAACACGAGTGCTGTTTATTTAGTTTTTACCTCAAAATCGAATAAAACATTATCGGATTACTCCATTGGTCAAGTTTCATGAAAAAAATCGAACGAGCAATTTACAAAGTAAAAAGAAATGTGCTCAATTAAATAACGCTCACAAAGAATTAAATAATGCTTTTGTTCAATAATGTTTAAATAATAATTCTCAAAAACCTTCTCGTATTTATAAAGAATGCAAAATAACATTTCGATTTACTGTTAGATTCAAAATCCAAGTAATTACGAATTGATAATAATTCGGGCGCGAGCTGAATTATTAAATAAACGTTCGCGGGCCAACCTAATAAAGTAATAACGGCAATTAACAACCATCGGTTTGCAAATACAAATTTGTGATATTTGACAATTTCTACATTAATCCAACGAAAGTGAAATGCAAAGTCCGCGGTTTTTCTGACTATACTAATGGATGAGTATATACGAGTGCTCGTCATAAATTGATGAGCTAGTACATATATTTGTGGAGAGGTTCTTCCAGTATGAAGTATGAACTACTCTGAAAGCGCAGTTGATTACCGGGATGGAGATTCATTCGCGCGTATACATGAACTTTAAAGTCTGCAGAAACGCATGCGAAATCCCCCTAGATCCGGTATTCCGGACGGAAGCGAAATCAGGGCAGTGGAAAAATACGCCCTGCGGAAGAATACGTTACAACACAGTTCAGTTATATCGAAATAAAAAAGCACTCAAATTCATTCGCGAGTAATATCGAAAGCTCATGGGTGTCGTGTACTCATGGGAAAAATGCTTGCATCGAGAGGACTCGTTGCTTATATCAGTCGAATTGGAATAATTGATGGATATTATCAATTTCGGTTATTCGTCGGTAACCGGTGGTGGAGAGTTAGAGCCAATACACAGATCGGATATCGAACTTGTAAATTGATAGTCGACAATATGAAACATTTAGTGGCGGCCATTGTTACGCTCCCTACTGATGACCGTATCAATTTCGATCCTATTACTCGCAAAACTAACGACTTCCGATCCTTATCTCTTTTATTATTTCCAATATTACGTCACAAACGCAGCATCAAAATAGTATCAAAACAGTTCAATTTGCATTGAGAGAAAAGTGTTTAGTATTTGTGACTGTAATTGCATAAAATAATTACAGTTAGAAGCTCCATTTTTGTAATTACTGTTGTAATGCTAATAATAATTATATTTATACAAACAATATATACAATTAACCAAAATATAATTTAATTATTTTCATTAAATTGTTCTCTAAAACTGTCAGAATAAAATTCACTCTAATGAATAAAATTTCACTTCCTTTAAAAATTGAAAATTAAGCCGTTCATTTTCAAGATTAACTTAATTTTCTCACTTTTTACAATGACGTTCCACTTAAAAAAAATTTAGAGAGTATATTTTTAAAATACTATCAAGAATGGATCTGGACACGGAGAAAACCCGCGAAACCCATAATCTTTATATAGAAAATCTCAAGAATATTATTATTATCACATTAGAGCAATAATAAAATTATAAAAATAGAGCCTATAATTATTTTGCCAATTAGTTACAAATACCAAACATTTTTCTTTCAGTGCGTATTTTTTTAGAAAATTATTATTGAAGAACGTATTACTAACATTTCTCGATTTTGCAACTTATAAAATAATCCAAATGTAATAAACTCTATTTGCATTGCGTTAACGATGTTATGCTGTTGCTGTTTTACTCCTTTGGGATTTCAAAAAAAATTTGATTGCGCAGAAAATGAATTTAAATTTTCAAAATTTTCTTGTTTCTCCAAAGCATCTATTTGTTTATCTTTACAAAACGCTATTCATTTCGACATTTTTGCCTTTCATCGTAACAAAGTTATAATGAGCGGAAATAAAATAATGCTGTATTATTTTATATAAATAGTCTAATTAATCTAAAGAACACTATAAAACATAGAAAGATGAAAGTTGTACTCGGTAATAAGTGACGAACGTCAGTAGTTACGAACAATAAATGTCAGAACGTACGAAATAGAAAATAATCTTTAGTACATTCTCTTTCTCTCTCTCTCTCTCTCTCAGAAAAAAAGACATAATAGTAATAAATAAAGATGACATTAATACAAGCACAATAAAAGAAAATAGAAGAACTTGAGGGAATAATATTCCCTTAAGCCTTCTATTTTCTTTTATATTTTTGTACTTTTATACTTTTAAATTAGGGAATCGTGATATTCAAATTTTTTTATTAATACAAGTTTTTAGACATAGAAATAATGTACATACTTGAATAAAGATATGTTATTGCAACTACAAAATAATTCAACTATATATATTACATTAATTTATCCAACTATGTACATTAATCTTCAGAAGACGGATCTACATTTAAAATCTCACCTTTTCTTGAATAAAGTTTGTTATTATTTCATTGCATTTTTTACTTCAAAATGACACTATTTCAACACCTCTACAATGACATCCCGTTGTATGTGTAAAAGTTAATTCTATATAAAACATGTATGCTTGTCATCTTTGTAGTTTGCTACCATATATTTTTCTTATTTTTATATTTTTCTTTAATTATTATGAGTGTAGAATGAAAAGATACAGTATATCGTATCTATATCTACTAATTGTCAGTAGATAACAAGTACAAAAAATAATCCGAGATAATTAGCATATAGATATCAATCAAAAAGCTATCACTGCAATAACTGTTAGGGACTGAAGAAGAAATTTCTTGTGATTATCAAGCTTAAGATAAGCGGCAACTTTGAAGCAAAGTAAAGGTCAGATATTAAAAACATGCGTTGTTCTGGACGGAGAGAATTTAATTCCTTGACGCCGGTTGCCGACGGGATTACTTCCGCCATACTGCGCTCCAAGTTTTATCATTAAAATATTGCCTGTTACGTCCAGGTCGATCAAACGCGTGGAATATATTGTTTCGAGAACTCATTATCCGAAAGCTCTTTTTTCGCGTTTTAGTTAACATTTCAACACGGAATTCCGGTGCACAAGGCATCTTTATTCTTATCATATCAAAATAGATTCAATCATAAAATTTTGATTTGTCTATTTTCTGATTTTATCTATTTCTAGAATTCTAATTGATGCTATCAGACTTTTTTCAGTATTTTAATTAACGTAAATTAAATAGAACTTAGGCTCAGTTTTTCATTCTCTGATTAATTCTCATTGATTTAGACTCAACCTCACTTACAAGCTGATAATTTTATAGTGACAATTTTAAAAGTTACTCACTAAAAAATCAGTTTGATTAATCACAGCTAGAAAAATATAATTTTTATTTGAATCTAATTACAATTAACCAGAAAATGAAAAACCGAACTGTACAGACAGCATTAGTAAGTAATTTTAAGTAACTTTATTCGCAATCATGTCACGCACTGACATCAGATTGCGAATAAAATTAATTGTAAGCACCACGATGTTGCTGGACGAAATGGAACAAAATGTAAAAAAGGATTTCCTATTCTTTTTCGAGTGAAACGTCTAGTCAAAGGTTTTTATCAACGAGACTCAGCACTTCCCGTCTCTTCCCGTTTTAACTCGTAAACAGAGAGAAAACGGGCTGCAATTGTATTCGTTACATCAATCGCCACAAAGCTGTACCAACGGGGTTTCGTAGAACATATATAATTTTTTTCACAGTGAAAAGAATCGGTCAAACGTTTTCCCATGGAACAAGAAAAGCGAGCGGAAACCAACGGCGCGGCGACTAAAAATTCTATTGAATGACATCGTGTCGGCGGTGACAACCCGCAGCACGTCGCGCGTTTATCTCACGAGAGAGAACGGTTCTCCAAAAGGTCCAACAAGTCGCTGGGCGTCCGCGCGTGCAAACGACGCGACCGATCGCGATGCTGCCGCGTTGCGAATAAATGATACCGCGTATACACGGAGCTGCGGGCGAGGGCGGATTACTGGAACGACGCGACGCGACGCGACGGAAGAGTCGCTTGCGCGCAGCGTCGGTCACTGGGGCGAAGGTGTATTCGTGCGATCATGGTATGGGTGACCGATAGGTGCGCGTGCATGCGCGTGCACGCACATCTCGAGAGCGTCCCGACACCCCAGGTTTCGCCAACGCTCTCGCCCGCTCCCAATAATCTCCCGGCATACCGCGGGGATTATTTTCCATTTGGACCACGATCGATCCTCGACGCGGCGAGACGCTCTGATCGGCAATGCGTTTACACATTTCCGCACGCGAGCCGTTCGATGATGCGGCATGGGATCGATTGCGGATTGCTTTGATCGATATGCGGAAGGAGAACCAACGACACCGATAGACACGACGATGATAATTATAATGCGACGAGAGCGGTGCACGCAGATGAAAAGAGGAGAGGAGGCTTTGCGACAAAACAGGAGAAAATGACGCGAGTGTAATTTGATTAATCGACGCTCGCTATCGCTGGGTAGAGATACCACCACTATATATCCACTCTCGGCAGTGCTAGAGCGTGCTCATTACGAATACGCATGAAGGAGCAGGAAGATCGGAATATCGAGATATGTTTGAATAATGTACACGATTTACATAAATTCAGGAATAAGAAATACTCGATGCTTTCCACATTTTTCCTCTTTCTTGAAAAATAATTTTTGCACTTTCGAAAAAGAATGCGAAAAGATTTGGACATAGAAAGGTTTTCAATTAATGCTTAACTCTTCAGAGTTGACACAATATACTTACTAATGCTGGTCTGTTCAGCTCGATTTTTCATTTTCTGATTAACTGTAGTTAGATTCAAATAAAAAAATTATATTTTTCTAGCTGTGATTAATCAAACTGATTTTTTAGTGAGTAACTTTTAAAGTTGTCACTACAAAGTTATCAGCTTGTAAGTGAGATTAATCAAAGAATGAAAAATTGAACCTAAGTTCTATTTAATTTACGTTAATTAAAACACTGAAAAAAGTCTGATAGCATTAATTAGAATTCTGATTGGAAATAGACAAAATCAGAAAATAGACAAATCAAAATTTTATGATTGAATCTACAATATTTCGATATGATCAGAATCTTCAGGCTTGTGTTTAAGCAAAAATTTTTTAATAAAGACATTAATTTCAAAGACCCAAAATGACATAATTCATAAAAATGGATGAATATAAGGCTATTCATAATCTGTTCTTATTTTAAAACCATTTTAAATAATGTCTGAAGGTGCTAATATATAGTTCTGTGATTGATTTATGACATATTAAGACTGTACTTAAAATAGTTTTAAATGTAAGAAAGGCAATGTCGATGAATGTGATGAATATCGACCTAAATATATTTTAAGAATAATCCAAATTTGCAGCTGTATCACAAAAAAAATTTAATTGTGTGACAATTTTAATAAAGTAATTTATAACTGAAAGTATAGATCCAATAGACCCACCGTCAGCTCTAGAGATTTAATTACATATGTATAATATATATATATATATATATACAGTCAAACCATCATGACGAAATTATCATGATTGTTGACAAAGCATGTAGTGTTAATCTTAATTCCTTAAAGTCTCGTCTTTTCAATTTTCTTCTTATTACAATGAGTATAAAATTAGGATAATTTTATCGCTTAAATATAACTAAAAGATTGCTTCAATCACGAATCGGCAACAGATATTTTATCGAAGTAATACAAGTCAAAGAGAGGAAGTTTAATTATCGTGGGGTCGCTCTTTGAAGACGAGATTGCACAAAATCGCAGCCTATTTTACATTCGTCGTATCATGCTGCACAGCTATTTAAAGAGGTACTTTGATGCATTTTGCCGCTAGCGATCGCGTTTAGTAAAAACAGTTCAAAAAAATAAGTTGGGAATTGCGAAAGTAAGCACAGGTTTTTTTTCTTCGTTTACCTCCCCCCCCCCTCTTCATCCTGCAATTTCTTTTTCAATTCCCTGTCATTTTAAATCTCTTTAAATCTTATTCCTATCATTTTATGCACTCTTCGTTTAAGCTGGCAAATTTTTCACATATTCTGAAGATTACGAAGACTACATCGGTTGTTTTTCATTTAAGAAGAATATTATAGCAACAAATTTATTCAATAGCAATGAAGTCCCGTCTGAGGAAAAACGTAAAGAGAAGTTTAACTTATTTTTTTCACTTTAATAAAGCAGAACGTTTTATTTAACCGATCTCAAATAATGTCTACTAGAGAAAAATAATTTCTTGATTCTCGCGGTGTTCCATACGCTATTAATAAATTAAACAAAGAGAAAACGGAAATATTATCGTATGAAGCATACCTTCTAAAGCCATTTTTAAAAGTACAGACCGTAGGCGTGTGCGTGTTAGAAAGAAAAAAGGAAGGAAAAAAAAAGAAAACTCGCTCGAAAATAAAATGCATTGGATGGATACGACGTCAATACATCTCCCGGACGGAGTAGGAACTTCCTGGGATATCCTCAGCCTCGTTCGTTACAGCCTGCAAATGGCCGGACTTAAAAATAAAATCTCCTTTAAATTATCGCTGTCGCCGGCATCCCCGTTGTTTGTGAGATATTTTTAATTACCATCTGCGTGGATCTATCGACTTTACGCTCGAATTGATGCGGTAAATAGCCCACGATGTATTCAAGATGCAACCCATGAACCGTCTTTCACGAGACTGAGCGTCTCGTCCAAGTATCGTTCTCAACCAATCGTTTCACCTCGTTTGTAAAAATGAACCGCTGATTCGGGTCTCATCGAAGATTTCCAATCGATATCTCTCAAAGCTGCATTTTCGTTCAAAAAAGTGTAGTGATAATATTGTACGATAAAACGTTACTTTTTTCTCTCCGAAGTGCTACAGTACATATCCTGAAGATTTTTTCGCGCTGAACACGATACCGATGAAATTGAATTTGCATAGCACGTCAGAATTTTTAGTAAATTGAGATAAAATGGACCAAAAGCCAATTGAATTTAATGTTTATATCCCAATTTACTAAAAATACTGATGTATTGTATTTTATACAAATTCTGTCGATATTGTATTCAGCGAAAAAATTTTCGGAGTACTATATTTTACTTTGAAAAGAAAAATGATTTTTTTATTAAACTGTAATAATTTTTAAAAAATTTTAATTCAAACAATCATAATTTAATAAAAATAAATTGCATGATTAATTGTATGATAAATTAAAATTCATTTAAAAGTTTCTGAATTATACTCTTCGATTTTATTTTTAAAAAGAAATTTTTACTTTAATGTAAGAAATATTGAGAATGTTCAAAACGTCATTTTTTGCCTATTTTACTTCAATTTACTCAAAATCCTACATGCTATACAAATTGATGCCAATAACTTTCTGTTCAGCGTGAAAAAGTCTTCGGAGTTTACTATGATATATATTTCAGAGAGAATTTTACAATATATTGGATAATGTAATTAAATTTAGATACAAGAATTACTAAAGCTTTGATAAAATAATTTCAATCAAATGTTCGATCAATATAATCAAAGCTAAATAAACACTAATTTTGCTTTTCTAAATATTATCTTATTTGCCTAAAGATTACCAAACGGTTGGTTGCTATTAGATATTATGTTCAATATTTACTTTAAATATTGTACAAATATGCTAAACAAAATATATTTAATATAAGCAATTATTACGTTTTCAATGTTTCTTTGTCCGTCATTCAGCGATTTATTGCAATCACGTATTAGCGATTCTGCAATATTTAATTTTATGACACTCCATGAGGTCGGCGAACGGGATATGTGTTTCATAAACTACATATCAGCGTGTGCAGATGTGAATTAGATAGCCTAATATCATTGAATCACTCGGGCACGATCGCTACGTATCGATCTAATGTCGTATAGCCTCAGAGTACTGAATTATTCATATAAGCTCGCTTTGTGAAAACCTTTGTATAAAAACAGAGACATTAAAAATATTCCTTTTGCGCATAGAAAATGCGCATATTGTTCTAAATAATAATAGCAATAAATTTCACTTCATCATATAAAAACTTCGTCATATATTCCTAATAAGACTAAACCTCGACATAAATATTATTCATTCGTATCATTTTGTCCGAACGCTCAGCTATAAATGTATTTTGCCATACGATTGGGATAGTAATTCGCGAAACTCATTGTTAGTTTTATTTTGCAGATGAATATGTCAATCGCTTCATTTGAATTTGTTTTAATTCCTTTTTTTTTTT
>Ga0157362_1000498_pt1 | contig 13477 bp, 6 predicted proteins | sample AttlaeALBM3_FD_111480 | JGI IMG/M metagenome (GOLD analysis project Ga0157362, IMG submission 111480) | Fungus gardens microbial communities from leaf cutter ant in Ribeirão Preto, State of São Paulo, Brazil - Atta laevigata ALBM3 | ecosystem: Host-associated > Fungi > Mycelium > Unclassified ... | reverse complement strand
TGAAAAAACAAATTTTTGAAAATTTTTTATTTTTTAAATTTTTCATTTTTTTTTTTATTTTTTTTTTTTTATCCCCCCCCCCCCAATTATATTATTATATACTTTTCATATAATTAATTCTCTTCCGCAGTATTAATTTCTCTATCAATAAATGAGTATATCAAATTTTAAACACTAAATTTTTTTATATCTTCATGTAAATTTCCTTGTAATACCTCAAAAACACCACCCTTCAAACAACAAAGAACAGTTTCATGCGGACTTTCTCGTTCTCATTTTTTGCGTTCTCTTTTATCTCGTTCTCATTTTTTGCGAAAAACACGGTAGTAAAAAAATGAAAAATTTTGCATTAACAGAAGAATTATAATGGATTAAAATATCTTTTTCTTGTAGCTGTTACATAGGAAAAATAGCAATTTTCAAATTATTATAAAAAAAGAAACATCATATCGAAACAGAATAAATTACACTTTAGCACGAAAGTTCACTTTCGTATGGCATTAAAGTTTAGAAAGAGAATTTGTTATCGGTTATATAATATCACGGGAGTTGAAAAGGAAAAGGATCAATGAGATGAAGGGTTTTTGGGCTCATCATCGATTCAGTCTCAAAGTATGCCGTTTTATTCTTCTATCCAAGGCTCATAACGCTCTGAAATGGTTTTTTCCAAAAATGATTTGATCCAGAGAAATAATCATTTTTAATGTTTCCATTTTATACGGGATGGGTTTTTATATCTTAGAGCAAATCAAGATGCGTTTCATATTCTAAATATGCTCGCGCAAGATAAAACTTTCCTAAAAACCGTACATATATATTGTGACATACGTCAGAACCATCATTTTTCCGAGGTACTTGACTTTCAAAAAAAAGACTTATCTTTTACAATTTCTTTTACGTTTGCTGTTCTAGAGAATATAATCCTATTTTTTAAAGTGAATTTATTTAAAAAAACAGGAAAAAAATGTAAAAGTCAATTAAAACTTATAAAATAGAAAACGAAAAAAGTTTTTGTGTTTATTCTCGACGATCTCAGCCGTTTCTTGTTCAACAGTTCGAGCTGTGTGAAGCTTTTTTTGTTCTTGAGATAAAATATTTTCGCGTTTTCTCAGATATTTATGAGTGGTTAGACATTGTTTCATTAAGTTACTTCTGATTTTACTATCTGCTACTTCTCTTAAATCATAAAGCTACTGTTCGGATCATTTCAGGATCTTATCTTCACTGGCTGAATTATTTCGAATTATTTCTTGCCTTCACTGATCTTGTCTTCAAGGATATATGAGTTTGGAGTGTATGGGTTTGGGATTTAGGGATTGAGGGTTCAAGTAAGTTGATTTAGTTGATTTATTGTTCATGGTTGTGATGTAGACAAGAACCTATAATATTATTTTATTTGCGATGTGAATTGTGTGATTTTGGACCTTATATATATATATATAGAGTGTGTCTTATAAACGTGACATAATGAATTTTCGGGCAATGGATTAGCACGTTTTAGCACGTCAAAAGTATGTAGAAAACAGTCTTCTTTCCGGAACAAAATACTTTTTTTATTTATTAGTGGTCCTGTATTATTATTTACATTATCCAAGAATTCTACTCGTTCATAAAAACATATTTCTTTGAATTCGTTTGATTCATTTTTTTCTGTAGCTTCTATATTGAAAGGATCACCCCAGAAAATCCTGAAAGATCTTGGAATCGTGTGAGATCCATATGGAAAGTCTGTCACATATATTCCTTATTCGTCATTATTTATTTACTTCATTCAAGAATTCTGCTCGTTCTCAAAAATACATATTTTTCTTTAAGTTTCTTTGATTTATTTTTTTGACAGTTTTTATTGTGAAAGAGATTGTCCCCGAAAAATCTCAAAAATTTTGAAATCGCGTAAAAACTATATCGAAGATCTGTCATATCTATTCATCAATATTTTTTCTTGTATATTACGCATTTTCAAGTTCATTTATTCTATTTTGTGGGAATTATTACTGACGAGACTTATAAAGTAAAATATTTTAGAGTTAACGTAAAAGAAATAGTAAAAAAATAAGTCTTTTCTTAAAAGTCAAGAACCTCACTGAAAATATTCTGACATACGTCATAGTGCACATATATATGTGCAATTTTTAGGAAAGTTTCATCTTGCGCGAGCAATATTTAGAATATGAAACATATCTTGATTTTAAAGTACAAAAACCCATGTGAAAAATGAAAACTTAAAAATGGTTATTCCTCCGTTATCAAATTATTTTCGAAAAATATCATTTCAGGGCATTGTGAGCCTTGAATAGAAGAATAAAACGACATATTTTGAGACTGATCAGTGATGAGCCCAAAAACTCATCTTATTAACTCTTTGTCTTTTTAAGCTGTTTCTTTTTTAAACAGTAACATGGTAGTGAAATTTGAAAAGCGGATTCGTGTTTAGTAAATAGTACAAAAATATATATTCAAGAAACAGTTAAAATTGTTAAAATAATTTTTATCACAAACTAATTTTATTATTGATATCATAGTTTGAATTACAAATGTTACAAATTTCCTGATAGCAGTTGAGTTCTTTAAGAGTTTTTAGAACATTTTGGAATTTCTGGAAAAGTAATATTTTTGCTCTCGAACAAAATAAACATTATGATACATAGAATGACTTATGGCGCGTTAATTTTCATAACAAATTTAATGATAAACCGTAAGCATATTAAAATGAAAAATGGCATGGTTTTCCATTTAATTTTATGTACGTTAACTAATGTATTTTTAATACAACAAGTAATTGGAGTGGGAAACAAATGCAATGGTCATCAATAAATTGTTAGACAAAAGAACAATGAAATGAGAAAAGAAGACAGAGGAAAGAGCACTAATAATATAGGTGCTCAATCGGGATATAATTTATCTGTATTATTCAGTGCAACTACAACGGCAATAATGCGTTTGTTACGGCGACTGAACCCTTTGAAAGGCGATACCCGTCGTTACTGTTCCGCTACGCTTTGACATATTAAAAGCATTGCGCTTGTAGATTTCGTTATGCGCTTCGCGATCGATTCGGCAACGCGTTTCCTATTAGCGCGTTCATGTAGAACGAGCTGATGTTGGGTTAACGGATGCCGCTTTTTACAAAGATACGTTGCTATTGAAAGCATCGAGGAAACATGTAATCGTACATGTTTTCGTGATACTTTTAATGGTACATGTAGGATGTCCCTTAGAGCTATCGCCAGTTCTTTTATCTATATATACTTTTATCTATATTCTTTCCAAATACGAATCAACTTTATTCCAATTTAGAAATTCAAGAATATCAAAAATAAAAGTTTGCCTGACAATGAGATTGTCAGTTTATTTTCTTACCCGCAGTTTTGAAAAAAAAAAATTGTAGCTAAATGTATTGTAGTTTACAGATTAATCTCTATTTCATCTCTTGTTGATTTGTTTTTTGTTTGTGAAATAAAAAAGTTCGCGCAAATGTTTATTAATAAAGCTGTAAAAATATTTCGCCATTGTAGTGGAAACTTCAATATTTAAATTTACTGTTTCTGAACGTTCACTTTCCGCTACGTGCAAATAATTAGTTTCAATACGTGCTGCAATGTGCATGCAAACATAGGTACATGACTCACTCTCCAGAGAGAATAATCCAGAGAAATAATATCTTCAAATGACCTTAATGACTGAAAACGAAGATTAGTGCGGATGACTTAAATGCTCGGTAAATAAACGTACGTAAATTCTAGACTGAAATGATTCTGTGCCATGGCAACGTTAATGTCTGACCACACGGGGACAAAACACAAACCCAATCCAAAGACCAGGGCCTGAGGGGGTGCGCGCATCTACTTGAATATAAATTATTCTCATTTCTCCCGTTGGTGGTCGGCCAACGAAGTGCTTTTCGTCGGAGGATTATAGGTGGATATCCTTAGATTATGCATACCGAATATCGGGCGAAGAGAGAATAGCCGAGGCTGAATGGAGAGAGCCTTTCCCCAGCTTCCTTTTAGCGAACGCAAAAATTTCCGCGATATTTCCCGCTTGGTGACATTTAAATTGAAGCGAGCACTTTTGGCGGAATAGATTTCAAGAGAATAACCTACAGTTTTTTCAAAGTTCAAGCATCCGACGGTACAAAGCTTCAAAGATTCTACGACTCAAGTAAAAAAATGACAAGATTCCAAAGTTCAAAATACTGCAAGGTCAAAGATTTACATCTAATATGAAAAGATAAGATTTCATGATCTGAGATTACAAAATTCATTAGAAATCCTCGAGTTAAATTAGATCACTTATATGAATAAATCAATTAAGGAAAGAAGCGCCAAATGCAGTCGAGATGCTAAATGTTGGTATCTAATAATATATCTATTTGAATATTTAATACATTTTCCAATACTTCGTATGCAGTCCTAAATTAAAGCTGGAAATATCACAAATTTATAGTAATATCACAAATTAAATTAATCGTCAATTTAATAATAATGATGCGGTTTTCAACAGTGTTCGGCGCGCAGTTTGAGGTATTGGAAAATGTATTTAAATATTCATATGGAATACATTATTAGGCATCAAAACTTAGCATTAACCGTATTTTTTTTCTTTTTCCTAATCTTGGCCGTTTTTTTAATTGATTAATATTGTTAATCAATCCTGAATCAAAAGATGAAGAGAGAGAGAGAGAGAGAGAGAGAGAAATATTGACGCAAAAATAATACTGTTAGTATCAATTAAACTATTACTGGGTAAACATCAAGGAAAAGAATGTGTAGGACAGCAAGAATATTCATGCCGTTTCACCTGCATGTAGAAAAAGTTAGATAGCGATATATGGTCAAAGAGTAATGACCTACGCGATTGCTTGGTAGTATTCTCTAAAAAGTTAGATCCTTTGACGTGGTTTATCCTTGGTGTGTTATATGTCATTCACATAGACACGGCTGATCGTGCACGTATTCGTTGCACGTTGTCGATACGATGTAGGGAACGTTACGAGCAGTTGCCCCAATTTATCCCACTTTTTTGCACCGAGAGCTTCCTGGCCTTTTTAGTCGGCATCCCTTTGCTCTCTTTAAGCGTCGCTTTTAAGTGCACGTACGGTTTAGTGCCGCAGCTGCACTTTGACCAAAGCATGAAGCCGCCCAGGAGACATTTTTATTGCTGGGGCTTAGTGGCTTTGTAACCGCAGCCGATAAACGTTTTGTTTTTGTAATTAACGTAGCAAGTAACGTGATGCGAATTACAATTCTAGGAAAATTCCGATTGCCCGTTAAATATCTCGTAAAATATTTGATACCAAGCATTCGACAGATATGATCATGCAAAAATATATTTGATATCATCCAACGAAGTATTGTATAAAATATCACATACAGTTGTTAAACTGCATGGATTGTACATTGTTATTTCTTCATCAATAAAAACTTGTACGAAGAATCAGTGACCATAACTACTGATTCTAAAAATTAATCGAGCAAAGGATCGGCTTTCCGAGAAACCATTAAATCGCATGCGGAATGACAGTAGATATTGAAATTAAAAAGTTAGGGAAAATAATTAAAGGAATAACGGATTGAAAGATTTTACGAACATTTCCTTGACTCTTCAATTATTTATTAGGTAGATTTTCGTTTCACGTGGTTCCATCTTCTACTGCACTTGGATTCTCACTCAAAAAAAATCGAGTTAAAGATATTATCGTGGTAACCTTGCGGAAGTCGAGTTGTACATTTCGCAGAAGTCGTAGAAGATCGGGGTCTCTGAGCATGATAGATCTCATATATTTATCTCTCAGTTCCGACGCCCTCAACGTCGATTTGTTTTCTCTCTTCTCCGGCATCCTCCATGTGCCTCATTGCTCACTCTTCGCTATCATATCGCGATTTGTCCGTCCCCAATCGACACGATCTAATTGATCACGTGAAAAATTAGGGTTTATCTTCATTCGCACACGCTCATCCCTTTGCGGAAAAACAAAATCTGTGGTACGCGGATCACAGGGGGTTTGTGAGCGACGAAGGGGTGTACGCACGCATTGTGATAGTTCGTGCCATTGAGGTTTCGGGAACATGTCCGTTTATGCATCCCGGATGCATCGCTTTCGGTAATGTTAGCAGTAATTTGTTCCCCTGCAGCTTTCGTCTCTCTCTCTCTCTCTCTATAGCCACGTCCCCAATTTACGAGAAAGCCGCAGCTATTTCCTGTTTTAAAAAGAAGCACACAATACGAGGTTGAAGAATATCTAAACTGACTTCTGTTTGCGGTAAAATTAAACTGAGGAATGGGAAAGAGCGTTCAAAAGATTCCGAATGTTCTAATATTTTCTCAATTTCATTATCATTAAGTTAAATTTTGATGCACAAAATTATTAATTCTGTTTAGTACTATATACATACAATTAAGTATAACACAGATTTGCAAAATTTGACTTTTTTTTGTTTTAGAAAAAAAGAGTGGTTTTCCATAGTTTTATATGTATTGAATTCAAATCCGCAAGATAGAATACTCCATCACGTTACGTTTACGAGGAAAATGGGGTTAAAATACCTCAAAAAAGGGTTTTTGATTATTTTTGAAAATTCGTAACTGACGAACTCGATGTACAAGAGGTTTCGAAAAAGTCTCGAATTAAAGCTTGAATATTATATTTTAAACCTCTCGCACATTTAATTCGTCAGCAACGAATTTTTAGAAATACCTAATAAAAAACACTTTTTTGAGGCGTTTTAACTTTATTTTTCTCGTAAATTTGATATAAAGTATTTTAACTTGCGAATTCAGCACATAAAAAATACAGGAAACTACCCTTCATTTTCAAATATAAACTTAAAAACTCAAATATAACATAAAATATAACATAAAAGTCATGCAGACCTCATGTAATTATAAAAAAAAAAAAATTTGTGGATTCTACCTATTTCAAAGTCATAAAGTAATTTTTTGTGAAAGAGATTTTTCTATAGAAGTTAAGGGTTGTATTCGCATTCATTGCAGAGATTCCGAGTGAGAGATCAAGACTTCCACAGTCGTATTTATCATTAAACGATGCAGTACGACAACAAGGGCGGCAACCAAGGAAACGCATTTGGCTTCATTCAAAATGCACCATTGCTTTGCATTTTTTACGATCCAAGCAATCGCCGCGTATTCTATGGTCGTAAATGTTAATCTGTAGAAAAAGCAGTTACTTTAATTTCAGTATCCATGATTTCGGCGACTTGGCTGAATGCAAGCGAGCGAGTAAACGAGTTAGAGAGAGATCCTCCATTAAAGAGACGACGCTCATACGAGCGTCTTTAATCTCGCAGGTTTATTATTGTCCGAATGTCTGAGTTAACTTGCATTCTATCCGCTTGAAAAAGAGCTGTCTTCCCTTCGCGTGGTAAATGTCGCGTTTCTTAATCGCATTTTAGCATTTACAGATCGTATCAAGAAACGTATAATTTAAAGTCGCGTTCTCACTGGTAAACCATACTGCGTTTTTATCGACGCGCCAGTGATAAGGCATTTTCTTTCAGGATTTAAAATCTGACATAAAACGCAGTGAGACCATTCTCAGTCCTGAATATAAATCGCGAAATTATTGTTGTGCACTAAAATGTGCACTAAAAGCTGATGAAAATTCGTCTATTAAATGATGATCCGCGAATTATGATTCGGTTTGTAACAGTGGCATGAAATTTTAGTAAGAGCTGTATATTTTGAGCCAAATAATCATTCTTCTGCGTTGAAACATTGTTGAAAAGTGTTTTAACATCTCCAAATGTGAATGAAAGAAAAACTTCAGACGGTTTCGAGCCGAAGGTAACGTTCTTCTGGATATTGCAAGAACTCCTCCTGAAATTTACGATGTGTAAATGGAATGTGCACCAGGGAATGTAGCGATCTGAATAGAGATTACCTTCTTCAGTAACCTTCTTTTAAGGTTACCGCTTTACGCAGCCAGATAACGCGTATAGATCATAGTCCTAAGAATTTATCCTAAGAATATATCGTCCAAGAAGAAACTGAATCTAGGTAGTAACGTAGAAAATCGAATTGAAGTGAAAAGTGTCAAAAATAATACTACGACGATTGAGTTCTTCCGTTATCCAAAGTGCAAAGTATGTCAAAGATATTTGTTTCTGCTCATTTTTTTGTCTCATGATGAACACGTAACTGAATCCAACTGTATCCACATCTTTTACAATTGATATTTTACATCAACTTTTCAATACTAGCACACTGAGAAAAAAAAATAGTTGTAATTTAATTAACTATAATTTGTAGTCATTTTCGATTTCAGCTATGTATATTTCTTGTACGGCTACAAATTATTATTAACATTATAATAAAAATGAATATAAAAGTAGGTACTTTTAATTACATTTAGTTTACAATTATAGTCACTTTTTTCTCAATGTATATACATGTAGACATATCTTGAGGTATTGTAGAGACCACCAGAAACATCATTTCTTAAGGAAGAATTTTTGCACTTTAAATAATTAAAGTTTAATTCCGGAATTACCATAAAAATAGATATACAAAATGTATATAAGTTCATAGTCGAATCTTATATTATATTTAAGATTATCTTATAAGTATACAGTCTTATCTTATAAGTATACATCTTAAGATGTCATGAACAATTATTCGAGCCATATTAATGTTTTAAGATATTACTTGAGTTCCTTTTGAAATAAGAATAAACTATGAATACTGGCCGTAGTAATGTTTTGAGCCAACTATTTTATTTGTTGTTGAGTGATTATAGTAATCGTAGTCATTTGCGCAAGAATACTTTAATTAATCTGAATGTTTTTTTGCGCGAATATCGAAACAGATTTCTTTTTAAGACGGATGTTTAATTATAAAAGAAGGTATCTTAATTTTGTTGAGAACAGCAGTGATTTAAAATCCTTGGAAGTTGGTAGCAGCTAAAAAGCGAGTTTGCAATCAGCTTGGGAGACTTGAAAAAACGCGAGCTTGCAATTTAATCAATCTCCTGGCAAGGTTACGTACATCAGCGACAACGGGCATCGCCGTTCGATCAAGCTCCGAACAGCTTCCAGCGTACAAAGTGTTAAAGAAGGTCATTGTACGAACACAATTTTACACATGCACACGTGCACGTATACATATACATATACATATATACGCGAGCCAGAGCGCGCGTTCGTTTTATCGACTATCTAATCGATAACGTGCTGGTACTCTCTGGCGACCCTGTCGAGCGCAACACGACACATATACCTATACATATATATATATATATATATACACGCGCGTCCGTGTACTCGTGTACACAAGGTAACATCGCGCCGAGTTCATTAATCGCAAACGTCCGTTTAAGTAATGTCGCGTTGCGAACCGAGCTTTCGAAGTCGATCCAAAAAAGCAGCAACTTCGCTGCCAGAAGTCCTAGATGACGGGATGATATCCGGATCCATCGAATTGGCAAAGTTTTTTTTTTATATGATTTTCTTCTTTTCGTAAGCATCTCATAAAGTGGAGTCACTTTATATTTTTATGATTGCGGTCTTCCGACTTTTACAACTGCCATTCCGCCCATTCCGAAGAAACTCTGGGTCCAATCCCCTCTATGAAGTAAATTCGTTTGCATCCGATGCAGGAGATATCGATTCTGTTAATGCAAACTACATAAATTATACATACTTTTATTCATGGCTAGGAAGTTATAAAATATGATGAGATGAGTTCGCGGAAGTAAAAGATTCTTTTAGAGAAGTACATTTTCTTATGTAAATTAACACTAAGTAACAACTCAAATACATCTTCTCTGAAAGAAAATGGAACAAAATTATTTCTGTTATTTATATTATTAATGCAGGAATAGTCATCTTTTTTTTACATAAACGGTCACCTATAATATTTTTATGCTCAAATTGAAGTTATTAACAACCGTGTATTAATGATTATTTTCCAATTTATTACTATTTTAAAATATTACGAGTAGATTTAATCACAACTTTCTGAAAAAAGATAAATCTATAATACCGTAATCAACATCCGTAAAAAACATCATTTTACATTTTACGTTTTTTCACATCGCTGATATGTAAAAATACATATCTCTATCTCTCTAGTTGACTCTCTATCACTCTAGTTGACTATTCTCGAGTTAATATCATTGCTACAATTTAGCGCATGAAGCACTTTTTTACGACAAATATTTTCGTGGAAACGAGCGTTGTGGCGGTATTCGAAGCTGAGCATTATATCGATTCGTAGCGATACGTGTACTAATGTGCGGTAGTAAGTGCATTGACGAGAGATCGAGGATAGAAAACACACGTTTTGCTGCTAGGCGACGGTAATGAAATTCACGAAATGTCGCGTGTTACGTTCTCTTTTGTATGCCTACGTTCGAGCTTTCTCGATGCGCCGACCACACTGTATTACAGAGAATACGGAAATACGAAGTACACGTATGCACGCGAATGCAAGTGATCGACAGTGCATCGAGGGACCGATTTCATTTTAGACTACATACAGTTCTAAGAGAGACCTGCGCAAATATAAACGGCACCTTCCACTACCGCCATTGCTGATTCCCTGTCATTCATGTCTCTTTGGCAACATTCTATTTGCTTAGAGTTTATTTCCGTAGTTTCGAGTAGGTAGATTTGAAATGGTAATGTAGGAAGTTTACGTTTATTTACACTTAAAACTGCAAGAGTAAGACTTGATGACGTTAAAAGAATTTAACCCGTAGGCTACATCGAAATCTTAATGAATTTAAGTTAATGAATTCTAAAATATGAATCAACGAAAAATTAAATAACCGAGAATTATTGTAATTCAGGACTCGAGAAAAATAACAGGTATATATATATATATTCAATTAGACATACAATCAGCTGTTAAATTATTTTTTTACTCGAACAATGATGATCAAAAGAGCTTCTATTAATTAAAGCGGCTGCAGTAATTTGCGGAGTAATAAGGTTTAAAAAAACGGCACATTTATGGAACCTTGATGAATGCACGTATGCATCGTTTAACGGGCAACTGCGTTTCTAAAGAGAGTCATCGATCTAAAGATGGCTGCAATAGTCAAGTGAATACAGGTCACATTTTCCGCACGACTAATTTCTTGGATAATTCGCGCTCTATACAGGATGATTCAAAGCTTGTTCTATTCTTATTCTTCGATTCGAAGAATAAGAATAGAACATTTGTGTAACGACACCTTTCTTTTTGTCTTTCAAAGGATTGTAAATCATCGTAAATTCGAAGCTTTTCAATTTGTTCGAGCATTTTAAGTACACGCGGTAGTTTCTAACAAATAAAATTTCTGTGAAAAATCGCTTTTACCGGACACGACCGACCATTTTGGCCGGCGCGCCGAGTCGTACGTCCGACTTTGTCGGAACGCGTACTTTTAAATTTGCGAACGCATGCTACGCCACACGCATACAGCCACGGGGATGTCGAGTGTCCAGATGGTTTAAAAAAAATTGCGACGCGGCCAGGAGCCGTGCTCTAAAATACAATTCCCCGTCGGACGTAACATCGTTGAAACACGATCCGCGCGACAGTACAAATTCGAGCCTCCACAACGCCCATGTACAGCTTCAAAAAGCACTAGGATGTTAGTGAACCGTAATTAAATTCTGCGGGTGTATATATGATACATGTAACACGCGTTGATTCGCCAATTAATACACTCCGCTGTCGACCACCAGCGCGGTAACAGCGTTGTTTTGCTCACCATTCACATTTCCTAGCGTTAAAATATATACAGGAAACAACTATTAGTTAACAAATAGCAGCCCTTGTGAGGAAACATTGTATGTATATTACAAACACGAAGGAAATGATGTTTCATTATTGAGAAATTGTTTGTGTTGTTGACATTTTAATATATTGCAGAAACAGTGTGGCGGACAAACTCGATCTCTCTCTCTCTCTCTCTCTCTCGAAAACAAACGTAACGACAACAGTTAAACCAAATAAACAAGCGCGCTTTTTAAGAATAACCGTAAAGAGTTAAATAAAGTTAGCGACAACGACGTCGCAATTTCAGCACTCCGTTGGCGTCTTCAGTGCGATTTGGCTCGTGGTCCGATCCGCACGTTTAATGGACCATCGACCTCAGCTCTCGCTGTCGCTCTTCCTTCTTAGATCGATCCAAGTGCCGTACACATGCACCTCTCAGAAGCGAGCTGAGCAAACTTCTCCTCGATTACTATCGCAACTGCCGTTACTGCACCGAAGGAAACTAAGGACGAACAGCGACCAGCTCTGTCAACCGCATCCTCAAAGCAGCGTCTACCTTATTATCCAGTTTTTGCTTCTAAAACTGATGGCGACGCTGTTAGACGCTAACTACGAGCGCACGAAACTACAACTTGGAAGCTAATTGTTCGTCCTTGATTTAAGAATTTAGTAACCAGAACCTTTTCGATGATCAAGCCAATGATAATCTGATTGTAATTCATAATTTTTCACACAAGTTCACATTAGTTAATTTCAACATAAAACAATCATTGAAATCAAATGTACTACTTTTAATACCTCGTTCGAAGAAGCTTAAATTTAACATAATTTAAATTTAACTTCACTCTTAAGCTCTAACGGAATCCTTCAATTAATTAAGTATGGCAAATACTTTCAAATAAAATTTACATTTAAAATTCAAAGTAACGTAACATTTTTTTTAAGGCAATTTATAAATTTAAATCCGTTTAAAAAAAACTAAAGAAACTAAAGAATACGATATTATTTATTTAGATTGAAACATGCAAACAGCATCGATACTCCATCAAATTTATTTTGAGTGCGTTAATTAAATTTTTACTGTCTCACTTGCGAGTCAATCCGTTAAAAAATCATTCATAAATGAAATCTTCCGCAGATTGTAGAGGCAAGTAGAAACGCGCAGTTGTCCACGCTTACAAATTCGCGGTCGTGCAGGCCTCGTTGCGTCGCGAGACCATTTGATGGCCATTTAACGTTGATTGATCGATCGACCTAGCGCGACGGCGCGTTCAATCGCGCCGATTCTCGCGCGAGGTGGATCGCTCGCTCGCTCGCTCGCTCGCTCCGATGCATTATCTGCGGTTCCATGCACGCAGAGACCGATGAATAGTTTATGGCTCCGCATGTTGCACTTGCAAGGAAGATCGGTCAGAATCCTGCCAAGTCGCATAATTCATCCCAGGACGACGACGCTGTCGCTCGCGTTAGCACATGTCTGACGTGCCTGGTGATATCCCGCTTTCCAACGATTAGCTTCTCTGTAGATGACATCACTGTTATTCTGGGATGTAGATCCCAGGAGGGACGTCACGCTGAGAGTCGCTTTTTCGCATTTTTAATCACATCAAACGATAATGTCGCTCGTGTCATGCACGAGAGCAAGCTGTTATTTCAGTAGGAATTGCGAATGATCTTAAGGGAATTGATAAGAAGGGCAGTGAACCGAGAAATGTAGCGTGGAAGGTCATATTCGGTCAAAGGGGGGGGGGGG
>Ga0157362_1000497_pt1 | contig 13495 bp, 7 predicted proteins | sample AttlaeALBM3_FD_111480 | JGI IMG/M metagenome (GOLD analysis project Ga0157362, IMG submission 111480) | Fungus gardens microbial communities from leaf cutter ant in Ribeirão Preto, State of São Paulo, Brazil - Atta laevigata ALBM3 | ecosystem: Host-associated > Fungi > Mycelium > Unclassified ... | reverse complement strand
TGTGTGTGTGTGTATTATTTGAAGAAGATACAATAATATGTATAGTATCAATGAGTTATTCTTTTCTACTGACAATAAATGCTATCTAGCTTCTCCATCGTCCTGAACAATTTTTAAAATTCACATAAGAGGTCTCTCAAGAAAATGTACACGAAACATATACGGACGTGTCGCAATGTTTATTGTTAACCGATCGTTAACGTTTTGCATTATCAAACAAGTGATAAGATAAATAATTTCATGGAATTTCAATTTAAAAATAAAATGCCATTTGACCCTTGATTTTCAAGGATAAATAAAAAGTCTTTAAAAACTTAAACTTAAACTTTTTTGGGACACCCTATACAGCGATTTATCATCCGGTACAAATACAGAATCGCTTTACGTGAAACCTTGAAAATCGTAAAACACAGGAGAAAGTTAATAGATGTAGGAACATGCTCCGTAAACCGTCATATCTAAGCGAGCGTGACGGCTGATAACAAGTGTCGCTATTTAATTAGTCGATAGAGGTATAAATTGAAGAAGCATCTATAAAAGATCATCAATGTTACTCACTGATTACACAACGATGCACGCACAAGCACGCATACGTCGTAAGCGCTGGTTGGGTTTACTGCCAAAGGGTTACTGCCATTAATTAATATGCACACGATGACTTAAGATCATTTGAGCAAAACGATTCAAGCAACAAATCGTTAATCAATTTTCATTGAACTCTCGCCTCTTATAATTAAATCGTAATGAGCAGTAGAGTGACAAGTTTCCAAGTATCAATAGGCCAAGGAGATTCACGAAGTTTAAAATGACATAATTTGAAAATTACGATAATTTAATAAATTGCTTTTCACTTCTCGTTAGGCAGTTTTATACTTTTCTATCAAATTATGGGAATAAACAAGAGTATAAATAAATGCAATCATTAAAATAATTTTATATTACACTCAGAAAAAAGACATTAATAATAGCAATTATAAAGGAGACAAATATATAAGTTTATAAAATTAATGTATATAGTTGAATTAACCATTTTATATTTGCAAGAATTATAAAATAATTTATTCAACTATTGTATACATTAATTCTATGTATAAAACTTATATAATTATCATCTTTACAGTTGCTATATGTTTTTCTCTAAGTGTACGTAATGTATATGAAAATTTTATAGATATTCTTGTTAAGCGTGCTGATGTCACAATTTTATTAAAAAAAATAAATTATGTTTGGTTATATTTGTTTCACAAATACTCTTATAAAAAAAGACAGATATAGCATAAGAAAGATTCTATCGCAAGTCGTGCATGCGTGCAAGTCATTTCTATGCAACTGAACTCCTTTCTCAGTAAGAGATGCGACATGTATACGCGCATTAACGCGAATCCGATTCGCGCGTCTTACTGTGTAAGTATTGCCGTCATACCGTCAAACGTGACACCGGTACGAATTTGGGTGCCATTAACGGGCGCATTCAATTTCTATGGGATCGACAAAAGCGTCGAATTACAAATTCAAATCCCTGGCACGTGTGTCAAATACGTCGGAATTCTTTTCGCGTCAATTCATCTGTAAAACATCGCGCAATGGTTATAAACCATCATGCGTCGTTATTCCAGCAAAAATAAATTCTCGGTTGCAATAGTTGCGAGGTGAAATCGAAAAAAAAAAAAAAAGAAAATTTTTTGCGTAATTAAAGTGCCATACCAAAATTAATTATTCATAAAAATACGGTGTCATTATATTTAATCGTGTAATCGTGTAAATTTAAATTTTCGAAATTATTTTTTGATACGCTATACCTACAATCTTATAGCAATTTATATCTTCGGCACGCAAACAGTAATGATTTTTATTACTTTTATAATTACTTGACATATATAGACATTCATAATCCATTGAAAAACAGACTCAATTGTTCTTCACGTCATTAATTTCTTCATTAAAAAAAAGGATGCGATCAGATAACGATTCTTTTCCAGTAATTAGGAACAGTCTCTATGCCCGTAGGCGAATGATCCTCGCGCTAATTCAGATCCAACTACTAACTCTCGAGTGCTCTCATAGGGCACTCGAGTAATCGCCACCCACGTGTGCCAGACGGTACGAAAGTTCCGCATAGATGAGCGCGCGCGCACGCTTTTACTCAGAAACGAAGTAGTTGAGAGAGAAAGAGAGCACTCGAAACGTGTACCAAGCCTAATTAGGGATATGTCAGGAGTGGACGATACCATGGACGCGCCACGTGTTTCTTTCGTGCCAGGACGATATGTTCGTCCATCAGACACGGATGAATCTCCCTCGTTCTCCAGATCGCATACATGTGGATGTATATGCGTGTGGATATCTCTCTCTCTCTCTCTCTCTCTCTCTCTCCCTCCCTCTCGTTCCCTCTCTTTTGCTCTACGTCCTCTACGTGTTTGGTCGAAAATGCCTTCTCCGGATCCGAAGTGTTTGCTCTCGTTGGTAGAACGAATGGTCGTTCGATTTGTCGGTCCCGTCTCTTTCAGACGCGAGAGGAGACCCCCCCCCTCCCTACTCCTCATAGAGCATAAGGGCCCAGACGGACGCGATACTCGACTCGCTCTTTCTGCGTGAATTGCAACGAGAGTGTTTAGTGCTGTCGTGATGGCAACTATGCGGATGTACGCCGTCGTCTCGCTATCGCTTGCAATTTCAAATCAATATTTGAACCGGTTACGGGAACAGCAAAATATTTCATCGTACCGAAAATATTTGCGAGAGTATTTAATGCCCAACTTTTTTGTCATAGTAAATTTTCATCATTGTTCACAATTCTAGCTCATGCCAAAATGATTCATTTATCATGAAATCCGATTTGATTAGTTTTGATGAAACATCGCCACATCCGCTGTCGGCTTACAATACATCCGATATAATATTTGTTCCGCCACAAATTTAACGCAGTTTACATGTCGTTCGAAATTATTTTTGCATTTTTAACATTGCTTCAATAATTTAGTGTGGACGCGTTAGTTGGTTTTCGATTGAATTTACAGCCACGCACACAGAAGCCATTCCCGATTAAAATTTTCGTATATCACTGTACAATGAGATAACATGACTACCTATAAAATGCAATAAAACGTTCATACTATTGTAACGAATCTTCGTTTTAAATAAAATAGTAACGTTAATTTCGATAAAGAGTCGAGATTTACCAATTTGATCTTCATTGCTGATACGATGGTAAAATTACGTAAAAGTCAATGAAAAGCGTGATCGAAATTACGGTAAATAAGGCAAATGAGAAGAAAACAAGTAGTGAGGAGCCGAATGAGAATGAGACAGTGTCTACGAATAGATTGCCGACCGAAAAGGAATTTATTAGCGACGTTGCATAGCACGTTTGCAATAAACCGAGTTCACGATCATCGGAGATTACGGCGTGAGGTTGGTTACGACGAGGTTGGTGGCTACTACCAGGTACTGACACCCACTGCCGGGCCAACACTAGCGGTCAGCAACGGTGGCCGCTGGTCATCCGTTGGTGGCTGCGCCGAGCGAAATGATTTAATGCTGGAGCTGCCCCACCCTGGAATGCACGTCGTTTGCGCGAGATTTTCAAAAATAATATCGGGCCACCCGAGCGCGAGCCAGCCGGCAATATTATGCGCCATTCGAATACATTACCACACATTATGCGCGTTTGCATTCGGTGCTCGGCGACTTTTCGAATAATTCTACCTTCTGCTTTACTAGTTTTCTCTTTAGTTTTCTCTTTCGCTAGTAATTAAAATATTTCACCCTCAATCTGAAAATTTCAAATTAATTAAGCAAGATGTATAATTTATCGTAACTCTCATATCTTAAAATTGTTAATTATATATCTCAATCGTTAATTATCTCAAATCTAATATCTCAATATTAGAATCGTGTAATAAAATTAAGAGATTGCATTTGTAGACAACACGAGATTATTTCTCGTGTTATGTCAAGTCTTATTAGATTGGTCATAGATTTTTTTCTGAACGCGACAAATTGATTTTTTTGCAACATACTTATGTGAATAAATTGCCGGACCTATCTTCTTGTCAAACATGTCAATACCATCATTACAAGCCTTTACCTGTCCAACGAAGTGGTTATTACTTTCTTGGTACGTATCATTACGCTCACTATGTTCACGTCTTCGAGAATTCGCTTTATCCAGACAGACGTTAGTCTTCGTTGGTCGAAATTGAAGGTAACTTGTAAAAGTGGGACGCACAAAGGGCGACGTGTACAAAATATACGCATTTTTACCACGATAATTTAACATTTCTATAATGAACTGACAAGTTATTCTGAATAGCGCGATATCTTGATATTGATCATCAATATTATACATATAATAATGTCATTTTTTAACATAAGTTCTTGGTTGCACTGGAATGAAAAGATTATATCTCTCCGGGGGGGAGATTCCACAACAATGAAAACAGTTCCCTCTAAAAAAATTGTGCACTTTCTTAATAAACTGTGCTTTCTCGGAATAAAAGTTGTTAAAACGACTAACAATTAAACTTATTCAGCAAATCTACAACCGTAATGTCAATTTTCTATATCAAGTAGCAAAATTGTACAATTATAAAATTATTATTATTGTACAAATAAAATTAATAATCATATGTTTGTTGTAATAGCGTAGCAAATGCAATATTTGATGATACAGCGAAGATAACTTTCTACGAAAATCAATCCGATATTTTTATAGATTAAAATTTTTAACAAAACACGCTATCTAAAATGGCACATACTTGTAGCTATAATGAAAAAACTTGTTATATTTTCATTGTTTGTTGTACGAACGTACCAATTGCTTACAGACATAATTTCTTTATTGAACCATTAAATTTTCTAAATTATAGAAGTTAAACTTACGAAACTGTAGATTTGCTGAATCAATCCTCAATTTTTTTTCCAGTCAGCTATTACCTGACAATCATGGAAGAAAATATGGTGGAAGTGTCTTCTTCCACCATAGTGACAATCAGAGAACACAAGAACAACATGTGGAATTCGGATGCGGCCCTGAAAGTAGCCTCCTTCGAGGACATCAGGTAGGAATATATTACAGGTTCTGTTCTCAACGGGAGGTTGCTGGTCACGTCCGGACTTGTCATATTAGGATAACCAGATCTCCAGGATTCCGTATTTCCCAGTGATCCTAGTTCCTATACTTTGTTTATATAATTATATATTATATAACTTATGTTATCACAATACGTGAGAGTTATTAAAAGTTAAAAATCTCGAATGTCAAATTCTGTCGCATCCGTTTAAATCGCATAATCTTTCCTGCAATTCCCCTGGTAATTTCTACGACTGCTCATCCGCTGGTAGAGGCAGCGTGAAAAGTGGACCGATTTAGCTTGCCTGATCCTCATTTTCTCACTTTCCGGTTTGCGTTCATAAATTATTCCCTCCGAATGCCGGTTTTCGAATAGTATCTATACAGTATCCCAGTCATCCGCAGATCATACTCGTATTAACCTCTATTTTATTTCTCAGATATTAGAAAGATATTTTCAGATATTAGAAAGAAGTAGCGAAAAATCGCTTTTTTTTAAAAAAAATAAAAAGAAGAGACGGAATTATTAAACATCTTGAAGTGACACTGCTGTTTTCTGACATCCAATAATAACACTATTTTTTATCAAGTCTTGTTTGCTCCCTTGCTTGTTCTTGATTACCGTACAACATTTCTGAACGAGATACACATCTTAGATCGTGTTCGCTTTCAAACAGGACCGATACAAGTGCTTGTCGAGACACCTGGCTCGATAGAGGTGACAAAGAACCTGGCTAATCGTGGTAAACCGGCCAGTAAATTAGCGCCGGTGAGGTTGCCCGTGAAACCGGTAACCAATGAATCGGCGAGGACCACGAAGGCCGTCACTGAATCTTTAATGGGCATTCGCATTTTTCAACTTCCCACGTTTAGCTGGGCATAGACACGTCCCTAAGCTGCGCCCGTAAATTAGATTTCTGCGACGATGATTTGTGATCGTCTCCTCGCATTCGCCAAGAATCGCAAGTAATGAAAAAAAAAGTAAGAAAAAGAAACATGTTTCGGATCTATTCGCATATAGAAATAAATTTGGAAAATTCAAGTTATTTTCGAGATGCATTTCACGAAAGAGAAAAGGAAGTGAAGAAATGCAAAAGAAAATTCACTAATTTTTATATAAAATAAAATATATATATTTTGCAATTTCATTGTCGCGTTTACTGATAAAAACATTTCATAATGATTTGTGTTCAGTTAATTTGTTGTGTAATTAATTTTAAATTTAATTAATTTGTTGTGTCAATATGACACATTTTTGCATTTTGTACAATTTTTTTCTTTGCACATAATACGTTGTCATTAATTGATACGCATCTCGTGTAATATTCGTATTACCAGCAATCACGTTCACAATGAGATTAATTCCGAGCTGAAACGCGATCTGCAATTAAAGCGTGGTACAGGGGTCAAGTTAGTCGGATAAAATTAAGCTTCGAAATTTCCGCTTGAAAATCGTAAAGTAACCAGAGAACATTTAATCGGATTTCATCACTAGTATGTACAATGCATTTGTCATTATAAATCGCACTGCTCGTGAAAACATAATGCTTTAAAAACTGAACGAAGCTGGAAATATCGACAAGATAGGTTCGCAAAACTGACAGTTTAAATAAATGTTTTAAAAGAGAAAATCGGGATCTGGAATTCGTCAAAAAATTGCTGTTAAGGGCCACATTGAGGCAAATTCGTTACAGGCAATTACCGACCAACCAACTGCGTCGCAAGAGCGCTACAAACAATGATGGTATTGTGTTAGGAGGAGAGAGAGAGCGAGAGGGGATGGGGAGAGAGAGTGGCCGGAAGATGCCTTTGAATTCTAGATATATGATTCCTTGGATTCTAGATATATGCCTAATTATTCTTTTATTTTTATGCATCACGTGATGCCCATATAGTCCCGTCAATAACATTTGCGAGCTATTGCCAAAGGGAAGCTTGGACTATTTATTAAGATATACAGTCGCGGGAGATAATACAAGAATGTATATCACCGGCGGCGATAGCTATCATTTTGATGTTGCGCTTCGCTTTATGTCACAACAATAAAATGACTGGAATCTCACGCCCGTTTGCTACAGACGTATAAATAGCCTCTTCCGGATTTCTAATAAATAGTCGGATCATGGAAATCCAAACAGATTTGGATGCAAACGTCATTGATAACGTCAATAACTGTGAGGTGAGACGAGCGAAGCATGCTATAATCTTTACAAAATTGAAATGGCATCAAGCTTCCTCGATTACAAAAAATACTTATAATCAGATATCACATAATCAATCAAATTTCACATAAACAAGATTTATCATAATTTAATTAATTTGCCGCGAAAGTACACAAATGAAAATTGAGTTATAGATGTCGCGAAAGTATACAAATGAGAATTGAGTTATAGATATCGCGAAATCAGACTAATAGAAGTGTATCTCATTGAAATCTACAGTATAAGTTTCTGCGGCAGAAAAGTTTACTAATACCTTGTCCAGAGCGATGTAACTTTCTGTTTGCGAAATATACGACCGCGTGAGACAGAACGAGGGAGAACCGATTGGAAATATTGGCGGTTGAAGTTCTCGAAGTGAGTAAAGTTTTGCGAATCATTCTTCCGACCAACTTTAATTCCAGCAAGGCCACTAGAGCGATTTCTTCAAGAGAAAACGCGATTTATTCGAACCATTTGTAACTTGACGGCACGGAATCGATAACTTCCGCAGATGAGGTGAACATTATATTTAGTTTTATTCTATTCGCGGCTATGGTTGTTTAATATTATAATATATCAATAATCCTCTTATATGCGCTTACGAAAATAAAGTTGGAAAGATTTGTTAGCAAATTAAAAAAAAAAAATCACGCGGTTTAATGTATAAAAAAACAATTTTGCTAAAGTATCTAAAATTTAAATAGATACCAACCTGAAAATAATTTAATTAAACATCAAAATAATTATGTAAAAAGCAAACATGATGAACAGTGCTGTAAAAAGTCTTGACATTTCAGAGCAATTAATTAAAGTGTTCTTCATAATTACTTTTATAGTCCAACAAAATTATTTTCAGATCTACATCTAGCTAAATAAATTTCAATAAAATTTAATAAATTTCAATAATTTCAATAAAATCATTCTTTCCGGTTTTTTTTTAGATCGAATAACAATTTCAGTATGGATAAAAATAAATAATACTATTTTATTAATAATTTTCTGATTTTTCCACACGTATAAATATCGAATAAACTATCAAAATAATTAAAGCATAAATTTAAAGCTCGGGAATTATCCAATCAAGTGGAAAGACATGTCAAGATTCTTATTAAAGTCATAGAAATTTTTGGTCTTAATTCCTTCAACGATTTTCACGAAAACAGAATGTAGATATCGTGAATCGACGAAAGCCATTTTTCTCTCCCATCCAGCCCCCGAGTGAATCCTGATTGGATCCAGCTACATCGAACGCATGCGTGACCACGCGCTCAACACGTATATATCGCACTTAATGCGTCAGATACGAACGCGCGTGCGCTCCGATTCGATGTAAAAAGACATAATAATGATAATGCGGAGGCCATCAGCTCGCGCACATCTCCGGCGTTTAGCTGGCAAAAATTCATTCAAGGAAAAAATGCATTAACATATCCCAATAAAGTACTTGTTAAAAATATCTGACTTAGTGAAATTAAAATGTACCGTCATTTATTTTACTATTTTATTTTAATAGTTATCTTTTTCATCCTTACTTCATTCGTTCATTTGTTTTTTTTTTTCTATTGTTTAATTTAGAATACAATGAGCTTAATGTTGTTCACTAATTTATCTGACGAAAGATTTTATAAGTTTTCAGAAAGGAAAAAATTGATAACAGATTCAAAAGTAAAAAAAATGAGTGAAATTCCAAAGCGAGCGATAAATAAAATCTCGTGCGATAAATAAGATTTTCTTCCTCATCTATAGCTATTCATAGCTTCGTTTATGAATACGCTTGGCTGCGTGGACATGGTCTTAATTAAACACATAGAAGAAAGGAGATCTCATTACGTGCGCGCGCGCGCGCGAAAAAAGACGAGCCAAGTGGGAGGTGCGAATACACGCATCCGGAATTTCTTTCTCTCGCGCCGTAAAGGTGCGTTTAATTGCGAGTTTAAATAATTAGTACCACGGCGGGATCTCGACGAAAACTCTCGCAACTCGTTTTTTCCGCTCGTTTCCTCTTTTCTCGTTCGATTCCATCTTACATTCGACTCTCTCTTGTCCCCGTAATCATAATTGCTGCGACAGAGAATCGCGTAATGATATAATACGCGTAATGATACAATCTGCAACTCTATTATCATGAGATATATCATAACGATTATCAAAATCACGGTTTTCCTGCAGCTAAAAGATATAGAATTATGCGGATCGCAATGAACAACTTGCGGTCACTCCGACGAATACTTTGATTAGCACCAATCGCTAACGATTGGTGCTAACCTCATTATACATTGTTGAATCTATAGTGTCAAATTTATTCATTGTTTTAGTATATAAATAATAAATATATTGAGTAAAATGACGATTTAAATCAATTAAATTTGATACTACAGACATTTAACTTTAAGTATACTTGATATCAAGTGACAATTCTAATTTTTCAAGTAATTAATATCGTTTTAGATGAATATCTGAAAAATTGTTTTGCGTCAAAAAAAATACTAAGATGTCATCACGAATAATTATATCCTTGAACGTAATGTCTTAATTTCCAGGTAGAACCGCAACCACATGTGCCATTTGTGCTAACCTCTTATCGCGTGTAAATGTTTAACACTTGTCTAATGAGATAAGAGATACTATATTTTCGTACGAGAATGTCCAGTTCGATGAGCATTTTAACTTCGCAAAATCTTTCGAGGTCGCGACTTGATACCGCGACTTGATGCGAGAAAAATCGCGATCTTGTGAGAAACGTTGACGAATTGATTCTTACAAATATATCTCTCGACAGAATTTTTTTCCTCTTAACTCGACCCTCGCCTGCTTGTACCGTGTGTACATTCAGCTTCCTTTCGAAATCCCACGCGCGCGTTTCGAATATTCTTTTGCGTGACCTATTACGACCGCAGTGCGAGAAGTAAAGCGGAAAAAGAAAGAGACAAAGGTAGAGGAGAGGGCCGGGAGAGAGAGAGAGAGAGAGAGAGAGAGAAAGAAAAGGAAAAGAGAAAGGGCACAAAAAACGCTCGATTTGTCACTCACAACGTCACTGCTTATCCGCGCGATACATCACGAACCGGCATACAGTTGGCCGTAATTAATCAACGGTGCAGCGATAAATAATTAAGATTCGAGCCGCGCGATCGCCTCATTAATTATCGCCGCGTGCGGTGACATGCGTGACACTCTCTACAAAGTGTGGCCGTTTAAAGGCGTACTCGCGGCGGAGCTATTTTCTTTTTCTTACATTTTACTTGCCGATCGCGCTGTGATAAGCGAGACTCTCGAAATGAACGAACGAACGAACGAGAAGAATACTAAAATATCAAAGCGAGAATTAATTACATTATCTGAGCATTGACACTTTATTCAATTCTTATCAAATAAGCTTCTTGATTCAATCAGTTTCTTAACTATCTAAAATAATTCTCGTATCGATTATTCAATTCATGAAATTGGTGTAAAAAAACTTTTATTTATTTTTTATCTTGAAATAAAATACACCTATAATATATAAGTGGAAATAATATTAATCATTATTTACTCTGACATGATTAGATTTAATCTAGAAAGAAAATGTCAAATAATTATAGGTCGGTGTTCACAGTTGATTCTTAGATTTAAGACTGCATAAGTATAGTCTCAAAATATCATAAACCAATCAGAAAGCCATTTAACATTACTTAAGACGGTCTTAAAATAAGAACCGATTATGAATACCGGCCATAGAATCCAATACGAATTCCGTGACGTGCGACAGAAACGGAGATCTTCGAAGAAGAAAGTGTGGTGTTTAGAGTACAAGTTAGATATAAGGATTTAGGTTAAGTATTAAATTGTAAGATTTAATTTTTTGTACAGAGTTGAAATACGTATGTAACATAATAACGTATAATTATATAATCTTAATCGAAACATTCAGTAAATTGTTATTAATAAAATCTAAATACAGACTCAATTCAATCATTAATCGCTTTATTCTAGAAAAAAAGAGAAAAAGAGAAGGCTTGTTCAGTCATTTTTATAAATGCCTACAGAGAGTAAACTCTTTAATTTATAATTCACATCGATTAACAAGAATATGATTTATATTGTTCCTATTGTTCCTTAGCTGCAGACGGCCGGATAAGATTAGTTTTCTACTATCGCGAAGCTCTGCATTCCGATCGCGTGTCCGCGTACCTTTGGAGTAGAGATCGCGTGGATTCAAATCCCGTGTATTGAAATTTCATTCATTGCGCTCGCGCGGAAAACGCAACGCGGTTTCTATGCCGACAATACCGTGCTAATTACCATCGCTGGGGCTCGCGACAAAAATTACTCGCCGCTGTCACACCTGGAATATGGTCGAAAGGCAGACAGGTATTCGAGTATCTAAACCTCCCCTCCCTTCCCCTACCCTCTCCTCTCCCACGCACAAACACGGGCGCGCAGAGTTGCGGCGTTTCTCCGAGCGACGCGGCGCGATGAACACACGCACAAACGACACACGCATGACGTTCCACAAACGGCTCAGGTTAACGGTAGAGACTCGGAGCGAGGCGAGAGAGCTGATGAGAATATAATTGCAAAGTCATTCATCAGGCAACATCGGCGGCGGCGGCGGCGGCGGCGATGGTGGTGGCTTGTGTGTACGTGAATTATGTTAGAACGGAGCGCATGCGAGGCACGGTCGCGACAGAGCCATCGATACGTATGGATGTATATAGGAGAGCATCGTGAGAGCGCGAATTACGTGTCTATGCCAGACGCGGGCATTCCGCAGGATCATCGAATTCCAGGACGAAATCGCGCGACGCGTTCCGTAGCTTCTTTCTGTCATCCCTCGCCGCACAAGCAGAGAAAAGCAGGTGGAGGGTGCGCGCGAATGATCATCGATATCCGATAATTCGGACGTTACTGATTAATGGTAGGGCTTAGCACGGGCCTGTGAGACAGGGATGTGTAACACGAGACACCCGTTATATCCTCATACCGATCCAAATAAAAATTAAATTCCTAATTTTGCCTGGGACGAGGCGCAATTATGTCGTAATCTTCTTTACGACGACATCGTAAAAATGAGATTTACGTCGAACATTCCTAATTTTATTTATATATACACGCATACTATGTCGTATGTTTTAAATTTCACGAATGCTTCCAACGTGATATAATGCAAATAATGTAAATTTATATAATTATGTTGAACTACGTAGATTTATTGTATCGTATAATACGATATAATGTCTTCGAAATAAATTAAAATGTCATATTTCTGAAAAAGAACTGAGAGGAATCTCTATTTTATCTTATATTCTTTTCCGTTCTATTGTTTTTTGATTCGTACAATTTTTAAACTGACACGAATATGCCTTGCGTTTACGTAAAATAAATTGCGTACCGGTGACGAGCATCGCCGCGTGAAATCGGACCTAACACTCGTCCAAAGAGGAGAATGGAAAATTGCATAAGAACCTCCGCGACTCGCAGGATAAATATGCAACTTCGGACGCAATCATATATTTTTATACGGAGCTCAGGAGGAGATTTTTTTTACCAGATCGGTTTAAAAAATCTCAATGATTGACGCGGTTGCGACGCGAAATTACATCACGAACCCGTCGTGCAGCGAGATGCACGGACTTCGATGCTTAAAGGACACTTCGCGTCCGCAATGCTTAAAGTACATTTATTCAAATATCAAAGCAATTGATCATGTCGATGTCGATCAAACAAAATTAACACATTTTTCAGTTCCTTAATTAACTGGATATTAAACTCGTAATAACGCAATAATATATCACTTAAAGTTTCAGCACGTTATATTTTTGCTTACGATTTTATTTTTTATTTATAAAATATGAAATTATAATGTAGTCTTTTTAAAGTAAAAAATTTTATATAAAAGTTATATAATTAATTAATTTCTATTCTAGCAATGTATTTTAAAAAATTAAATAAAAAATAGACAGAAATATGAAAGTCGAGCTGGATTTAAATGCTTAATAACGTTTACTGTCAATAATACAAATGTCAGACGTTTCAATCTTAATTAGATAATTTTATTTTCTTAATAACGTTATAATATAATCACAAAAAAGTTGAAATTTAAACAATTATTTTTCAAAAATCATAGAATATATGAATAGATATAAGAAAAGAAAACACTTCTAAAATGTAGCCAGTGTTATACTATTCGGCAACAAGATTTCTTTTCAATGTTCACAGTCTATCCGATTAGAAAACATACATTTAT
>Ga0157362_1000496_pt1 | contig 13500 bp, 10 predicted proteins | sample AttlaeALBM3_FD_111480 | JGI IMG/M metagenome (GOLD analysis project Ga0157362, IMG submission 111480) | Fungus gardens microbial communities from leaf cutter ant in Ribeirão Preto, State of São Paulo, Brazil - Atta laevigata ALBM3 | ecosystem: Host-associated > Fungi > Mycelium > Unclassified ... | reverse complement strand
CGGCTTTGCGTCGTCAATTCACGGACCCGAAATGGCGCTCGGAGACGATGGCCAAACCGCTGACCAAAGCCTCACATTATGCACTGTCTATCAATCAGAAGAACCTTGTCGTTCTGTATCGTGCGGGTGTGAAGGTTGGTTTTGGTACGGATTCCGGGGCTGCTCCGACGCGCATTCCCGGCTTTGCCGAGCATCGTGAGCTTTACCTGACGGTGCAGGCGGGACTGTCGCCCGTGCAAGCCATCAGTCTGGCGACGGGCAATGCTGCAGCCCTGTTGCACTTGGCCGATCGCGGTGTGATCGCGCCGGGCCGTCGGGCCGATCTGCTGGTCGTGAACGGCAATGCCGATGAAAATATTGGTGCCGTGGACCAGATCGATCAGGTCTGGCAGCGGGGCGTCCTTGTCAGCCACGGCCCCGTGCGCTCAAAGAATTGAAGAACGGTTATCCGGTAGTCTGGGTGCGCAAACGCACTGAAACCAGTCGGAACATCGGTCCCGTCAGGGTGGTGGAAATCACGGCCAGCACCATTAGCGATGCAAAAGCGAACTCCGAAATCATGCCATGGGCATGCAGGATGGTTGCCGCCACGATTTCCATGAGCCCCTTGCATTGCAACAGAGAGCCGATTCCTAGTGCCTGACGGTGCGTGAGGCCCGGTGCAGGCGGGAAGACCCAGACGGCCAGGATCTTCGTGACGATGGCAATCACGACCAGTAGCAGGGATGCCAGAACGGACGGCCAGGTCAGTGCATCACCGTCGATCCGCAGTCCGCTATGGCCAAAGAACATCGGAGCCAGCCAGATCAGTGAGAACGTCCCAACGGTCTCGACTGGCAGGCGCCGCACCCAGCGCGGCGGCATGAGCGCACCCGCGAAATAGGCGCCGATCAGCTCGTGCAGTCCTAGCTCATGGCTCGCCCAGGAGCCTGCGGCGAGATAGGCTGGAACCGCGGCCCAGATGATCCAGATCGGTGGGTTCTTAAGGTTTCGCGTGGCCCAGCTGCTTAGTAGTGCCATGCCGACGAGAAGCAGGACGGCCAGCCCCTCGAAGCCGGTCCAGCCATGCAGGGCAGCAGGGCCGCGCGCTGCGAACTGCAGAATGGCCAGTCCGATCCAAAGAGCTGCATCGTCTACAACTGCAAGCTTCAGGGCAAGCTGCCCGACGGGGCGGTAGACAGGCTCCAGTTCGCGTACAATCCCGATCAGGACCGGTAGCGCACTCACGGAAATGCAAAGGCCGATCGCCATGGCGCCGATCCAGCCATTTCCGTGGGGGGGCTGCCAGCCATGCAATGGTAGAAAGAAAAATTTGACCAGAATGCTTCCAATGACGAACGGGATTCCCAGTGCCACGAGTGCTCCGCCCAGCAGGCGCCCGAGTGTCGGGGAGGGGAGGTTTGCGGTTTCGGGAGCATGGGTGGGGTTCTGCCACATTTCCAGTCCGGCGGTGAACGCCAGAACCAGAACGGCCAGCCAGCCGATATAGTCGCCGTAAAGCGAGGGGATACCGACTTTTGACGCGGGGAAATGCAGGACAGCCAGAAAAATGCCGATAAGAATGGGCAGGATGGCAATTGGAATGGAGCGTCTGAGCAGCTGCCACAGTCCCCACGGAATAAGGACAAATATAAATGCATCCGTAAACAGTGCTGTCACATTCCCTATGACGTTCCCTTTTTTTGTTTCAGGCGCGCGTAAGGTAACATGGAAAATGAGGTTAATGAAAACTAATAAAAAATCTTAATAAATATAAAAATGCTTCAGAATTAAAACGTAATGTTAAAACAATAATTGAGTTCGGAAAAAACGGGCTTCAGGAATTTTTCGCGGAAGCCCATTTTTTTCTTATGCTTGGCTAAGTTTCTCAGCTTCGTCGATGTAGGCTCGCATAGCCAGATGTTTCTCTGCAGTATTCCAAAAGTGGATGAAGCCACGGGGATAGGCAGGGTCTGTAGGATGGTCGTAACCACCGACTTGCGTGTGTGCGCTGACGGGCTCGCCATCGAAGTCGTCGAGTTTGTACAGTGTGTAGTTTAGCACGCTCTGGTCATAGAACGGAATGGATTTGCGGCCATGCTGCGATGTGTAGCGGACCAGTGTCTGATAGGCGGCTCTGATGTAGCGGGCATGATCTGCCATGTTCGGTACCAGGAGAAGGCCGCCGTTGAAACCATGCAGTCCTTCGCATATGAACGGATCGGCCTGTACGAGGGTAGATCCTGTGTGTTCCGATGTAGCGATCTGATGAAAAGGCTCGATCTGCGCGCTGCAGCGCCTAGCTTTTATCGCTTCGAGAAGGAAGGGCTCAATCGGGCGGTCAAAAACGATATCAACATCCGAATACAGGATGGGCTGGTATTCATCGAGTAATGACGTGTTGAAGATCGTCAGGCGGGCACCGACATAGTCGAGTTGGTCTGAGCCCTGCATCGGAATGACCTGGATCTGGCCGCGAAGGGCCTCAGGGGCCAGACCTTTCAGATGGTCTGCTTCAATGTTGCTGACGATCAATATCGTGCCGTCGTATTTTGCCAGCGATCCAATGCTGCGAATACATTCACAATACTGTTGCAGAGCCACTCCATGCCCAAAAACGACGAGGACGACGGCGGGATTGAGCAGAAACGCTTCATGAACTTTCCAGTCGTCGAAAAATATGAATCGGGGCAGGTGTTTCGTGGTTGCGGCGCTGTTGAAGAATGCTTCCATTGGAAGCTTCTTTTCTCCGAAAGTGACCTGGTCGAAATTCGATTCTCGGAGATTCAGCTTTACGACGGTGTCGCTGCCTCCCAAAATCCAGCGGTAGCTGGCAACTCGCTTAGCGGCATGGAAGGTTTCGATATCGAGAAGCTTGAATGTTTCCCAGAGGTTGCGGTGCTCGGCAATGAAATCAAGACCGCCAAGATGGTTAGCCCGGCCAAATTTGCCATCGTACTGAAAGCTGTAATGCCCATTGCCATGATACTCTGAAGTTATCGCAACAGTGGGGACGGCACGCGTGATGGTCAGTGTCGCAAGATCCAACCAGCGATCTGAATCTCCCAGCGTGCAGAATCCTTGGAGGCCGTTTTTGTTGTAAAAACAAAGGACATCTTCAGGACGTGTAATGTTTGAAAGATCGCGCTGAACGATGCGCTCTCCTTCCACATGAAAAACTTTCAAATCGTGGCTGACCAGAATTTTTAGCATTGGTTCCCGCGCACTTTCTTTGTGAATGGCGGATCACAACATTGCATAAATCATATTCGGAAACAAATAGTCGAAAAAAGGAAATAAGGGTTGCTGTCAGTACCTCTTGGAGGAAGATTAGGGGAGGAGTTCAGAAGCTGGTATTATGCTTTTTTTTGGCATCTGTTTTTGCGGAATTGAAAGATATTAGGCTCAGGCCACATAGGCAGAAGATGACGATTGCAGCGAGGCCGATGGCGGAGGAGAACGCGGTCGGGTATCTGTCATAGCATGTTGCAATACGCCGCCAGTCCTTGAGGCTGCCAAACATGATTTCAATGCGGTTGCGGCGTTTGTACTCCCGCCTGTTGTATTTGATTGGTTTTGTGTGGGATCTTCTTCCCGAAATGCAGGGCCTACTTCCTTATGCCTCCAGAACATCCCGGCACCAGTTAGTATCATAGCCCCGGTCCGCCAGTAGCCACTGTGCCATGGGAGGGCTGTTCAGAAGAGCTGAGGCTTCGGTGCCATTACTGACCTGTCTTGTTATCATGAAGAAGCTTAGCGATCGTCCGTTCTGATCGGTGACCGCATGCAGTTTAGTGTTCACGCCGTCTTTGGCGCGACCGGTCAGGCAGCGTGGATCCCCTTTTTGACCGCAGGATTGAAGCTGTGCGGTGCGCCTTGAGATACGTCGTATCAATCATAATCGTCTGAGGCTCTGCCTTTTCGGAAGACAGACCATCCGTCATCCATAAGGGGCCGTTCATCTTCAGTCTCCCTTACAGAGCTTGGATTCCTCCAATTACTCATACCAATGGGGCCTGAGCCTAGGGTCTGTCTTCTAATCTTCAACCGTTTGACGCCTGCGTTATATCGTCGTGGCGCTTCCATAACGCAGCTGTCCCATAAGGCTTCCTTTCACTCTCGTGAAAATACTACACTATTAAAATACGGGACTGAACAACAAGACAGGAAAAGCGTTCCTCGCCTTTCTCATGCGGAGAGATCCAGGCAAGTGTCCAGAAACGCTGTCAGAGCCCGCCCGCGATGGCTCACGGCGTTTTTTTCGGCTTCAGTCATTTCCGCGAAAGTCCGGCTTTCACCTTCGGGCACGAACATCGGGTCGTAACCGTGTCCATGTTCGCCTCTCGGGGGCCAGACGACGGTGCCGTGACATTCGCCTTGTACGGTCCGGGTCTCACCATTCGGCCAGGCCAGGCATAGGGCGGCGACGAAGAATGCCCGGTGATCCGGATTATCGCCCATCTCTCGATGCACGCGCTCCATCGCAACCTGCATGTCTTTCGTGGGGCCGCCCCAGCGTGCGGAATAGACGCCCGGTCGGTTATCCAACGCTGAAACGCAGAACCCGGAATCATCGGCCAGCGCGGGCAGTCCGGAAGCCCGGGCTGCAGCCAGAGCCTTGATGGCGGCATTGCCGGTGAAGGTCTCTTCCGTTTCTTCCGGCTCGGGCAGATCCAGCTCTGCGGCCGAGAGTACGGTGATTCCGCTCTTGGCCAGCAGGGTGGAGAACTCGCGGAGCTTGCCGGCATTATGGCTGGCGAGAACAATCTTCGAGCCGCGGGTAAGTGTACGCATCATGCAGTCTCCAGCGCTTTATTCTGTGATTCGAACAGTCGGGCCGTGCCGAGCTTCGCCAGCCGCAGAAGTTCGAAGAATTCGCTTTCCTGAAATGGTTTGTCCTCTGCCGTTCCCTGAATTTCGATGATGCCACCATCTGCTGTCAGGACGAAATTCGTATCTGCCTGTGCGCTGCTGTCCTCGATGTAATCCAGATCCAGAACGGCTCCGGTCTTCGTTAGCCCGCAGGAGACAGCCGCGACCTGTGCCGTCAGGGCCTGCGACCGTTTGGCTTTTTTTAGCGCCAGAGAGAGTGCCACCCAAGCGCCTGTGATGGACGCGCAGCGCGTGCCGCCATCCGCATTCAGTACGTCGCAGTCGAGCGTGATGGTCCGTTCGCCGATTTTTTTCAGATCCACACAGGCCCGCAGCGAACGTGCGATCAGACGTTGGATTTCCTGCGTTCGGCCGGACTGCTTGCCTTTGGCCGCCTCGCGCTGCCCCCGGTTGTGCGTGGCGCGCGGGAGCATCCCGTATTCCGCCGTGATCCAGCCCTGTCCTCTGTTGCGCAGGAAGGACGGTACGCGGTCTTCGATCGTGGCCGTGCACAGGACTTCGGTTCCGCCAACGCGGATGAGGGCCGAACCTTCGGCATGGCGGGCAAAACCCGTCTCGATGGAAATAATGCGGCTTTCGTCCGGCGCACGTCCTGAAGGACGTTTGCCTGCGGTGTCTGTCATGTAAAAAGATCCTGTGGTCGAATATGTCCCGCCTCTACCGCGTTTGACGTGAAGGCATCCAGCCCCGACAGTTGGTTTTACCATGATGCGACCCCAGTCTTCCCTGTTCCGTCCCTCCATCCCGATGTCCCACGGACTGGGAGATCGGGAAGCCGCGATCTTGCGAGAAATCGTTGAGGAATATGTTGAAACCGGCGAACCTATCGGCAGCCAAACTCTGGCCCAGCGCCTGCAGCCTAGCCTGTCTCCGGCCACCATCCGCAATGTCATGGCGGAACTGGCCCGCGCCGGATTGCTGTTCAGCCCACATGTCTCGGCCGGGCGATTGCCGACCGAAAAAGGCGTTCGCCTGTTCGTGGATGGCCTGCTTCAGTTCAGTTCTTTGACGGAAGAAGACCGAGCGAGCATCGATAGCCGCCTTGATATTCATGGCCGCTCCTATCAGGATATTCTTTCCGAAGCGTCGTCCCTGTTGTCGGGCCTATCTTCTGCAGCTGGACTGGTGCTCGCTCCGAAATCGGATGCCACGCTCAAGCATATCGAGTTCGTGGCCCTCGGGCCGGGACGTGCTCTGGTGATTCTGGTTGGTTCGGACGGGCAAGTGGAGAACCGTATCATCGAGACGCCGCCTGGTGTTCCGCCCGCGGCGCTGGTCGAGGCTGGGAACTACCTCAATTCCTGTCTCGGTGATCTGACGCTCGGCAATCTTCGCGAACGGGTCCGGACGGAGATGGATGCTAGCCGTCACGAACTGGGAGCGCTGACTGCCAGCGTCATCGAAAGCGGACTGGCTACGTGGGATGCTGATGGAGGTACGCTGTTTGTGAAAGGACAGGGGAAACTGCTGGCCGATATCACTGAGATCGAACGCCTGACCAGTATTCGGATGCTGTTCGACCATCTTGAGACGCAGGAGACTATGCTCCAGCTTCTGCAACTGGCGGATGCGTCCGAAGGGGTGCGGATCTATATCGGGCGTGAAAGCGGCATGTTCGGGATGTCGGGCGTGTCCATGATCGTGGCGCCTGCCCGCAACGAAGCCCAGAAGATTGTAGGCGCCATTGGCGTGATCGGTCCGACCCGTCTGAACTATGGGCGGATCGTGCCGGTCGTGGACTACACTGCGCGGATGGTTGGGCGGCTTCTGGGCTGAGGTAACGCGGAAATACCGCCTGTCCCAGACCTGCATCTTTGTCACGAAATGACCCTTTTAGACGGGGGCGACGGCGGATACGGAACAATGCTATGCAGAAGCCATGACGCGACGTTCCTTCCGCTCCCATAATCCCCAAGGCTCTGGCAATCCACAGGGTCCTGGCGCTATGCCGCCCCGTCCTCCACGTTTCCGCCGCTATCGGCAGTCCTTGGCGATAATTGCCGGTGTAGGGCTGGTGGGGATCGCCGGAGCAGGGGTTCTGGGCTGGACGACCTATGCCAAGCTGGTGGCGGATCTGCCCAGCGTGGATAGTCTGCGCGCCTACCAGCCGCCGACCGTCAGTCGTATTTACGCTTCCGATGACCGTCTGATGGCGGAACTGGCCAATGAGCGCCGGATTTTTGTGCCGATCAACGCTATTCCTGAGCGCGTGAAGAATGCCTTCATCGCGACCGAAGACCATAATTTCTATACGCATGGCGGCGTGGATTTCATGGCGATCGGCCGTGCGGGCCTGACGGACATTTTTGCGCGTCATGGCCGCCGTCCGCTGGGTGCTTCGACCATCACCCAGCAGGTGGCGAAGGTCATGCTGCTCAACAGCAACGTCGTGAGCCTCGATCGCAAGATCAAGGAAGCCCTGCTTGCCATGAAAATGGAGCAGGTGCTGTCCAAGGACAAGATTCTCGAGATTTACCTGAACGGCATCTATCTGGGGAACGGCGCTTATGGTGTCGCCGCCGCCGCCCAGAGCTATTTCAACAAGCCGCTTGACCAGCTGGATGATGCCGAGGCTGCTTCTCTGGCTGCTCTTCCTAAGTCGCCGACGAACTACAATCCGTTCCTGCACCCGCAGGCTGCGATGGCGCGCCGTAACCTTGTGCTGGACCTGATGGTTGAGGCCGGTGTGCTGACACGCCAACAGGCTGACCAGGAAAAGCAGGAGCCGCTGGTTCCGCAGCAGAAGCAGCGCTTCGGGCCTTTGCCGGATTCTGAATGGTTTGGTGAGGAAGTCCGTCGTCAGCTTATCGCCCAGTACGGACAGGATCGGGCGGCTCAGGGCGGCCTGGAAGTTCATACCAGTCTCGACCAGGGTCTTCAGGTTACCGAGACGCACCTTTTGCGTGAAGGGCTGATGAATTACGACCGCGTTCATAGCGGTTGGCGGGGCTCTCTGCGCAATCTACCGGACATTCAGGATGATGGTTGGGAAAGCGCGCTCGATCACGTTACTCCTCCCGGTGGTATGTTGCGGGAGTGGCGTCTGGCGGTTGTGCTTCCGGGTGGCACGCATGTGGGCTGGATCGAGGAAGGCTTGGCCCGCAAAGGCGTACTTCTTGAGACGGATATTGCCTGGGCGCGCCGAATGCATCCGCTGCGGGGGGGTGATGTTATCATGATCGAGCCGCAGGAAGGCGGCTTCGCAGCCCTGCGCCAGATCCCGCAGGTTGAAGGCGCTGCTGTCACGTTGGACGTCCATACGGGCCGCGTTCTGGCGATGGTTGGCGGCTGGTCGTTCCATGAGAGCCAGTTCAACCGTGTAACGCAGGCACTGCGTCAGCCGGGATCGTCTTTTAAGCCTTTCGTTTATCTGGCTGCCATGGAAAAGGGGATTTCCCCCTCTGAGCGCTTCGATGATTCGCCTATTTCTTATGGTGACTGGCACCCCCAGAACTACGAGCATGATAACTGGGGGCCCACGACATTGCATGACGCGTTGCGTGAAAGCCGCAATCTGGTCACGATCCGGGTGGCCGCTCATCTCGGCATGAAGGCCGTCGCCGATACGGCTATCCGGGCCGGGCTGGTGGCACAGATGCCGCATGTGTTGCCTGCGGCGCTCGGCGCCGTCGAGACGACCGTCATGCGTGAGGCTGCGGCTTACGCCACTATCGCTAATGGCGGCCATATCGTTACACCGACCCTCGTGGACGACATCCAGGATCGTGCCGGAACTGTTTTGTGGCAGGCGGGTGGCCTGAAGCTGGGTACTGCCATGCAGGCTCCCCCTGCCGAACAGCCGGCTTCCACGGATGGCACGACGCCTCCCGCCCCTGCGACAGCTCCTCCAACTCCTTCCGTAACATCGGCGGTTCCCCTGCCGGGTAGTGTGCCTGTTCCGGCTCTGACGGATGTGCGGCCGATTCTAGCCAGCGAACAGAGTACCTTTCAGATCGTGAAGATGATGCAGGACGTGATCGCCCGCGGGACTGGTCGCATGGCAGGTGTGGGCATTGATCGCCCTATCGCAGGCAAAACAGGCACTAGTCAGGATTTCCATGACGCCTGGTTTGCCGGCTTCTCGCCTGATATCGTCACGGTTGTCTGGGTCGGTTTTGACACGCCCCAGACGTTAGGTCGCAATTCCGATGGTGGCCGCGTGGCCGGGCCGATCTGGAACCGGATCATGAAGGTTGCCCTGGCCAACCGTCCGAAGCTGGATTTCCGGGTGCCTGACGGCATCACGCTGGCCAGCTACGATACGGGACGCATCTCCGCGGTGGATGGCTTCAAGACCGATCAGGTTCCGGGTGCTTCCGTCGAACTGCATGGTTTCGGCGCAGGCACGGAAGCCCTAACCGCCGCCGATACGGGCGCGGATAGTGTAATTTCGGATTCCGAGAGCGATATGGCCCAGACGCCCGGCCATGGCGGGGGAATGACCGGAACTGGCTCCGGAAGCAGCACGGCCGTAGCTCCGGGGCAGCTCCAGAAACCTGCTCCGTCTGATGGTGACATTGGCGTGGGTGGCCTATACTAAGACGCACCAGAACAGACCGAATGGGGCGGTGACAGGCCGCCCTTTCAGTGGAGGACATTATGTCGGCCGAAACCGAGGCCCTTTCAGAGCAGATCAAGCAGTCGGTGGCACTGCTGAGGAGGCATCTTTGACTGGGATGTCGCAACAACACGCCTCGCGGAACTAAATCACCGCGTTGAAGATCCTGACCTGTGGAATGATGCGGATGCTGCTCAGAAGCTGATGCGCGAGCGGACAACGCTTGCGAACCAGATTGAAGGAGTGCAGCGGATCGAATCCGAGGTTGAAGGCACGCTCGAACTAGTCGAATTGGCGGAAATAGAAGGGGACGAAAGTCTCGTCCAGGACGCCGTGCAGACTCTGCGCGCCATTGCTGAAGATGTTCGCAAGCGAGAAATCGAAAGCCTGCTCTCGGGTGAAGCGGACAGTAATGACTGTTACGTCGAGGTGAATGCGGGCGCCGGTGGTACGGAAGCCCAAGATTGGGCCGAGATGCTCCTACGCATGTACACGCGTTGGGCCGAGCAGCATGGCTATAAGGTCACCTTCATTGAAGGTAGCGAAGGCGAACAGGCCGGCATTAAATCTGCTACCATCCAGGTGAGCGGTCCTAATGCCTATGGCTGGCTTAAGACCGAGGCGGGCGTACACCGTCTGGTTCGGATCTCGCCCTTCGATGCGGCAGCCCGTCGCCAGACGTCGTTCGCGTCTGTCTGGGTCTATCCGGTCGTCGACGATTCGATCGAGATCGACATCAACGATTCGGATCTGCGCGTTGATACGTTCCGGGCGTCGGGTGCGGGTGGACAGCACGTCAACAAAACGGATTCGGCTATCCGCATTACCCATATTCCGACCGGGATCGTGGTGGCCTGTCAGACCGACCGTTCGCAGCATCGTAACCGGGCCAAGGCAATGGAAATGCTGCGGGCTCGGATGTACGAAGCGGAGTTGCAGAAGCGCGAAGCCGCTGCTGCCCAGACGGAGGCCTCAAAGACGGACATTGGCTGGGGGCACCAGATCCGGTCCTACGTCCTGGCGCCTTATCAGCTGGTCAAGGATCTGAGGACGGGGGTGGAGAAGGGGAATCCGGGCGCGGTGCTCGATGGTGCCTTGGACGACTTTATGTCGGCCTCTCTGGCCCAGAGTGTGGGAGCGACCCGATCCGAAGCTAGTGCCTCGGCCCAGTAGGGCAGAAAGAGGGATTGCAATCAGGGTCCTGCAGGGTACCAGAACGGAAAAGTCGTTCTGGTACCCTGTTTTTTATGAAATCTGTCACAATAGGCAGAGAGAAATTGCGTCAAGCTGATTCTCTGCGATATTTTTGATCATGCGGCGACAATCAAAACCGAAGAATATGTCGTCATTATGAAAAAAACGTTTCGATAAAGGCAATAACCCGCTTGACAGCGGGGGGGTTAGACTGCCCAATCAGCATATCGGGTATGTTCTCAAAGCATGTGACGCATATTATGGGTCTGCGGTGAGGGAACCCGAGGGAAACACAGAAATCGGGGGCACCGCACCCGGCAGATGTGGATCAACGCCGGTGTCAGTGAGGGGTAAGAAGGTTTCGACATGAAGAGCTACGCCGCACAGCAGCGCAAGCCGACAGACTACATTGTCGCGATCGTCGTGGCCGTGCTGGCTATGGGCGCCGTGATCTATGCGCTCATGAGCGGTGCCGTGAGCAAGCTGGTCCAGGAAAAGCCGCCTATCAAGACGGAAGTCATCAAGGAACAGCCCAAGCCGCCACCGCCACCGCCACCACCGCCGCCGCCGCAGATGGAGCAGCCGCCTCCGCCGTATATTCCGCCGCCGAAGATCTCCGTGCCGCCGCCGCCCAAGGCGATCCAGCGTGTGACCCACGCCAAGCCGCCGCATCCGGTGCCGCCCAGCCCGACTCCATCGCCAGAGCCTGTTCCGGCTCCGCCGCAAGGACCGCCAGCTGAAGCAGTTCCAGATCACTCGGCTGGTGCACGACCGATCAACGGCGCACAGGCAGTCTATCCGGACGAAGCCATGGAAGAAAATCGCGAAGGTCATGTGACCGCATCGTGTGACATTCTTCCGACAGGCAAGACGGCTAATTGTACCATTGTGAGCTCAAGCGGTGGCCACGAGTTCGTGGAAAGTGCGCTCGACTTCCTTCGTCGGGCCCGTTATCAGCCCGCCGTCGTGAACGGCGCTCCGGTAACAGAGCATCATCACGTGCTGCACATCGACTTTACGATGGGCGACGACTGATCTTTCGATTGCCGTCAAACAGAATTGCTCTGTCAGGTTCTCCAAACTTGGCAGGGCTCAGAAAAGGGCCGGTCTCCATATGGCCGACAACCCAGAAAGCTCAGAAAACGGGCATCTCTAACGAGGATATGGAGTTCATGACCAGACTGTTCCGCCTTCCTGCCCTTGCCGTTCCGACGAAGGCGCGTGCCGTCCGTGCCAGCGCACTGGCTCTGACGCTGGCCCTGGCTTCCGGTGCCGTTGCACCGGCCGTCGCTTTCGCCCAGCCGGCTCCGGCCGACCAGAGTGCTCCCGCAGCGGCTCCGGTGGATCCTTCTTCCAACCCGGCTACCCCGACGACGTCTGCCGATCCGGCTGGCGCTCCGGCTGCAGCCGCTCCTAACGATGCTGGCGCTCCGGCCGACCAGAGCGCTCCTGCGACGACTCCTGCCGATGAATCTCCTGCCGCGGCCGCAACGCCGGGCGAGAGCGCAACAGCAACGCCGGAAGCTCCTGCTCCGCAGGGCAACCCGTACGGCCTCGGCGCTCTGTGGGCCAATGGTGATGCGATTGCCCGTGGAGTCCTGATCATCATGGTGATCATGTCCGCTGGTACCTGGATCATCATGGTCATGAAGTTCCTGGAACAGGGCCGTATGTTCGCGGCATCCAAGGAAGCTGCCCGTGAGTTCTGGACCAAGCCGTCCGTTCAGCAGGGTGCTGCATCCCTGAAGGCGTCTTCCCCGTTCCGCTACATCGCAGAGACGGGCATCGTTGCCGCCGAGCACCACGAAGGTTCCATGCGTGACTCGATCGATCTGCCGTCCTGGACTGAAATGTCCATTTCGCGCTCGGTCGATACCATTAACACTCGTATGCAGGGCGGCCTCGCTTTCCTTGGTACGGTGGGTTCCACGTCTCCGTTCGTCGGTCTGTTCGGTACGGTCTGGGGTATCTATCACGCCCTGACGGCTATCGGCATCTCCGGCCAGGCATCCATTGATAAGGTTGCCGGTCCGGTTGGTGAGTCCCTCATCATGACGGCTATCGGTCTTGCGACCGCTGTTCCGGCCGTGCTGGGTTACAACCTGCTCGTCCGCCGCAACAAGGGTGCCATGGATCGCGTCCGCAACTTCGCTGCCGACATCCAGTCCGTCCTGATCGGTGGCTTCCGTCATGGCGTCAGCCCGGAGCAGGGCAGCATGTCTGTTCCGACCACCATCACCACCAGCGAGCGGATCTGATCCTATGGGAATGAACGTCGGAGGAGGCGGCGGTGACGACGAGGTGGTGTCGGCAATCAACACCACTCCCCTCGTCGACGTCATGCTGGTGCTGTTGATCATCTTTCTGATCACCATCCCCGTCGCCACGCATACGGTGAAGGTCAAGCTGCCGGTTGATGCTAATCAACCGACACAGACCAAGCCGGGCAACGTTGTTCTGGCCGTGAATGCGAACGGTCAGGTGTTCTGGGACACAACACTCGTTCCGAACCATACCGAACTTCTGAACCGTCTCGTCGAGGCGGCAAAGAAAAAGCCGCAGCCGCAGATCCAGATCCGCGGTGACCAAGCTGCCAAGTATCTGGCAGTCGGCCAGGTGGTTGCAACCTGCCAGGAAGCAGGGATTGCCCACGTGGACTTCATTACCGAGCAGCCTCACTCGAACTGAGGTCGTGTCGGGTCGTTTTGAATAAAACGGCCCGTTCCTGCTTTCACGTCACCCTTTTGGAGAACCGCCGTCATGGGCATGAGCGTCGGATCTGACAGCACGCACGAAGACGAAGGCATTGTCGATATCAACACCACGCCGTTGATCGACGTGATGCTGGTGCTGCTGATCATGCTGATCATCACCAT
>Ga0157362_1000495_pt1 | contig 13515 bp, 5 predicted proteins | sample AttlaeALBM3_FD_111480 | JGI IMG/M metagenome (GOLD analysis project Ga0157362, IMG submission 111480) | Fungus gardens microbial communities from leaf cutter ant in Ribeirão Preto, State of São Paulo, Brazil - Atta laevigata ALBM3 | ecosystem: Host-associated > Fungi > Mycelium > Unclassified ... | reverse complement strand
GTCCAACGCATGTTTGGTTGAAATCAATCGGTGGGACCAGCAAGGACCAGTTCAACACACGTTCGCGAGGAGCTACGAACGTGCATGCGCACGTACAACGATGGCCGTTATGTAATCGACCGTAGGGTTGATCGCGCTCGTAAACAATGTAAAGACCGGTTGTTTAACGGATACTCATTTTCCATATTTACGATAATGCCTTGAGCGTATGGGTAGAATTTTCCCGTCGAACATGATATTCCCGACGGTGTATCATCTCTGAGAAAGCTGGAGGGCCCGTGGTCTCGGTCGAGGCATAGCACTATGTGCCCTTCGACGTAGAGGATCATTAAATGAGTATAATTGTCATAAAGGAAACGTTCCGATACGGCGATTTTTTGAGAGGGTATGATAAATTGATTAGCGATCATAGCTAAACGGTAAGAGAAAACATTATCGAGTGGTAGCGATCGGTGTTTTACTTTTCTTGGCGCGGCGTGGCGTTTAATCAGAAGAGACGATCGGCGACGTCGCTTGACCGATCCGTTAGAGGTTAAAGGCTGTTACACACTGTGTGGCTACGGCGATCGACAAAGTACGTTGTGGTGTTAACGCGAATGCTTCTTCGCGCTCGGTAGTACACGCAATACCGCATGTGGCGCAACGAATTCCGAGAGACCGTGAGGATCGCAAACCGTGGCAGAACAATCTCGGCGTAGGCTTCCGACGCGGTCGGATCCAGGGTGCGACAGATATGGATGACGGTGTGCAGAACGGCCTGCAGTCGGACCAGTGGTTGTCAACCGTCGAAAAGGGAGAAAAACGCGCGAGCTCCCTCGGCAGCGGTGCGTTGCGCTTCATTCGTACGCGCAGCAGCATTCGGCGAGAACTCAAGCGACAGTGTCATCGGTAAGGAATTAGAATTATTCAAATAAGACTAATTCATAGTACAAATCTATGAAAACTGGTTTTTGAAAGATAGCGAAAGTAGATTATTAATAGCATTGAACAGGTTGTGGAAACATAATTGTCGATAATGTAGGATATAAAAGTTAATTTATCATATTAATAAATTAATATATTATATAACAAATAGAACGAGGATAACTATCGAGGAGGACTATATTCGATATTCGACAGGAACAATATATCTGTTTAATGTATTACAACAAGATTAATGTATATTTCATCCATTTTAAATACTTAATGGATTTTAAATATTTCTGATTTCTAAATTGCTAAACAGTTAGAAGAGTCATCAGACTTGTTTTTACTGTTCTATTCGCTCCGGTACGTGCCTAACAGAAAACATTTCATATCATCGTTTTTCTACGCGCATTGTGCAAATGGCAATAACTGTCACGATATTGCTGGTTTCGTGACGTGAATAAACGCGTTCTCCGTATTTCGTATCGCGTTTACTCTTCATGGTCGAGCTCTCGAAGCGTATGTGAGCGCCTGTGCGAACGAGCTGACCGGGACTGGCTTCGTGTTTCGGTCCTTTTGGGACCAACGTTGGCTGCCGGCTAAAAGGACCGCGGAGAACCGAGCGCACGGCTCCAAGTTCGCCGTAACAGGAATGCTGAATGACTTGCGAGTCGTCACGCTGCCAGCAAGTTCGCTGGCGCGCGAAGGTCCGCGTATATAATCTCCGGCGACTTTATCCGACTTTATACGTCGCATACGAATGCGCTAATATCGCCGATATTTCACTCGTCTACGCCGGGTATCGTTATAATTAATCGACATGCGGGAAACCTCTAACCAGGAGCGTCCTCTGAACGTAATTGGCGGCGTGGCATTCGCGACAGAATGATTGACGATCGATGGTATCGTAAAGTATAATAACAGATAACGCGCTTCGAACGTTTTACATTACTGGAAATGATAACGCTGTCAAAACATATAAACTCATTCCCCATATATATATATATAGATATATATATATATATATATATATATATTTATAAAAGATGTGTATTATATTCAACAATTTATTCGAGCTTCCCTAACGATGTAGGCAATTAGGTTATTTACAAATCCAAGTTGTATTTCCGGGTGTGATAAGACTAATCGACCGATTATTATCCGGCAAGTCGCGCCGAAATGACCGCGCTTGAAAAGCGCTGGTGGATGCCTTCGGTTAGAAGATGTTTCACTCGCGAAGATAATTCCGGGGACCTATTATACCCGGCGTCATCGCGTAATCTGCTAGCGGAAGGTCGGTGGATTCTCCGGATTATACAGACGGAATACCGTTTGATCGGCAAGTGGAGAATGAGTCGAGATGAACCAGGAAGTGGAGGCAATCTGCAGAATTCGCGGTCCTTGCGGTGCGTGAGAAGACTCCGCGCGATTAGTAATAGGCGCTCCGACGGAATCTGAGACACTGGTGGTCTTACGGGCGGACAGGTTTATTCCATTCTGCAACAACGCGATGGTAACTTCGCTTACACTCGACGAAGTAATTATCATTTTTCAATTTGAGGAACAATTTCGCGGTAATATCGAGACAAGTAATGATTACAAACATGCCAAGTGACTCTTCTAATTAAAAATATATGAGTTTGCAAAAATTATGATTAATAATGATATCGTTTTTTCATTTCGAATTTAACTCTCACAATTTGCAGCACGATTGCTGAGTAAGACCTATTTAATTTACGTTAATTAAAAAGTATTAATTAATTTCAAGGAATTAAAAAAAATAACATCACTTGTTTAAAAAAAGAATGAATATTAAACAATCCTTATTAAACATCTCTATTTTAATGAGAATAATCTAAGCAAATGCAATATAAAGAAAATTGAATTATTTGACGCTTTTGACGAAGAGATTTATAATTGAGTGAATTCAATAGACTCGGAGGGTTACAAGCTTGGACATGTTCAATACAAGTAATTTGCGATAATATAGCCAATTGCAAATTTAAATTTTTATGTATACCGTTGTATTTATAGATAAATGATTCTCTTCTTCCGACACTTGCTATCAAAAGCTTATAATATATTATAATTGTTGGCAAAATTTATATCGATTTAACGAGGTTATTCAGTGCCAATATGAAGTAAAACTCGATATCGTAAGCATTTAATAGAATCAGATGGATTTTTAACGTGATCGTGAATTCACGTCACGAGACATAGTCAAGTTATCCGTTCAATGTCGTTGCAGAGTCAGATGAAATTCTCGTATTCTGGACGTAATAAAGTGCGCCTCGGTAAGTTACAGGCGACATAAATTCTAGATTAGCTACAGGGGGTAACGGATCGTGGTATAGTATCGAGAGAAGCTTCTACTATTCTATTCATCGCTGCACTCGACTCCCATCACATCCGTTTCACCTATGGGATATTCGTTGCGGCGAGGTGGATGACTCCAATCGTGGAAAGAGGAGCAACGTCGCGTTTAAGGAAGGCCGGTCTGCGATCGGAAAGAATTATCGCAATATATTCTGTCTTTTAATGCCGGGAACGGCGAATCGAGTCGAAACGCCCGGCTCGTTCAAGAGGCCCCCGTCGCGCATAATAAGGCGCGCGGAGGCCCACGAAGAGCCCGCTTTGGCCTCGGAGGTCCCGACACGCACACGCATACACACGCACACGTATAGGCGGGAACATGTCGAGAATCCACATGGACCAAACACTTCCGTGTTGTACGACTAATGAATCACCTTCGCTGGCTCCGAGCCCTTCCACCCTCCCCGGTACTCCGCCTCTCATCTCTACACTTACGAACCTTTCGATGCAGGTTTCTTCTTGCAATCAGGCTCCTCGCGCTTGAACGTTTATCGGCTGTATTGGAATTCGCGATAAGGTCTGACCTTATCGACACCTTCCGACCAGCTTTCGACAACACCAGACCCAATCGGCGAACTCACCTCCGTGCACGATTATTAAGATTATTTGTTCTTTCGATAAAGTCTGCTGTCGTTATTTGCAAAGCTTCATGCCTACACGAGATGCAGATCCTACGTGCAGATACATGTAAGATAGCAACGGGCAAGCGAGAAAATTTTTCACAAACAAATTCCTCTAGCGATGTGCTCGATTTAAATGGGCAACAAATATTCGCGCTTCTCAGACGATGCGTATCGGTAAATTTCATTACCGATGTGACTTTCTTCTCTCATCCGTAATATTTATTACGCAGTGGGTCACGCACTCGTTATGATATCCTGTACTTCCATATACGATGAATATATTTGCGCCGTAAAAGACGATCATGTTATCGTAATTTTATCAACGCCGACATTCACACGACTAATTTTGCAACCGTATGTATAATACGGATGCGTGCCTAATTAGTGCTCGCAATGTCATTAATTAAGAATGAGATGTGTAAACCGTTACATTTGTGCTTGGAACAATAATCTTGATAATATAACGCATGCGTTTGTAATACAATGTTTTAACTAGAGAATAATGTATTTATCTGCATATTTATTAAAAGGAGGTTAAATCAGCATTTTTTCCATGTAGATCATGATTACGGTGAGGCTTTATAGTTGTGAATATTTTTAAGGTATGAAGCACGATATGTATGTCACATTGTTTGAAAGTAAAGCATGCATACATTGTACAAGTAATAATAACGCAAATACACTGAGTATAATGCAGAAGTATTATCATAAACTTTACGTTAACGGTTATGTATTTACTTAAAATACACATGTAGAGCTTAGATAAGTTAATAGTATTGTGCTTAGAAAGTGAAATTTGCATAATGTGACAATTGAATAGCTGAATACTAGAATAATAAAGGACGGAATAATAATGACGAAACTAAATGGGCTAGATCTATAATGCGTAACGACAATGCAGGTTGTTCGGGGCAAGTTCGATTCTTGTATCTAAATCTCAAATTCCGTTGCACGGTTCACCGGAATCGACCTTACTGCCACGATCTCGAACCATTACTCATAAACATTACGTTCAGGTTCAGGTACCGATATTATCCGATGAAGGTTGATAAGACGTTTAGACGGTTTCTCGCGAGCTATTCGTATTACCTTGTATACGTCTCCATATGTATACACCAACACACATTGTGTCAATGATGCAGGCAGTCGATAAGCAAGGATGTGCTTATGAAACTTGGCACCTCGTTATCCATCTTCGAGATCTGGAAAGGCACGAAAAATTCATAAACGGTGTGATATTGTCTATCGCGAGCTCTTATGTAATCAAGTTATAAATCCTTGCGAGAAGTCTACACAAGTCTACACGACTAACCATTTTCATGACTTGACTATATATCAAGTGATAGACCACAATAACAATTCCACGTAAGAAAAATCGCTGCACTAGGATTGTACAATAATATATTACATCGTGTAAGCCAGCAATTGTATTCACTAACTTATTATTTAATTTTACGAAAAATGCTGTCGGTTCTGCTTTAATAATTTTACATGTTATACTAAAATATTGCAGTTGAGCTTTGTTTAGATAGATAGATTGTTTAGAAAGATTTAAGATTGTATTCGTAGAGGTATTATCGCAATTATCTTTGGTAACGTAATCTTTAGTAGTTTTGTGACTGTTTTTTCCAGAGTTTTATTGCTTATCTCATAATGTCTAAAAAAAAACATTTCGTCATTTATACTACTTTATAAAAAAAATAAAAAGTATTTTTTGTTATAATTAATATTCTACAAAATATATTAATAAAATATATTAATAAAACATATATCATTAATTAAAGTACAATAATTAATAATAAATATTGTATAAATGATACTAAAAGTATTAAATTATTTCTTTTCAAGTCAGATTAAAAAATTGAAGTTGATATCTTATTAGATATATGATATATATATATATATTTAGTTCTATAAAATTTTATTATAAAAAAAAATAATTTTGTAATAGTCACAGTTTACTACTTTTACACATATAATTAATAATATAATATTTTCAATTATTCATACATTGATTGTCAATATTCACGCTCTGCTTCATGTGATTTTGAAATAAATTACTCTATCGTTGTCTAGTTCTCTAACTTAAAGAAAAGAAAGAGGATTTCTTAAAAAATATCCATGATTCGTCCATGATTGTTGCTGGCGTACTCATCGAGAGCCTGTAACATGACATAACATCTCTTTTGTGTTCTCACGAAACTTTATATCGAGAGGTATTTCTCCCATTAAAAATCCTCTCTAGCAATGAAATATCCTATATCAGTGCGTGAGGTACGTACAATGGAGCTGCTGATGATACCAAGGAATACGGTAAGAATCAGTACCGACAGCATTTCGTCGCTATGTCTTTCCAGTCAGCGAGAATACCGAGGAAACGCTTCGTAAGCTCGTGCAACACGAATAGACATCGTGCAACAATATTCGTGACTTGCATGCTATATTGTACAATTAGAATTATCATCTTCGTCCGCTATTGGCCGTTTGTAAACGGCTTTTACCCCGAGGCTTGCTTCAAGCGCGTTTTATAACAATGTCTAGTAATGACCGATAACGTAATTAACTTCCTGCCAGTTCTAGAAATTAATTGGTTCACGTATGCTAAAGTGCCCCGCTGGTAAATGCAGCATTGCGTTCGCCGCCGCGAGTGCACCGATGACGCGCGTTTAAATAATGTGCGCAGGTATTTTTATACGTGTGCTCTGTCGTAGTGTACCGTTATCAGTACTGATCGGATCGGTGAGAGACGTCAAGGAAGAAAACATCGTGATAAATAGCATCGCGAAAGGATCCCCACCCTGGTTTGTTCTCGACTACGGTTTCGGTGGTCTTTAAAGGAAAGTGACGAGACCGAATGACGGGTAAACGAGCTTTCAGTATTGAAATCTCGATTAAAACCAGCATTGTCGACGTGGCCGCATTCGGAATCTTTGAATGTCACTCGAGCGTTACAAGACATCGATTTAAAGCGGCCGGTCGCTTCGGTTCTTCGGATCTCACGCATTTATTACGCAAAATAGCATTTAATGATCGCAGTCGGGTTGGGAATAAGCGAGCGTGAAGTTCAACGATTTGATCGCACTGTCGCTCTGCAGCGATTATCGTAACGCATGACAATCGAATTTTCAATGAATTTTCATGACGCGTGCAGGACATACTGGCGGATCGAATATTCTAATATTCGATTCGTCTTCTATTACGCCATACTTAGGGTGCAAAGTACAATTTTATAGGCGATTCGCTACGGAGGTATCTCGCAAACCGATAATGGCTCTCGAGGAGGTTTCAGGTTCAGTGGAGTATCCCTTCATGACGGGCAATGTCGGATAAAGATCTAAGTACTTGCATAGCTGTATATACGGCGCGCTGAGGAAGATCCTTAAATACTACCAAGGTAACGAAGGTAAAGGTTTCTCGTGACGTCCGCTTCGGTTGGAGCCGTCAGGGGTCAGTGAGCGCTCCGGTCGGCAAACTCCGGGTCTGAATTCTCGATCGTTTTCTTCGTCTTCCTCCTGTTCCTTTTTTCGTCTCCGCCATGCTTCTTTTATTCCTAGGGGAGAGGAAAGGGCTCAGTACTTCGGACGAATATCCCACTCTGATAAGCTCCGCGATGCGATTTATAGCCTAGCCTCGGGACAGAAACTTTCTTTCCCTTTCTCTCTCTCTCTCTCTCTCTCTCTCTCTCTCTCTCTCTCTTTCTCTCTCTTCCTCTCTTCTCTTTTCTGTTTCTTCTTTCTCTTGCGAAGTAGAAACTATTAAGCACGGTCAACCGCGGCGCCACGACTGGAGGTTAAGCGAAGGAGAGGATGAGGCGCGATTCGTCTTGATCTCGTACTCTTGGAAAGCACAAGTGGGAGTTATAAATTGCACGAACGAACGTGCAAGTCGCTGACGTAACACCAATCCTCGGACTGATGTGGTGAATCCCGCGGTATATTGCGCGGTTACTAGTCTTGGGACCACTCGACAGGACAGTTTCCAACGTCCTCGATTTTATTGCGTGGGATTGATTGGTCAGCCTTGCGAGGATTACATAAAGAGATTTTTATTCTTTTCGCTGCTTGAAAACGTTCAAATTAGTCGGAGATGAAATAAGTCAGATTTAATTCTCGTCTACTGCGTGGGAAGCAAATGAGCCGGATCTTAAATATACTTCACATTTCCCTTCTGAATAATCTTCTCTCATGAAATTTTTTTTTTAATACTCTCCCATGTGTTTCTTCTCCCTCAATTTATTTGTGATTTTTCTATTTGATTCTTTCGTACATACATTTTTTGTTTCTATTGCCCAGTTCTTATCTAAGTATAATTAAAATTAATTTGAGAATCAAAGAATTCTCTCATTAGTTCAAAAATTATTTAATTTTTTTGTTTGTTTTGATTTTTATATAAAATCACGTTTTATAATACTTATTTGCAAATTTGTTAAAATCTTAGCATTAGGAATTAAATCAAATTTTTAGATGATGACTAATAAAATTCTGATATTTGTATAAATATTTGTACAAAAGATTATTCACTCGTTTAAAAGTTATTTATCTGAATCTGTTATTTATCTGAAATAAAATATGATTTCGCTTTATAAAGCTATTAAAGCTTCTTGTCATTTTGTTTTTTTTTTTTGCAATTGATTTTAACACATATTTATAATAACAATTTGTTGACTGATATTAGCGAATATTAGTTTTTTAATCGATTTTTTTGGCTGATTCTTTTAGCTGTAGATAATGTACAGTCAAATCATCTTTAATGTAGCATAATAAATGTTTTTCACATTACAAATACGCTACATCATACCTAAATCACGTTTGTAGACTTATAATGATACCAAGAGAAACGCAATTTTTTATGTTCGACTGAACTAAATGTCCGTTCGAAGATAAATTCGAGAGTGAGGTAAGAAGGAAGTCGACGACTATTACAGATCGTACAGTATAATTGATCGCAGTAGGTGTATTTTTTCAGTCGACAGGTGTTACTATCTACACTTACGTAATGATCGTCGGTAAATCGTTTAATGAGAATAAGAGACGAGATACGTTCGAGTGTTACGCGGAGAACAAATTGCTGGCACATTCAGAAACTTTCTAACACCCGCCTACTTAAACATCATCTTCGAAGTATCATCTGCATCCGTGCCGTGCGTCTAATTCACATAGACTGTAGACCATAGCATAAGTTCAGTATGACATATAAAGTCGTATACATTTCTCCTTCTTGTCCTTTCTTCCAGTAAGATATCGGACGTTGCAAAAACGAGCTTATTGTATTACCATATGCCGGCTCTATATCGCAACGTTCAAAATACGAAAGTGAAATTATATATGGGATTAGCTAACAAAAGAACTGCAACCTCCAGAGATTTGAGATATGTCACTTTAGGTCTCCCTAATCACAGAGAGAAGAAGGAAAGGAAGGACTTACTGCGTATCACTGTAATCGCCCACGCAGTTTTACAGCGCGACAGATCTTGACGAATCGTTCGTTCTCCGACTATCCTTTCGGCCTAAGTCTAATAACTCAGCACTGATAATCGTTGCATTAGGCTTGTCCGTATGACCCGACCTCGTGAACTTCGCTCCACCCATACCACCCGGTGCAACTCGTACAAGCCGACTCGTGTAAAAGGATCCCACCTTCGCATCTCATCCTCTTACTTCTCTAGCTCTTCCTCCACTGCCGCCATCATGCCTCCTTTCCCTTTATCTTTGCCGATCTTGCGAGAAATAGAGCAGTGCTGGATTATATTCTATCGATGCTGAACTTAGGTGAACTCGCCTTAACTGATACAGCATTGTATCATGAGATACTTCTTATGGCTCGTTTAACACCAAAGATGTGCATGCCAGTGAAAACTAATCAAACCGCCAATGAACATTGTACATCTGATATGAACGTACTTTAACCGAGTTATATATCGAGGGAAGGCAGTGGCTCTTAAATCATATTACATCACAGTCAATTATGATGTGATTCACGGTACAAAACAGACCTGTGAGACGCGTGTGCCTTACGGCGATTATTCTCGAAGTGTTCAATACAACATACAACATATGTTGACGAAGTAGAGTACGCTTAATTAAGCCATTATCTTCTTATTGAAGTCTTACTGTTACAAATATATTGTACAATAGCGCATTATGAGAAGCAAATAAAATTCCTCCGAGAAGATGAGAGTCAATATTATGTCTGTATAGCTTTGATACGAGGATTTCGTATCAGAAGGTATTCGAAAGTAAATAGCATACCTCATTATTCGATCTTTGGAAGCGGTAGTGATTCATTCCATTTAAACAGATAACCTCCTCATAATCGAGGATCGTTTTCATCATTTTGTATTTCTTTTTTCTTCCATTCTTGATTCTTTTTTTATTTAACTCTCCTCAGTTGAACTTTGAAGTTAATTTTTTTTATTGTGAATCCTAATAAATAAATTTAAATCTATAAAAAAATAATTAAAATACAATTCGACTTCTAATAGTAAAAATTTATTAAAGCTTTTAAATATAGAAAGCTGCACATTGAAATTCAAAGACTCGAATTATTGACAGAAGGTGCAAATTTGTACTTGGCCAATGAAGGGTTAATTATCTCGACAAAGCATATGGATCACATCACACTATTCTTTGCAGCATTTATTTGACCAGAATTTCACTTCCTGATCATGGTTTTACACCCATTGTTCCGCTGCCGCACAAAATCGGTCGCTTCCTGTCACCTTTAAGCAGATGCACGTTCACGATGCATCCCGAATCGCTTATTTGCAATTGCGATAAAAGCGCGATCGTATTCCGTCGCTTCACTTTCACGCGTATTTTTTATCAGCACCGCATATAAAATGCACATCACGAGACGAAGAATCCTGGAGAATCAGCCAAGATTCGCATAGAAGATTGACTTTTCAAACACAAAGTCCTGCGCGTCTGCATTGTATATGCCGCAATTTCACCTTTGCACTCGTCTCGCGCCTTCGAACGTTTTTACCGACATCGAATCCGGCGCTTCCTGAATCGTGTTTGCGGCATCTATACGAAATATCACGATCAGACTCAAGTTATTCCGACAAGACAACGCCAGGCGTGAGTCTACATGTTCCTTTACGTCTAGCTTGTCATATACTTAATCAACCTGCCACTGCCAGGTCGAAATCCGCCGAGGGAGCTATGAAACGCGATGTAACTTACATCTTAGGTTCTAAGCGCTAGTGACTTGGAAACGAGCTCGAATGAGTATACGTGATGAATATTTTATAAGGAACAGGAACTAGTTCTTCTCAGACAGGAGCAGTTTGACTTGGCACGAAATCTCTTTATTTGTTATTTCAATTTGTTGGTTCTCTGCTGAGATCGATTAGAAAATAAGAATTTCTTTCTTTTCACTTGAATAATTCACATTTAAACTATTCATAGATCCTCTAAGTATATATTACTGGCAAGAAAAAAATATACATACAATTTAAAAATTCTATAGCAAACTGTGCAATTCTTTTCAAAATTAAAATAAAATGTTTAAATTGTGTGATAGTCCACAAATATAAAAATATCCTATAATCATCGCACAATAAATAAATTAATCATTGTGATAGTAAATCTTAATTCTTATCCGCCATTGTGCAATTGTGTTTACTTGCTAAGAAATTAAAGTAACAAGTTTTGTTTGTACCTACAAAGGAAGTTTTAAAAACACAAACGTACGTTATTAAACATTACCTTCGCGCATATCGCGAAAGGGCAAGATAAGCATCGTACCCGAGTCACGAAGACATTCCGTTCTCCGAGAGGAGGAGGGTCTCTACTCCCCCGTAGCAGCTGTACGAAGGGCTTATCTTTTCGCGAGGCTCAATCGAAAGGGCTGCGTTATATCCAGTAAGCGAGGCTTAAACGTCAAATTGTATGCCCGGTGGAGCGATCATCGTGGAGATATCTCCACCTCGTCGTAAACCGCCTGAAGTCTCAATTCCTCGTTGTAAGGCTCCGTCGACGTGCTTGTACACGCGTTCCTAGGTCCCCCCTTGCGATGTATACACCGCCATATGTGCCCGACGAGTATGATTGGTACGTATTTCACGGTTTACGGCGGGATCATTTCAATCGAACATTATCGAGCCGGAGAAACCATAACGAGCCCACGTAGGGTTGCCCACGGTTACCCCGGAGCAACGTGGTCAGCAATCAGCAATGGCCAAGTTGTGCGCGCGGGGATTCGCGCGCAATATATATACATATATATATATATATATATATATATATATATATATATATGTGTGTGTGTGTATATATATGATATTTGTGCGTGTGTGTCTAAATATATTCATATATGCGTATCTTGTATATAAAAACATTTATACGTTTCTTCGATTGTGTACTCGCACTTATATACTTGCAGTGCCAGTAAACTACAGCGTCATAAGGCACATGCATTTGTATCGTAGTCCAGTGTTGTGTTACTAGGCCTTCTTAAGAAGAGTACCTCAGTATACGCGTACGTATTACATAATCGTCCAGATTGTGCCGTAAATGCCTATTTGCCTCACCTGTATGCGCACATATATTTCTAACGAATACATGCGCGCGAAATAAGAACAACAAATGTTATTTTTAAAAAAATGGAAAGACATATACTTTATACTCTTTCTCCTTTTCCTTTTTTTATAGATAAATTTTGCTACTGCTGCTTCCAAATCGTAAAACGACCTCGTTCGTTCATTTTATCGTACTAACACACCCACGAGCATTGTATTTGTGCGATTACGCTTTCACTATGGGCTGCATGTCGTTATCATTATCGTCGGATCTGGCGGCGACTCCGATGGCGGTGCTTTTATGAAACGATGGCGATGCTTTAAGGTAACTAGAAGGTATTATGCGAAGTACAGATAATTGTGCTGCAAGAATCGACATTTTCCAAGATCGAGATTTTTGAAATTCGCATGTTTTAATGAGCTTCTTTTTAATGAGACATTCAAGAGAGAGTCGCGAAATTTAATTATTGTTATTAAAATAAAATTTTGAAATTTATATCACGATGCCGCATGTTTTAATATTACGTCAAATAATTATTAACAATTACTGACAATTATCTTTCCGATATAAGGAAACGAGAAAAAAATTATACTGGCTTGGTATTCAGTAAATAATACAGTTCATGTGTCTTATGTATAGAATTACCGAGACAATCTGACTTTGCGGAATCTGATTACAAAATCATAAGCATAAGAACTTATGAATACTGTTACAACAATTTAGTTAATGTGACGATTTTTGCTCGCGACGTAATTTCACAATGCCGCGAGCGAACTTTGTTCGCTTCTCCCAGATAAACTCTTTCCTATGCACGAGATTGTCGCAATCTTTGGCACATAAAGGGACCATAATCTTGGGGAGGCTTGCAAGCCGGTTTTCGAAACGTCACGTACCTATAATCTCACCGACTTTGTACGCCCTTCGTATCGTTCAAAAGTGCACGGCGTTCGCGCGCGAAAGATCGGAAGCGTTAAGTTTGTGCTTTATACTAGTACGACCTCGACTGTGTAATTACAGGACGCGGCGATAAGAGGACCTCTCGGATTCATAGTTTGACAGTAAATATGCACGCCCACCTTGCCCCATCTCTC
>Ga0157362_1000494_pt1 | contig 13536 bp, 7 predicted proteins | sample AttlaeALBM3_FD_111480 | JGI IMG/M metagenome (GOLD analysis project Ga0157362, IMG submission 111480) | Fungus gardens microbial communities from leaf cutter ant in Ribeirão Preto, State of São Paulo, Brazil - Atta laevigata ALBM3 | ecosystem: Host-associated > Fungi > Mycelium > Unclassified ... | reverse complement strand
GTTCCTAGTATTTCAAAGAAAAGAAATGCGTAGGATATGAATGACCTAATCGAGTTTTTTATAAAAAAAAATGGTTTGAGTAATTTTTGAATTGTCCAGTTGTGAATATATTTTTAAAATAATTTATAGAAATTATATAAATTTTAGATATAATTATAGTCAAAGTTTTCTATGCAATTATTAACAAAAAGGAATATCAAAATAAAAGGGTAACTCTCTTATTGTAATTGATTACAGTTCAGTGTTATTGAGCATCGTAATTATTGAATATTTTATCAATTTATTATGCGATTTGTGGTAGCGTTACTGACAAGGACTCAATTATAACCGCAACGGAAAAGTAAAGAATTTCTGTGGCAGTGGCGCCTCGCATCTGACGCAATCATCATCGATATGGTGTTCTGTGGTAACTGTGACACCATCGGCTAAAAATGGAGAGATAAACGATTTATGAGCACGTATGCGGGGACATGTTCATTTCGGGCTGCTTTACTGTTTGGCTGTTTGTACGCTATTGAAGCCGGTTTTAAGGCCATCCATTCGAATTCCGCGGTCTGACGAAACTCCTATTAGTATTATTTACCTTCGGTAAATATGAAAAACGTGGGCACGTGTATCTATGAGAATGGTAGCATGTAAGTAATGTAACAACGCGCTCGTTTCACGTGTTCTATCCGTGAATGTATAGAATATCCAATTATGTATATACATATATTTTTTGTTCAATTAAATTGTGTTTACTTGCACAATGTTTTGCATAGTCGGGCAGATAAAAATCACTAAATGTCATTGAGGTAACATTTACTGTTTAATCATGTTTGCCACGTCATAATCTCGTTATAATGCGGGATGAATTATATGTAACAGTTATAACGACACCTCTCTCTACTAACTATTAACCTTGTTTACGTATTGTTACGCATGAGAGATCAAAGTGCCCGTATATCCAGTGGCAGCCTCTATACAGCCATTCTTATAGCCATCGTATTGAGTGATCGAGGTACTTGACACCCTGTTAACCCTGCAAAACATAAATGTGAGATAATCGATGAGTTACGGTAATTCGGTAATATGCTCGGTGAGTTCATTAAAAGTTCAACTAGAAGATCAAACACATTTTATTTATACTATCCAAAAATTGAATGGGAGAATTTTGAAAGATAATTTTGTAAAATTAAAAGCTTTTTAGATATATGTAATGCGACTACGATGTTTATGCTTTTTTTTTTTGATTTTATAAAAGAATATTGCAAGAATTTTTACGGAATTTCAAGCAAATATTAAAAGTGACGTCAGCTTGATATAGAAATCTAATTGTGAATGAATGATTTTGCGGGAAATTTTTTGAAAGACTATTACTTTTAAGACAATTCTATTTATTAAATAGATTTTACATAATTAATTAGTAATGTTTTATAATATAAAAAAATAATGCAAGATATGTGTCAGAATTAATGTAAAAACGATTAATCATATGAGATGTATAATTCGCGGACGAATCGTGGCGCCACGATTACGCGTCAGATCACGTCGGTGTATATTAATTAATCATGATCAACACGCTCGAATCAAAAAGTACAGTATATTCTGTCATCAGATATCATCGTGCGCACGTCGCGTATGGCTCTAATAATCGTATATACTGCAAGGTTTCTAATAGATTATTATGCGCACACTGAAAAACATTTCTGCAGGTTAAAAATGAACGAATCGGAAGATTCTGATCATATTAATTAGATTTCTATTATATCATATTAATTAGTTATCTCATTTAGAATTATAATATATACATTCAACCAAAATTCTAATTAATGTCAGATTCTTTCTAGTGCAGCGCATCTGAATTTCGGAACGAACTTTAATAACAGAAATTCTTTCGAAATTTATGCAGGTTTCTCTTTAAAATTTAATTATTGTAAAATTCGCATTCTTTCATTTTTATTATTTTTTTTTAACATTGTAATTTAAAAAAATAATATGAATACAAAGAATATAATATTAGGCTCTAAAGAGAGTGCAGCAAATTATATCAATATAAATGCTTATAAACACCTGAATGTTCTTGTTTATATAGATTTTATTAGATATGTATTAAATAGCAATAAATGTTTCAACTTACAATTTTGGATTCAAATATTCTAAAAAGTAAGCTATTTAGAGCCAAACGCTGGGTGATTTTTGAAGAACCAATATATATTTGTCAAATACAAAATCAATTATACGTTTCGATCTTTAATTTAGTCATCTTCACTGAGATCATCGATGATAAAATAAAGTAAAAATAAAAATTATTAAAGTTGATTCCTTACGATAAACATGCAGCTGTACGAAATATGTAGACGGGGATGTACTGAGTACAAAACCATGTACTCTCTGACAACATTTTCAAAAATTATGTGTTTGACAGCGTACTACAATAAAGCATATTCGTAAGAGTTATATAAAAATTATATCTGACGTTAATGTGAATCAAATTGTATGCCTTCCAACACAACATATAATTTTAACAATAAAATTATACTACATAATTAATTTAATCTCTGATGTTTATAACAAAGAATATGTAATATATTTTATTGAAATTGTGGGGATACAGGTAGGCATACAATTTGATTCAAAATCATTCATTCACAATTAGATTTCTACATCAAGCTGACGTCACTTTTAATATTTGCTTGGAATAAAAATATCTTGCGATATTCTTTTATAACATTAAAAAAAAGCATAAACATCGTAGTCGCGTTATATCTGAAACTCTTTTAATTTTACAAAATTATCTTTCAAAATTCCCGCATTCAATTTTCAGATAGTATAAAAATAAAATGTGTTTGAGTTTCTAGTTGAACCTTTCTCATATGTTTGTGGTGCGCTGATTATTCAATTGCCATGAGCATATGGGACCTACAATTTTAATGCCGATTTCGAACGGCGGATTTTTCGAGAAGTATTTCTGTTAGTAAGGATACTCTTGGGAGGTTGCCGGCCTTTTTCGAGAGGAGACACGAGCGTAAATATTTTGATTTCTACTGGGATCGAACTCTGGCATGATAGATCAGTGCACTGTCTGCCAGTTGAGCAAAACTGTAATTCAATTAATAATTACAAATTGCAATGTAATTCTTAATACAATTAGTAATTATATTTCGTAACTGCTATTAATTGCTGAAAACAATTAAATGAATTCATTAATTCAGCAATTAATAATTACGAAATATAATTACTACAATTGTATTAAGAATTACATTGCAATTTGTAATTGTTAATTGAATTACAGTTTTGCCCAACTCTGATCTGCTATGCCAGCTCGCGATCGGACATATATGTATATATAAATTCACAGAATCATACAACTTAGGATCCAGCTAGATCATTTAAAGCATTGATTTCTATAGGTTGCGTTTTCTCATATATCTACTGATATCCTAACTATTAAGATCTCACAAGATATAATATTGTTTAAATTATTTTAATGTCAATTTTATTAAAAAATTTTAATAACATTTTAATGAGATTGAGATGAAAATAAAGAAACGTTCCGTTTGTCTGTACCTTTATTAATTCAGACATTTCAGATCAGGGCACCGTCGACCAGCCGATCACGGACGGCCGTTCGCGCGTCATTGAGAGCGACGCAATGTGCGCGTAAAAAGGCGCATTAAATGCAGATTGCATGGCGATAAAATCGTCGGGATACATAATGCCTGTCTCGGCCGCGGTGGCGGCGGTTGCGGCCGCGTAATCGCGATTTCATCTCGTTGAACAGAGGCTCCGACCCACGCGACCGACCTACTACGACAAGCCACGCGCCCACGCGCTTTTCCATAAGTAATTAATTAAATCGCGAATCGCCACGATACCCGGACATACCAGCGACTCCTTTTGCGGAGTTTTTTTCACGCCGCAGGGACATCGGTGAGATGAAATGAGAGAAGAATGATGAGCTTTGTGATGTTGTCACAAGGCTCTTATACAAGAAATCCGTGAAATCAGAAACTACAACGCGGAAGTTATGAAGTTAAGAGATGAGAAATTCGTGAATTCATGAAAATTATAAATATTTAAAATATGAATTATTCGTGAAATATAGGGAAATACAGCTGAATAGAAATAAACTCTATTACGATTATTGAGATAAGTAGGAGTTTCTTTTCTTTTTAATTTATTAAAATAACATGTTACGATTAAACGGTCGTTCCATTAAAAAATATCTCGCATGACTGCATATATTGCACTAGAAATCGCCAGATCTTATCGGCGTCATTTGAACACTCCCTGACTCGCCATTAATGATTCGTTTACATAAGTCTCTGTCTTGACTCGATTGTGATCAACTTCCGATGCCGATTATTACAACGACAATTATAGGACCAAGCCCTGATCTGATTCGCGCCGAATCACCTCTCGCCGTTCCTTTTTAACATCGCTTCATAATAATTAGTAATTAACTTAGCGCATTATTAATTAACTTTGCAACTTCGCACTAGCGTCATCACGTGTTCCCAGATTTATTATCAACTCACAGACAACACATACAAATTAGCCTTGAAAAAAAATAAAATTACGTAAAATAAAAGAAAAATATGTAAAATGATAAAGAATTATTAAATTAAAGTGATCAGAGATATTAATTGTATTATATTAAAATTAATTATACGTATGTGTTGTATTCATATTATAATTTTTAATTAATTATTAATTTCTGAATTTAATATCCAGATATCGTTGAAATTTATTAGCTTGCACATAGACTAATGTTAATTTGCTGTTATAACTGTATTAAATCATAGCGATTCGTAATACATAAATTATTATTAAAGCGATAATTACCAATTAAACTGATAGGACAAAATTTGAATTGAATGATGCACTCTCGACTACGGCAAAGTGAAATGTTTTTTTGCACCGAGATATACTCCATTTTCTCCTTTTGTTTTTCGTTTTGCTATGATTTGCGTTATTTTGCATGACAACGGCAGATCAGATGGAGCCTCTCTGGGAATCGCACGGTCGTCAAATAAACGAGGCTAGCTTGCGAAGAGGGTCAGGTAAGCTGTATTTAATGAAGTTTTTCTTGAAGCCTACTCGAAGATCGCAATTCATAAAGCTGTTTGCAAAAAAACAGCGAATGATCTTTTATAATCAATGGAAATTTATTTTGCAGAGCTAATAAAATTTAAAATTAATACCATCTGTTAGATATTCGTATATTTGTTCGAGATTTTGAATATTTTATATTTTTTAAATTGTATTTAAGTACGTAAACATACATGTCTTCCAAATTTAGACTTTAGTGAAATACGAAATTAGTTAGTTTTCACGATAAAGGATATGTGTGAATTTTTTGTGAGTATAATTGTATAAGTTCGTAAATATTATTGGTCTGTAATAATATGTGTTATATCCTCTTGTATTGTATTAATGATTTTGCTTTGTGTTATATTTATATTATTATCATAAAAAGGTAGTATAATACTTACATATAGTATATTACACATATTTTATATGTGCATGCATAATATAATTTGCAATAATATGAATTATAACTAACGTATTACATATCTTGAACATTAAGGATGTTCCATAATTAATTGAATATTTTTTGAATCTTCAACTAAGTTAGAATAAATTTCTTAGCAAATAATTTAAATATTTTAAAAGAAGTTATTTACAGTAGTTATTTATTTTTTGTTTAACATTGTTAAAATGACTTTCAATTAATCGATAACCAAAGCCAAAACTAAAATTCTTTTAAAATAAAATTTCCTTTTTAATCGTTAATTATTTGATGGTTATAAATGGTTGGATATAAATAGTTTAATAATTTCAGCTAAGTGAAAAATCTATTGTATTTTAGAAATTTTTTAGAGTTTAGTGAAAATCAAGATTACAAGTTGTCGAACATTTTATATTTATAGGTCAGTATCGAATCATTAATTTTATTATAATACGTCCTGCGTCGTGCGATTTATTTATCTTTAATTTTTCTCCGAAAATTTGAAATCGTAAGCATTGTTAATAGTCGATATTTCAAAGAGAATCCTCTTTAATCCCGCGTAGATACCAGCGTTGTTCTAACCGAAGACACAGACAGCTTTAAGATTGGTGACCGAGTATGGGTTGGCGGCACGAAGCCAGGCACAATTGCTTATATCGGCGAGACCAAATTTGCTCCCGGAGACTGGGCAGGAGTCGTCCTGGATGAGCCCATCGGTGAGGAACATCGTAACGATCCTAGCCAATATGAATTATAAAGATCCGAGAATCAATTTTGAAGAATGCGAGTCGATTCTCAAATTTAAAACATCGTATTTGTAAATCATTTTCCTAACCAATCAAAATTATCCAGATTATACTATACTTAACTGAAGTCTTATTATATACAAAAGTTCCATTAATCGCGAATGAAAAAAGGATTTTTGATCAGCAATGACAAGAGAGATCGGCGGAATTCAGAGACAGAAGATAAATGAACTGTAAGTTCTCGAACATTAAACTTCAGGAAAGAACGATGGTTCAGTGGCGGGTAGCCGGTACTTTCAATGCGAACCGAAGAGGGGGATCTTTTCGAGGCTCACCAGACTCACCAGGTTGCCGTTGAGCGATCATCAGACGAGCTTGATCATGACGCCAACAACGCCACCCGATAGCTCTAGGGGTGGCTTTATCAGCAAATCCATGTCGTCTTCATTGAGTAAGGATCGCTACAAGAGATACTCGCCACGCCCGTAGACTTCTAATTAGCGCTGCACATTCGAACGCACGCCAAACGCCGTCTACAGATTTTACTTAGTTTCTTGCCCCTTAACTCTTTCGCCTCCTTCCCTGTGAGAAAAGAATATTTATTCTTTTCTTACATTCGATCCAAAATATCGAATGAAATAATTTTATTCTATAGTAAATATTGAATCGTTTTTTTAAAACAGGATATTTATTTTTTTAAGCAGATTATATCATTGGATTTACATAATTTACTGCTATCATTTAACATTTAAAAATTTTTGCTGAGAATTTCTATTCGGATGATAATTGGGATAAGAAATATTTTATATAAAAAATTAGATATAATAGTTATATCTATTACATAGAACTAACACACCATATAACGAAATTATCATTGAAATTAAACGACAAAAAAAGTGAAGCGAAAGAGTTAATCGTAATTGATGCTATGTTGTACCTAGAGGCTTAAAGAGCACAAATTACTTTTTTAATTACTTTGCATTATTTTAATTACGGCATTATTTTAATTGCGATAGTGCTTGAACGCTCTTTACTGTGGAAAGCACGATTAAGTAACGATTTGATGTAATTTTTTATTCGGTCAGCATGTAACGGAAATAATTTAGTCTCGTTAGTATTGTAGTGACTTAGATAGTAGTGTAGTAATTTAAGATTTTTTTATTTAATTTTCATGTAATAATAATTTAATTTCGTAAATAATGCGCTTAGCAATAGAAAAGTAGAAAATATATCGAACAAACGTTATCTACGAGATGTTCGTATTTATAAAAGTGACGGAACAGTTTAATATTTTTAGAGGCAGTAAAGGAGATTAGATCTAATCTCGAGAGTAATAATTTTATCAATTGAATAAACAAATTGATACGTAGGAAATGTTTTTAGGAATTTATTCTCGTTATCTTATAAAATAGAGAAGCAACTAATTTTTTTTAATATATAATAAAAAGAAATATTTTATCTTGTGGAAAATCATTTAATTGAAAGAACAATAGATATATAAAAAACAGAAAAGGAAAATGTAATAAAAAATATGAATATAGAGAGCAATGCATGTATTTATAAAAATATAGATTTAGCTTTAATAGAACTTAACAAAGAAGAAAGAAAAATATAATTTGACCTTCACATATATAAAAACTTAGAAACGATCTAGCTTTGTCGTCAAGTAGAAAATAGATATTGTGTAATTTTAATAGAATAGACCCAGCCTCACTCGTGGTTTCTTAACCGGTGTGAATGATATGTAATAATGATCGTGCATCGCTGAAAACTGTGAATGCAGATACATCGACGACAAGTCTGTCGTCCACAACGCAAAAGGGCGAACTGAGGATAGGTGATCGGGTGATAGTGTCGTCGAGCCAAGGCAGCAAAACCGGCATACTCAGATATCATGGCCTCGCGGAATTCGCTGCGGGTGAATGGTGCGGCGTGGAACTGGACGAGCCGATCGGCAAGAATGACGGTTCCGTCAATGACAAAAGGTGTGCATCCTTTCCATTGAATATCGGTAGCACCTTGATACAAGAAAAAAAAAAAAATATCAAACTCGCCTCAGATTTCTGATTATTTAAAGCAATCCTGAAGTTCTTAACCGCTCCCAGAAAATCAAAATGTTATTTACATTAAGAGCGTATTACATTTAAGTATGACTTGATAAAAAATTCTTTTTCTCACTTCTCAGAGTTTTATATTGCGTTTTATTAAACATTATTAATGAATTTAATCTTCTGCCGGAATGATATAAAATCCAGGAGATCCTTGAAATGATACGATTAAGGTATTGATTAAGGTCCAGGTTTTTATAATGTATGGTTACTTAATGTATGATTAAGATTAAGAAATTCATGAATGAATTTTATTGATAAATTTCTTTATATCTTTAACTTTTAGATAAGCATGTATTATAAAAATGGGCCTAAATGTCATTCATCAATTTGCTTCGTCTGACATCAGGTTCTCAAAATATAGAGATTGCTATAGAGATTTTTAATTTTTTATTTTTCCATAAGAAAGAGGAGAATTTTTATTTCTGATATGACGCCCAATGACATCGGGAACTTCAGAGTTTTCTTCTTTAATGTTTGTTAACGTTCTCACGACTAATATTTGATGAATGACATCACAGCATTCGCGAAAATTTGCGAGGCATGATCTTCCCTTACACTTGAGACTCACATTCCTAAGATCCCGCGGAACTAACCCACCCGTTGATCCAGATACTTCGAGTGCTCGCCCAAGTACGGCCTGTTTGCGCCCGTGCACAAGGTCAGCAAGTCGCCATACAACAAGAGGCCTTCCCTATGCGTGGTGCACAAGCCGAGCGGTGCCGCCCTCAATGCCAGCCTTCAGAAGAAAAGCGGCTCCCGCGAATCGCTCGCTTCCAGCCTCGCCTCGAGCGTCGCCAGCGCGAGAATGAGCACTACGAGCGGAACCACGGCGAGGGTAAGGTTCACCATGCCGGAATAAGGGGATGACAGGATGTGCAGCTATATCTCGCAGCTCGCCGCTAATATTGTTGGCTCCCTATTTATTAGTTTAGCCGTAGAATGTATTATTCTTGTCGTTTCTTGTTGGTGCTGGGCAATTGACCCTTAAGTCTTCTTCTTTGAGGTACGAGCGAGAATCTCGATTACGACTGTGATTCTTCTGTAAATCAGTGGTAAATGATTATTTTCATATGAAGGATTCGGCGCGATGAAGGTTTTTTTTATTGCATTAAAGGCACTGCAAATGATTGCGTTTGCGAAAAATTACAATGTGTGCAAAAATTATGAGAAGTATTATTATTTGATTTTATTTTAATTATGAAAAGCACTCAATATGAAAGTGATTTTATTTATCGTGACTACAGGAAGTTAAAGTTGCATATATAATATAAAGTGAATCTTATGTAGACTATTCTGTCTTACAATTTCGATCTCGTTTTTGGAACGCTTTAAATTCTTAAACTATTGAATTCTAAATTTTTGTTTTTAAAAATTGAAGATTTAACTCATTCCTTTATTTAATTCATATTTAAATATTTCCCTTGTGAATTACGATGGATTCAGTCTCTTATTGCAATGAATCCTTTTGCGGAGTTACTTAAGGGTTAATTCCGCCCTAAATTGTAGTGATTGCCTGTCGCTTTTTAGGCAACCTATTTTTTCTCTTTAACACTGACTTTTTAATCAAAACTTGTAACTTATTGTTAGCGTGATTTTGTGACATTGATTATTATTTAAAGTTGCACGATTTATCTTTTTTTTTTTTTCTTTTTTGTTTCCGTTACATTCCAATATTTCAGAGGCCTGGCATGCGCACGTCAACACCTGCACGAAGTTCATTGCAGGTGAGATCGTAACTCTGATTATTCCTGATTAATTAATTGTTCTCGTCAATTAGAAGCGATCGTCGATAAGTCATCTCGCTATTCTCCCATCGACTGTTCCCGATTAATTCGTACACCCTGTAGAAATGGATGTGTAGATATAGATTAACAAGTGCGTTATGAATGTGAATGTACATTAATTAAGATAATTAGCGACGTTTAATTGATTAGCAAGACTCGATTATTAATGGTTGCCGACTGCGATTTTATTTATTTATTATTTGCCGTTAATTTATTGTTATCGTCGTTGATTACTTATAATACTTATAGCGATCTTTGTATATAATGTTAATAAAATCCCACGTAATGTCCCTTCCTCGTAATGTTCCTTCCTCTGGCTTCTAGGTGAGTATCTCTCCTACGTCGCTTTATCTACATACGCAAATAATTAACAAATCGCCGTTATTACGTTCGATTCTTCCTCGCACAAGATTATCTCAGTTGTCCGATTAATTCATCTTTAAGGATTTTCCACGACATAATTGAACACAGATCGATATCTGCGTTGGCAGAGAAACGACTAGCATCATCGATTAATTAAACCCTTCCGCTTGGATAATGCGATCGATACCGATCATCGATTTATATTGCTAATTGCATTCAGAACGTTGCATATCTGTGCCTGTCTCGAATTATAAACTTGATGATTATGTGATCTTAGCAAAGCTGTTACATAATACGGAATGTAATGCGAATAAACGATCAATCGGAAGACATTCGTCTTATTTTTATTGGAGTTTAATATTCAATTCGAGTAGAGAGCCAGTGAATGCGTAGTATTGCTTATTTCACTCGTTTTGTAAAAACTTATACGACGTAACAAGGAAATTGTCTATCCCTGTTTATCTCGTAATTGATTATCAATTATTTATCTCCATTCTATCCCATCTCACGGCTTCTATAAAAATTTTTATAAAAATATATCGATATGTAAGAATTAATTAATTGCTTGATATCGCAAGTTGGCTTTCCTAGTTTGTAATAATTTATATAACGCAAATATAAAAGCATCTCGCTTTGTTCCAATCTGCTCGACAGCTGTTACAAAAATGTAAGAAATAGAAAAATAAATTGTTTTAGTTGTGCGTTTTCTTTTTGCGATAATTTTGTCGTGGATGTAATGTGGCTATTTTACTGCAATCATAATAATATTATTAAATATGAATTTGATTGCTATTTTACTTTATTGTGCGCTAATATTGCGGTATAATTCCTCTTTCCTAAAATTTTTTTTCCTAAAATTTCTCGCGTTATCGCGACATTGAATTAGAATTCGGATCATACTTTTAGGAAGTTTTGAAAGAGAAGCAGCAGGAGATCGAGTTCCTGCGAAAAGAGCGGGACTTGGAACGTGAAAGAGTCACCAAGGCGGCGAATCAAGCTGACCAAGCGGAACAATCGGCGCTTTCGATTAAGCAAGAATATGATAAGGTAGATATTTATAAAACGATTGTCAAAACCGAATCGTGGCGATGGATGGATTTTCAAAGAGGGACAAGTGTTTAAAGTTGAGAGTTATGTTTCATTTTTTGCGCTTTTATCCCTATTTGCAGGGATTATGTAACGTTAATGGAAATATCAGATGTGATAAGTCAAACCCAATGTCTTTACGTTCTGAAGTTTTTATCCTAATTTTAAAATTCCTCTGTCCCCATCTACTATCTTTTTTTTTCTTTGACATTTTTATTGACAATCAGTATCGCGAACAGATGCTGCAGACGATCAGCGAAGCGGAACTCACTGTCGCCAAGCTCATCAATGAGAAGAGTGCGTTGGCGATACAGCTAGAAGATGAGAAACGGAAGTGTGAGGATCTTCTGTTTCGCTTCGAAGAGGAATCCGTGAATAAAGACGACATACAGGTATATATACCTATTAGGATAATTTATATACCAGTTCAAGAATATAAGTAACAATTTATCTCAGACACAATAAATGCTAATGACTGCAGCACAGATTTTTGCATAACGTATAATGCATAGTGCATAAGGGAATAAACCTCTTTGGTTGGAAACTCTTCTTTTCCATGGAATGGAAGGAAAGGAAAGATTCTGATTAGTCGATTCACTATACATTATGCGTTATGCAAAAGTCTGTGTTGCGGTCTTAAGTTTTTCATTAAAAGAAAAAAAAAACATTTGGAATCCTGAGTAAGTATTCATTCATGCTATTATTTTATTTTACATATTTTGATATTAATAACATTGTATAAGATATATATATGTATATATTATATTTCAGAAAAAATGTCTATAATATTGCAATCAAATTTTTTTTCACGATTATAGATTCAAGATGTGAAAAAGAATTTCGCGATATTTTAGACGAATAATAATGTTTAAATTTTTGTTATATTATCCTGATTTGTTTAAATATGTACTTCCGTTCTATATAATAATAATAATAATAATAATAATAATAATAATAATAATAATAATAATAATAATAATAATAATAATAATAATAATAACAATCAAAATCATAAATATCTCTTTTGTCATACTTGGAAACTTTGGATGGTATCTTTTGTAATTATTCGAAATATTATACATGCTTTCGTCGTAAATGCGCAATTCGGTACACACGCGGTGGCGGGTTACAACACGTGCTTAGTTACATCGACTTGCCAAAAAGAGAATTAGCCTAACAATTTTTAACATCATAATATTCTATGCAAAAATATTCCGTTCCAAATTTTATTTCAAAACTGATAATATGAATTACGATTTATCGATGCCGATATCAAAATTATATTATACGAAAACAGAAATTTTGACTAGAAAAATTAATCTGATTAAAAATTCTGATTTTTATACTTAAACAATTTTTAAGGAAAGAAAAAAGAAAGATATGGTTTTTTTTATAAAAAAAAAAGAGATTGCATTCAGTTTTTCTGTTAATTCGGTGAACTTATCATTTATTTTCAGAAAGAGAGATCTGAGCAAAGAGTGAGTATCCAATGTTTCGGACCCGTGGAAGGATTGACGCAGTATTTGGGCACCGCTTGCCTAATCATCACTCTAGCTATGTCATTTTACATTTCGTCGTTCTATCAGAGATCCAACTGACGTGGAACGCGCAATAATAAGAAACGCTAAGAAACGCTATCGCTGTCTAATTTAGCGCCGGTCATACTAACAAAACTAAATTATACACTGTAACGACGTCCTAGATATCGTTAATCATCCTTTGCTTATTAATTGCGCGCTAACTTGAAATATGGAATCACGCGTGATAATTTCGCGTCGAATTTTTGAATTTGAAATTGTATAAATTGTTATTAAGTAATTTCGTTCTTCGCGATTTAATTTTAATAGATTGAAGATGATTAACTTGATCACGCTTTGCTTTGAGTAATGTAAGCTTCACAAATTATTTACACGCTTTGTATGCACAAAGATATAAAAAAATGTAGGCGTGAT
>Ga0157362_1000493_pt1 | contig 13542 bp, 9 predicted proteins | sample AttlaeALBM3_FD_111480 | JGI IMG/M metagenome (GOLD analysis project Ga0157362, IMG submission 111480) | Fungus gardens microbial communities from leaf cutter ant in Ribeirão Preto, State of São Paulo, Brazil - Atta laevigata ALBM3 | ecosystem: Host-associated > Fungi > Mycelium > Unclassified ... | reverse complement strand
TAATACAAATAAGAGTTAAGTAACGAACAAAATGATGAAATGACGACGATAAAATCCAGATTGAAAATAATAAAAGATTATTACATCAAAGGCACTCACTCAAAGGCAATAAATACAATATGATGGCAATATTTCTCTAACAAGCTAAAACGCCTTTAAAAATAGAAGAAAACAAATATATTTCTTCTTTAATTAAAGCAGATCTAACTTGTAACAGTATTTCTTCATCGCATGACTTGTTAAATAAATAAAACAATCCTGAAGAGGAAGAGTGACGAATGTATTTCGTGGCGACTTTTCATTGACCCGAGTACTAACGGCCATTCCCTGGTCGATGACTAAGCAGAGTTTTTTCGTCTTTCAGAAGTTCAGAGGATCATGGATCCAGCGGCGGCAGCGGGGGAGGAGGCAGCGGAACAGGCGGCGTTTCCGGTGGCGGCAGCGGTGGCGGGAGCACCGGTGCCGGGGTCGGCGGTAGCGGCGGCGGCGGTGAACGAGGAGACAGGGGAAGCGAGAATTTCGACTCACGTGGTTCCCATGGCAGCTTCTACGGTAGCGAGAGGAGCAACCGAGTGGTTGGCACCGGGAGCGGCGTCGTCGGCAGCGGCGGCAGCGGCAGCGGCGGCGTCGGCAGTCATTCGACGGATCCATCGACGGGGGACCCTGGCGGCTACATATCCCGCAGCCGTCCACCACCTACGAGTTCTTATCACGTGACATCGAGCAGGGCGAGGGATCGGCTATACCCGAGGACCGGCCCGTACGTCTCTGGGCCGCCGCCCCCGCCCCACTTAGACCGACATCGTGGAAGTTTGCCGCCGTCGTCCTGGTCGGCATACGAGTCGACGAGTTCGAGGTACGGCGGTGCACCGCCGCCACCTTCGCCCGCCACCAATGACGCTTACCAAGACGAACAAGGTAATCATTCTAATCCAGTAAAAGAATTATTTATCATCATAAAAAACGCGTGTAGCTTTTATATATTTGTTACTCCTTTGAGTGTTGAAAATTAAAATAAGAATTGAGCGTTAAGGGAATATTAAAGATAGAAATCGCTCGATGCCGAGTATGTAAAAAATATGGAAATTTAATTGCTACAACCTGTAAATATTTTGCATGAAGAAAAATAACAAATACATATTTCTCTCTTTCTCATATTTACCACGTTACCATTTAATTTTAATCACATTCTTCTTTTGTAGGAGGTGCTGGAGGCGGTGGTAGCGGTAGCACTGGTGCTTTGCGACAGCACAAGAAACAGCGAAGAAAATCACGAAGTGGGAGCAGTTCGCCAAGCGGTAGTAGTCGTTCCGGAAGTAGCAGCAGCAGTCGAAGCGGTAGCTCGGGCGGCAGCTCTTCCGGGGGTAGCACGTCGCCCGGTAGCTCTCCGCATCGCACCAGCAACGTAGCCGTCACGGAGGATCGCAGGCCGTTGGCCATCTGCGTTAGAAATCTGCCGGCACGTAGCAGCGATACTTCTCTCAAGGATGGCCTTTTCCACGAGTACAAGAAGCACGGAAAGGTGACGTGGGTGAAGGTCGTCGGTGCAGCCGGCGACAGATATGCCCTAGTCTGTTTTAAGAAACCCGAAGACGTGGAGAAAGCTCTCGAAGTTTCGCAAGATAAGCTATTTTTTGGATGTAAAATTGAAGTAGCCCCTTATCAAGGATATGATGTGGAAGATAATGAGTTTAGGCCATACGAGGCAGAACTCGATGAGTATCATCCGAAAGCAACAAGAACATTGTTTATCGGTAATCTCGAGAAGGACGTTACCGCATCCGAACTCAGGAAGCATTTTGAACCATTCGGCGAAATAATAGTGAGTTCAAATTGTTTTGAAATTGGAATATTTGTTTATGATGTTAGTATAGAAATTGAATAAAAAGCAAAATCATCTGAATAAAACTTTAAAATGAGAAAGCCAATTAAAAATAATATCTAAGCTTAATAAACATTAAGACGAACATTCCGTTATATTCGTTTGCAGGAAATTGATATTAAAAAACAAGGCGCCGTGTCAAGTTATGCTTTTTGCCAATATTCGGATATCGGTAGTGTTGTTAAAGCGATGAGATCGATGGATGGCGAACATTTAGGTGCGAATCGAATTAAACTTGGATTCGGAAAGTCGATGCCCACATCCTGCGTTTGGGTTGATGGTATCGGAGGTATTTTATTATATTTTTTATATTTTTTATTATATTTATTACATTTTTTATTATATTTATTATGTACTAGTAAGAAATATTAAAAGCACAATTATTTATCAAAATACAATAGAACGATGTGCCAGTAGCTTTTATTAAAAGTATTTTATTAAAAGTTAGATAGTAGCATTGAAATTTGCAAAAATGAGATATTAAAAAAGAAAAATTTGCTACAATATCAAAACATGGCATTAAATATTTTTTCTTTTTTTAGATTGCATGTCCGAGAAATATTTAAACATGCAATTTCATCAATTTGGACCGATAACTCAGGTAGTGGTAGATCGTGAGCGTGGTCATGCTCTGGTCTTTTTCGATCAAATAAGTTGCGCTCAAGCTGCCGTAAAAGAAATGCGGGGAGCTGCACTTCGTGGTCGCCGTTTGCAGGTCGATTTTGCCTCAAGGGAATGTCAGGAAACATTTTACGAACATCTCGAGCGTCAAGGAAATGTTAGTGAAAAGCCTTGGGACTCGAGGCCTTCGCCAGCATCTTCATTTGACGTGACGTATGTATACTTTCTTTATAAATCAATTTTATAGCTAAAAAATATCTCGATAAAATATGAAATGTCTCGATAAAATATGAAATGTTTATAATATTAATAAAACAAGAAATTTTTTTAATGTATATATTTGACAATCTTTATATTTAACAATCTTTATTTGAAATAATTTCTAATTATTCTAAATTATTTGATATTTTGTTAGATCATACTGATAGTTTATTAATAAAATCAATGCATGCTTATGTATAAGTTCACGAGTTACAATCAAGAACTTATAAAACGATTGCATTCGTGATTCGAAGGATTCCTTCTAGGCGGGAGCGTAGTAGTTTCGATTCGGCAGTGACGGTGTCGAGTTCGAGCAACAGATTTACACGATATGACACGCCCCCGCGATCAAGAACGGCAAATTACTCGCGAACTTCTGGAGGCAGTACACCTGGTGCGAGTCCAGCCCATCCAACAGCGATGTCACGAAGTAGTAGACGATCCTATCAGGATTCCTACTATGATGGTGATTATGCTGAACCGACGTCGCGACGGTTTCGTAGCTACGACGAGTTTAGTCAAGGCAGCGGTGCAAGTCACGACGATTATCAGAGCAGTGTACTCAGTGACAGCAAACTCAACGATGACGATTGCCCGCCACCATCACGACGTCACACAGTGCAAAGCGTCGTTACGAGTGTCGATCCACCTGCGCCACCGCCACCATTATTACCTCCACCCGACATTCGACATCTTCAAAAGGAGCGTGTCCATTTATTGGAACAACTCGAAGAATGTCACAGTAGCGGCGACGAGATTGGTTTTGTGCCGAAGAAACGCGCTAAACTTGATAATTCGTCGACGACAATACTTTGTGAAGATGACGAGCCGGAAATCGCGTCGATACTCGTTACCTCGCACTCTAGTAGAAAAAGCATGGATTTTAGGCGCGTTAGTGACAGCAAAGTAGTGGTGCATCATAGCACAAGGAGAGGTAGTTGCGAGGGCAGAGGTCCTGGACCTTGTAAACGTCGTCGGGATGCCACTAGCAGGTAAACTGTGTTAATATTTAAACAAAATAGAAAAAAAGCATTTAAAAATTATCAAAACTAATAAAATAACTATATTTTTTTATAGGCATCACGAACATCATGATGGATCTCGACCAGGTACTCCTCTTGTTGATGAGCGACCGGAGAATTTAGTACCTAGCGAACCAAGACGATTTAGAGAAAGGAGTCACGAAGGTCCATTGTCGCTGCCTTTACCAAGATTTGCGGCTCAAATGTTGAACAATAACAACAATACAAGCAGTAGTAATAACAATAATGGCAGCAGCACTCGATCGAGCAGTGCCAGCCTCGCCAAAGTTGCTAGTCCGCCATGTGCCAGCTTGTCTACTGCGCCCAGTCCTCGTGCCGCTCCACAACCACCGGCTTCACCGCCTCCCAGACATACCAGCTCGAGTCCAACCAGTTCCGACAGCGAGACAGCGCCACAGTCCCCTAGTCTGGAGGAGAGAATACGCTCTCTGGATGAAAAGTACGAAAAGTGGTCTGGTTCGAGAGCATTGAGTGCTGCTGGTGGTGATGCACTGGCAAAACTTGATGCGAGTGCTTCAGAAAGATTCCGATTTCGGCATAAACTGCTCGATATGGATCTCCATGAAGTGCAACCTTCTGATATAGTGAAATCAGTTCTCGCGAAAAGAAGCGTGTTCGATGAAGACTCTAAACGATTGGAGAACTTCAGTGAAAAGTACGAACCGCGGGAATTTACTGGTGTTATTGGCGTTAGTTCTATGATCGGGAGTACCGCTGGTCTTACCACTAGTGGCTGTACTAGCAAAGTTTGTCTGCAGTATCCGTTTCCTAGTCATCCGCCGGTACAGCCGACCAGCGGTATTTCGGTTAGTCAAGTCGGCATTAATACATCATTGTCCGCAAGTTTGACCGCGACGACGACCTCGATGGCATCGTCGATGTTGAAGACCGATCCGCGGATAGTGCAACATAATTGCATACATCCAACGCCGGCGACACCGATTACACCTGGTACTTCTATCAAGACAGTTAGTCCTGAATTACCACCGGTTTCTCTACCAATCGGTCTCATTAGTGGAACAGCAGCCAGTAGTGGCAACGGTAGTGGTTTAGCGTCAGCCAGTAGTCTTCTAAGTAACAATGGTAGCATAGGTAGCATTCACACTCTTGGAGCCTCGACACGGGGATTGAGCATCTCTGCGACTGCATCGCCCACGGTGACTGCAGTATCAACAGATGCCTTCTCGACTGCGATAACACCAGCGGTACCTGTTGCGACAACCTTGTCAACGGTAGCAGCAACAACAACGATGTCCGTAACAGGCACAGTATCTTCCATGATTACTATCAGTTCGATAGCTCCACCGTCTTCCATAACATCCTCATCCAATTCTTCCTCTTCATCGTCATTATCCACAACTTCCACAGATTTGACTCGTTCTCGTTTAAAGAAAGAAACGAGCGGTAGCAGTCGAGAGAGCAGAGATTCCCGCGACGGAAAGGATGGCAGAGAGTCAAAACATAATAAAGGAAAAGATTGTCAGAGAAGATCACGAAAGGAAGAAGCCGACATTGAAAGAAATCGCAAAGATAAGGATGACAGTTTAAATGTTGCAAGTGATATCGGCAACACGGATAATCATAATAGAGACATTAAAGAAAACAAAGAACTAAGATACGAAAGGAAAGAACGAGAAGAGAAAGAAAGGAGAGATAAAGAAGATCGTGATAGACAAGAACGAAGGGATAAGGAAGAGCGTGATCGACAAGAGAAAAAAGAAAAAGAAGAACGTGAAAGACGCGAAAAAGACGAAGAGAGGCGAGAAAAAGAAAGACAAGACAAGGAACGGCAGGAAAAAGATAGAAAAGAGCGGGAAGAAAGAGAACGCGAGAGAAAGGAAAGGGAAGAGAATGAACTTAAAGAAAAAGAGAGACGAGAAAAGGAACGTATCGAACGTGAAAGGAGAGAACGAGAGGAGAAAGAACGACAAGAACGGAAAGAACGAGAAGAGCGCGAAAGAAGAGAACGCGAAGAACGTGAAAGAAAAGAACGGGAAATTCGTTTGGAGCGTGAAAAGCAAGAAAAAGAGCGACTTAAAAAGGAAAGAGAAGAACAAGAAAGAAGAGAAAAAGAAGAACGAGACAGATTAGAACGAGAAAGAAGGAGAGAAGAGAAGGAACGAATTGAACGAGAAAGAAAACGAGAAAGAGAAGAGAAAGAGAGACTAGAACGTGAACGTCGAAAAGAAAAAGAAGAACGAGAAAAGATAGAAAAGGAGAAACGCGAGAAAGAAGAACGAGAGAAACTCGAAAAACTTGAAAGGGAAAAACATGAAAGAGAAAAGCGACGGGAACGCGAAGATCAAGAGAGGCGGGAGAAAGAGAAAGTCGAACGCGAAAAGAGAAGAGATCGTGAAGAAAAGGACAAAGAGAAGAGAGAACGTGACGATAACAGACGGCAGTCGACTGAGAATCATCTACATACTTCTACTTTGCAATCACAGAATCAGGTTATTCCGGCACCGGTACCAATCAAGCGTAGGTGTTCATCGCAAGATTGCCCCACAGACGAAGATGCTAAGCGTGTGAAACTTTCGGATCATCGACGAGACAGCAAAGACCGGTCTAAGCAAAACAGAAGATCCGAAGATCGCAAGCATCGTAATGATTCGCATCGTTCTAGTCGAGAGAGCAGGGAGAGTCGTGACAGTAAGGAAAGTACAACGCAAGATAGCAGAGACGGAACGCATGGCGAATCGACGCGGGAAAACAATTCGAGGGAGAGCGGAAACAAGGAAAAACAAAGGAGTAAAAAGAATCGATCAGAGAAAGAATCGAGAGAGCGTAGCCCAAGAGTCTCACATGAATCCGATAAAGAATTTCTGTCAAGATTGGAACTTTCCAAAAAAAACGACTCGAGTCCATCGACTGAGCAGTCTTCTGTGGGAACAAATCACAGAGACGCGCAACATCAACAGCAACAGTCTACAGTAAATTCGCATAGCGATGTGGACGATGGTCCTCTCTCTACTCACGAAATACAGGTGGCGAGAAATCCATCAGCCACGGATACAGACAGTGACGAGCCTAAAAAACATTCGATTTTCGATATTGTTGATGACGAGCCTGCTTACATTAGCATGTATGACAAAGTGAAAGCCCGTTCAACGAAAAACATGCAAAAATTAGAAGAAGAGAAGCGTCAAGTACGTTTAAAGGATAAATTTTCCCAATTGAAGCAAAGTCGTGCTAGACGAGAGGAAAAGAAGCAATGTACATCTTGGGATGGAGATTCAGTGAGTAGCAAAGCTCTGACTGAGGACGAGGCTACTTCTGAATCGGATTCAACGAGAACAAAGTCTCTCTCGAGAAAGGGCTCGCGATCTCGCATTCATTCAGACACAAGCGAAGAGGAGGAACCATTCAACAATAAGGTCCGGAAGCCTGTAAAGACCGAGAGATTCCTCGAGAGCGATGTCGATCTCGGCTTTGCAGATACTGAGGAAAAGCAGAATCCGCTAGAAACCTCAAATGTTATCGTTAACAGCGTGCATACGAATATTAAGGAGGAGCCTCGTACGTCTGACGAAGACGAGCGAGTCGCTATTGGTTTCCGTACGAATCATCCCACGATAGTAGTGAATAATCACGAAAGAGATTCACGAAAGAAGTCGCACAAGAAGAAACAGAAACGTCAGAAGAATAGCATCTCGAGCGAAGATAATTTGAAGGTCGAACCGAATGTAGAACATAAGAATAAAGCTGATGTCATCACGTCGAATGCAGACTGCCGGCCAAATCACAGCGCGGAATTAACTACTGTCACTGCTGCTACAACCATTGTCACAACAACATTGGAGAACGCGGAGGAGAGAATGCGAGCCGATAAGAAACAACGTAGTAAAAAGGAGAAAAGACGTGATCGGAATGGAGAAGATAAAGTTAAAGCAAGACGAAAGAGGCTCAATAGACAAGAGGCGAGAGATTCTCAACGTATGGAGGATATCTTCGGACCTCTATCGGATGATGTTGACGATGCTCCACCTAACACCTTTTTTAACAGATTTGGTAACATGACGTCGGAGAATAGCGCTTACGCTTCGGATAGCGATGGTGGTCGTAGCTCACTCGACATGGATAGAGTGAGACGTAAAACAGAAAAGAAACGGCGTCATCAGCCGGAAGATGAAAACAGCGTTGATCTAGCTGAAGCCGGGCGAGAAATCGAGGCGAAACTCTTGCGTATACCGAGCTCTCCGAAGACCACCCCCGCGTGCACGACCGAATCTAATGATCATGATGTCTTTCGATTTACCGATGATAATGATAGCATCGAGCCGTCCACACCTTCGACAGTGCCGGAAAAAGTCAAGGAGAAGAAAAAAAAACGGAAGAAGTCGAAAGAGGAACGTAGTCGAAAGGATTATCATCATCATCACCATCATCATCACCATCATCACGAAAAGAGCAGTGAATTACCTTATTTAGGTGCCGAACCTAGTCCACCGAGAGCGAGCAGTCCACTAGTATCTAAGACAGTATCACCCAATTTGTCCACGTCTAGAGAAACATTATTAAGTCCTATACCTAAAGTGACCAATGTATCGACCGTGCCGTCAATCACTTCACCAGTTGTAACTAGTAACATTCAGACTCCTAAGTCGGAAAAGAAGAAGGACAAACTTATACCCGGTTTTGGAATAGAAATAGACGAAACAATTCATGAAAATGCTGTGAAAAGTATCTCAGAACCAGAAGAAAGAGACAACAATTGTCAATCACGAAGTGGTAGAGAGGAACCGGAAGTACCTGTATCAACGACGCCGCCGACTCAAAACGAGTACGGACCACGAGTTGCAATTCCGCAAGAAGTAGCGGAGGATGTCGTTCATGCGTTGCTCGAAGAAACGTTTGGCGCCTCGACTGAGGACTTCTCTTATGAGGGCGAAGAGGAAGAAACGGAAGCCGACGGGGTTGCTGGGACACCGGCTGAAGCGCCCCAGGAAGACGTTGAAGAGATGCAGCAAGCGGTCGAGAGTCTGAACGCCTCGACGGGAGAAGGCGACGCGGACATGAAACCAGATACTCCACAAAGCGAGCATGATCTTCAAATTGATACGGACACGGAGGAAGATCCAAATTATGAGACAGTCGATCTTACGCAACCTCCAAAGACACCCGATATACCATCGTTCTACAAATCTCCAACGAAAACAGTACCTGTTATGGCGCCTATTTTAACTACGCCTGAGAAGTCAATCGAAGTACGATTACCACCCGCAGTTACGAAACCACAGAGTCCACCACCTTCCGTAATTGCTCATTCTTGGAGTTTGACCGAACATAATAAGGCACGAGAACCCGTGAAACCCCATCAATTAAAAACTAGCGAAGATACTGATGTAACCAGTTCAGAGAGAACAGCACAGGTGCAAAGAACGTCCGTGTCACCGCCACTACCTCAGTATAAACAGCCTATGCTAGTTCCTTGTAGCGTACCGATCAGTGATGTACCAAAACCACTCTCCGTTCCAAGTTCTCGACCATCACCAATCACAGTGCAACCTCTGTATCAACGGCTCCCTGTATCTCCACAATCTCAAATGGTACCGATGCGTCAAGCTTCTCCTAAAATGCAAAACGTCACGACAGTTTCATCTTCCAATGCAACACCGTTGCCGCCATTAGTCCCGTCAAGAATGCCTCCTTTGGTACCGTCGCAATCATCACCGCGCGTTTCTCAGCCGCTTTCACCTAACGGACAATGGTCACGGAATCCTACGTTAAATCCGCACGTACCCAACGTGGGGAAAAGAAAACCGTCATCGCCACCACCTACTAAGATTGCAGTATGCGTGCCTATCCCCGCCCATAGACCGGAAACGCCAGTTCAGCAAATTTATTCGACTGCGGCGACTCAACAGCCTGTAATACAGCATGCCTCTGGAATGGTGGCACCCGCACCTGGCTATCCACGCGGCGGTTTACCGCCATTGACCGTGAATATCCCACCACGGCCTTACATGCCGGTGCCACCATTGGCATCCGGCATACAGGTCAAGAACTCACGCGATGTCTCTGGTAAATCTGTAATTGAGACGCTACTTCCTGTAAATCCGAATGAACCTCAGAGACTAGATGAACCGAAATTATCACCTGCCGTTATACCGGAACCAACCAACAAAGCGTCCACTTCTCCTAAGGTTCCCTCGCCGAATCAACCGCCTACATATATACCTGAAACGGCGAAGATAGAAATTAACGCTAGCACATCCAGCCCAGTATTTGGCAAACCTTATATCACGGACAGTTACACAATGTCACCTAGAACGCAGAAGCAAATTTCCGTACCCATTACAACAGACAGCAATCTGCTATCACCAAGACAAAAACAAGAAGTATCGAATCTTCAACTTCTAACTACGCACGTACCTCGCTCTTCTACGCCAAGTCCTGTGATCGTAGCTCACGGTCATCTACTTCACAAATCTGTGCATTCTCTAGGCCCACAAACAATCTCTTCTTCGAATCAACCATTGATAAAAACGGTGGTACCTATAGTTCCCCAACAAGTAACACCGAACACGACATCATCGATGCTCAGCGATAAGTGCGTCATTCCACAAACACCCGTTGTTTGTCAAAGGCAGTCACCTATCTCTCAAGTAGTCAAGTCTCACATACCTTTAGTATCTACAGTGCCACAGACGATCATAACCAGAGTGGTACCATCCACTGTATCTTCTATGTCAACTCCACCGAATGAGCAAACCACACCGGAATGTTTAGAACCACATATAATCCAAGGACAACAATTAGAATTAGATGCCGAAGCGCAAATTAACCAAACTGCTCAACCGATGCAACTTACACCTCCTATACAATCTACACCGATTGATGAGATAAAGAAGGAACCAGCCGATGTCGAACAGGAAGAAACGATGGAAGAAATTACGTATAACGTAACTGAATCTGAGATGCCTTTGAATCCACTATGTATAAAAGAAGAAGATGTGAAACAGGAAAAACAAGAAGTGATTAATACGGAGATCGCACCATGCATTCCTAAAGTCGAACCTGTCGATACGATTGTACCGAAACTTGAAACGGAAACGCCTGTAAAACTGGAACCTACAAATGAAATTAAAGAGGAGGAGGCTGTAAAGGAAACTGATGATGCAGAATTAGATGAAGAGCCAGGAGAAGATCTATTGAAAGAACCAAGCACGGATCCTCTCGCTATTGATTCCAAGGAAGATCCAATCGATAGCAAGGAAGATAGCGATTATTGGTCCGCAAAAGAGGTAAATATCGAAAGCGTTATAAAGAAAGTTGACGCTTTATGTGATGGTGAAGGTAACGACGGTGATGACGAAGCGCAACAGGGCAACGAAAGCATGAATAGTGATTCGCATGACACCAGCAAGCAAGAGTCGGATTGGTTCGACGCCGAGTCAACGGAGGGTGAGAGTAAAAAGAACTTTGTCTCGGCTGATGATCAAGATGAAAGTGTTGAAACATGCGAAAACGAGTGTACGAGGAGTCGTCGTGGCAGAACGAAGAGTAGACGCGGTAGTCGCGGCGGAGTTACCACCAGGCGAGGTGGAAGAACTGCAAGCGCTGTCTCTCGGCGAGGTGGTAGAAGTTCCAGAGGTAGCAAACATCACGTTGAAAAGAATAAGTTGCCAGCCGATGTTTATGAATTCCACGATGACAGCGAAGAGGACAACGCAGGTCGTCCGCGACTTATTCTCACTATTAAATCTCCCGGACCGAACGTAACGGGACCGAATGCGCAACCGGTGACACCCGTGGCCGCAGTCAAGGAGGTGCCGCCGGAGGAGTTTGTTTCTCCCGCCGCCAACACGAGGAAATCTAGAAGATTGGCTGAAAGAGACGGTAGTCGCAACACAGTTGACGATGTTATCGAGGATGTTGTCCGCGGATCACCCACGAATAAAGGATTAATCAGCGGTAATGCTGGAAATGTGCATGCTACTAGGCGAAGCACTAGACACAACAATGTTCCGCGTAGTACAGCGCAGCAATCCATCGTGCCACTGACAGAACTTCGTAAATCACCGAGGGGAAGTCGTAAAGCAGCGAGGCGAATATCGGAGAATAATGACGACAGTGGAGAGGAGAAGGTGAAGGAAGTAACAGCAGCGCCGCAAGAGACTCCGATCAAGGAAGAGCCGAAATTGATTCAGCCGGAAAGTCCGAAAGTAGAAGAACCGATTCAAACTGTTACACCAGCACCGTTGAAGACGGTATCACACGAGCCAATGACATTGATCGATCCAGTTACGGGAATGTTGATACCGATGAGAGAATCCGAGGAGGGTCAGTACATTCCGGTGTCTACGTCGACTGGTCAGACGCAAACTATCAATAGAACACTTGTCGAATCTCGAAGCAGCATATTACCTGGCGCAACTCCGACGAACGAAGCACGAACGAAACTTGTTTCTGAGGGTTCTGTCTTAGTACCAGCAGAGCCGAAGAAAGAAGCTGTTATAGAACACGCATCTTGTCAGTCGATACCAACTCAACAACAAATCCAACCGCAAACTAGCGTAATTACGAAACCACAATCGCCAGTGGTACAAGTCACCTCGATTACAATTGCACAATCTTCGACAACAGGCACGACTATCGTGACTACCGTGACTGCGACGACCGCATCAACTACGATGGCGCAACCGATATCCACCTCGTCTTCGCAAACGAAACCTACGAGTCTCAAGGCGCACGTGTTGAACGCCAGCAAGCTAGTAACATCAGCTCAACAGCAAGTTATCACAAAACCCGTAGTTCCAAGTCTACCTAACCAAACGATAGTACAGAACATCGTTAAGCCACCCGCGCAAGCAGTACAGGGTCTCAATTTGCAAATACCACCAGGTAGAGTCGTATCGCCCAGCTTGAGCCCACGTGCGAAACAGGCGCCATTGACTCCAACGAATGGAAAGCAAGGTCAACCAATGTCTCCTGTGCTCAACAATACCGGGGTACCGCCTAATCCCAAGCAACATCTTCTCCAAGCTGCTAAGCAACAAACATCGACGATAGTGAACATACCACAAAAATTGCCGATGAATATACATCCTGCCAGTGTAAACGTTAGTACTCCGACACCATCAAGAATCCATCAACCGCAGCCTACCGCTCTAAAGGGTATCAATGGACAACCTCATCCGCTCAATCCGAAAACACACTTGCTACAGGCTGTGGTTCCACCGATTGGAACAGTAGCGAGTTCACCTACGCAACCACATCTCGTCAATCCTCAGATCTCAACTGTTGTGAACAGTGTCCGACCACCGAAAACTCCTGTACGTAAATTTTTGTAATCGAAGAAATATTTAAGACATTTTAAACTCGAAATATAATATAAAAATTTTAAGCCCTGATTAATATTTGGAAACTCATTTCAGACCACTGGACCAATGGAACCGCAAAAGGTGGAAGTGCCAATGTCTGGTTGTATTATGGTACCGACTGCGAGTCCGCAAAGTCGTAATGTGCCGATGCCGACGTACGAGCCTCCACTGGTAAGTATTGTATTTCAATTTTCTTCACCAATTTTATTCACGCGTGTGTTTAAAAATCTTGCACTCGAGATAAAAATAATAAGATTACTCCAGAATACGTTAAAACGGTGTTAAACTAACTCTGTTTGGTTTCGGTTAGCATGGAAGTACGGGTGCTACTCCACCAGGGGGTCAGTATGGTCTTGTCCCCCCGCATCGTTCCCAGAGCCCTCCATTGCCTCCACCTGCCCATCATCATGCT